>Ga0196965_1000494_pt1 | contig 22862 bp, 24 predicted proteins | sample S1_20metaG_FD_148668 | JGI IMG/M metagenome (GOLD analysis project Ga0196965, IMG submission 148668) | Soil microbial communities from Anza Borrego desert, Southern California, United States - S1_20 | ecosystem: Environmental > Terrestrial > Soil > Desert | place: USA: California | collected... | reverse complement strand
CAGAAAGCCCAAAAGCGTCAGGGCGAAGGCCGACACACCCGCCGTCACCGAGAGAACGCGATTGCTGATCCTTGCGACCGTCGAAGCCATGATCGGCGGTGTTTCCTGTCCGGTCCTGCCGCACCGCCCCCCACAGGCGCGCGTTCATGATGCAGATTATGCCGGAAGCGTTACCATTCGGTATCCATCAGCCGCGCGGGCGCCGCAGAACGATGTAGAGGGCGCCGGCGCCGCCGTGCCTCGGATGGGCGTTGCGGACGGCGGCGATGTCGCCGGCATGCCTCGATGCGTGAAGCCAGTCGCCGACGGCGGCGCGGATGGCGCCCCGCTTCAGCGGCCGCTCGGGGCCGGGGGGCTTGCCGGTGACGAGGAGGAGCAGCCGGGCGCCGTCGCGGATCGCCTCCTCCAGCCGGCGGTCGAGCAGGTCATAGGCGGTGGCGAGGTTGTGGCCATGGAGGTCGAGCACAGCGTCGGGCGAGACCAGCCCGCGGCCGAGACGGCGATCCCAGCTGCCGTCCAGGGTCTGCCCCGGCCCCTTGCGGGGCGGCGGGGGGGCGGGCTCTCGGCGGACCGGCGCCGGCGGCGGCGCAGGCGCATCTTCCTGAAGCCCGGGCGCGGGAGCCGGCTGCGGAGCGGCGACGCCGTCGAGCGGGCGCACCGACTCGACCACCTTCGCCCACAATCTCGCCTCGTCAGGGCTGAGCCGGCGTCGCATCGAGCCGCGCCAGCGTGCCCTTCGGCACCAGAACATAGGCGCGGCCGCGGCCCTGCATCCCGCCGGCGATCCGAGCCGCCTCTGGGCCGGCGCCCCAGAAGGTGTCGAAGCGGTTGGAGCCCTTGATCGCGCCGCCCGTATCCTGGGCGATCCACAGGCCGTTCGCCTCGGGCCGGTCGAGCTGGAGGAGCACGGGCGCCCCGAGCGGCACGTATTTGGGGTCGGTGGCGACAGTGGCGCGGCCGGTGACGGGGAGGCCGAGCGCTCCGAGGGGCCCCGCCCCGGTCAGCTCCTGGAAGAAGATGTAGCTCTTATTCTCGCGCATGATCGCCCTTCCCTCTTCCGGGTTGGCGCGAAGCCAGGCGACGATGCCCTGCATCGTGGTCTGGCCGGGGCCGAGCAGCCCGCGGTCCTTCATCAGCTTGCCGATGCCGACATATTCGCGGCCATTCTGCCCGGCATAGCCGATGCGCATCACCCCGCCGTCCGGCAGGCGCAGCCGACCCGAGCCCTGGATCTGCAGGAAGAAGAAGTCGATCTCGTCGGCCGCCCAGGCGATTTCCAGGCCTCGATCGGCGAGCGCCCCGGCTTCGATCTCCGAGCGCTCGTAATAAGGGACGATGATTCCGTTCTCGAGCCGCCCCCGGCGCGGCGTGCCCGCCGCCTCGGCGGTCGCGGCGTCGACTTCGACGAGATCGGGCGGCTTGCGGTAGACGGGCACCTCGTATCCGGGCTGGCGGGTGCGCGAGCCGGCGATTTCCGGCTCGAAATAACCGGTGACGAAGGCGGCGCCGTCGCCAACCTGGACCAGCTCGAAATGCTCGGCGAAGAAGGCCGGAGCCGAGGGAGGGGCGGCCGCGGCGGCACAGGCGGCCCGCCAGTCCTCGGGCCGGGTGAGGCCGCTCGCGTCGGTGCGCTTGACGAGGGCCGGGCAGCTGATCCGGAAGGCCTCCAGCGCGCGGGCGGCCTCGGCCTCGGCCAGGGCCGGGAGCGCCGGTCCGGCCGAGACCCCGAGCAGCGCGGCGGTGGGAGGCTTGGCCGGGGCCGGCGGCGGGGCCTCCGCGGCCGGCGCGCGCTGGGGCGGCTCCGGCCTCTGCTGCTTGGGGACGCAGCTGGCGAGAAGAACCATCGCCAGGAGCGGCGGAAGGTTCATAAGGTTCGGCTTCCAAGGAAGCGAAAAACTTCCGCCTCCCGGGTGGAGCACGCCCCGCTTATCCCGCCATGATTCGCCCCTGCTCATCCCGGGAGGATACCCCTCGGGAGGGGGTGTAGGAAAATTGTTTCTGAGACCGTCATGCCGGGTTCGACCCTGAATGCGTGAGCACCGCGGCACCAACGCCGAACGTCCGTGTTCATGGAGTCCGGCGTTCGCCGGAATGACGGGCGGGACTCAGTCCGCTTCGTCGGTCTCGACGAGGAGCCAGTTCGGATCGCCGCTGGAGAGGGTGCGGCGGAAGGTCCAGACGTCGTGGGTGGGGATGGCGTCGCTCAGAGTGCCGGCGATGACCCTGCCCTCGCGGTCGCGCGTCACCGCCGCGATGTCGGCGTCGAAGCGGACGTCGATCTCGGCGGTGCGGCCGTTGAGGCGGGCGTCCTGGATCACGGCCCGCTCGATCTGGACGAGGCGATTGTCGAGCTGCTCGCCCGCGGCCTCGCGCTCGGTGATGGCCTCCTCGAAGGTGGCGAGAACGTTGCCGCCGACGAGGTGGCGAAGCTCCTGGCGGTCACCGCGCCAGAACGCCTCGAGGATCATCCGGTAGGCCGCCTGAGCGCCCTCGAGGAAGCGCGCGACGTCGAAGCTCGAATCGGCGGCGACGATGGCGCGGATGCCCGGAGTGGCCGGCTCCTCGTAGACGAACCCGCCCGATTCCGGGCGCTCGATCGTGAGATCGGCGGGGGGAACGGCGCCTTCGCCGGCCGCAGCGGTCTCGGCGGGGCGAAGGATCGGCTGCTGCTCGTGGCCGGTACGGCGGCCGAGCACCGAGTAGAGCCTCAGGCCCACGAACAAGGCCACCATCGCCAGGAGGACAATCTCGGTCACTAGTTTCTCCGAACTCAACGAGCCTCTACATAGGCCTTTGGCGTCAAGGATTCAAATGGCGCACGGTTCCATGGCGCACGCATCGGGCCGTGGCGACCGGTTGCACGGTCCGGCCGCGCCTGCTACCCGCCCGGGCGCACCGGGTCCCGCGCCGCCGCGGCCCGCCTCAACCCGATTTTTCGAAGGCGAATCAAATGGCCGAAGACCAGGGCAATCCCGCCGAGCAGCAGCCCAACGGCAACGACACCGCGCCCCGCGTCGGAGTCATTTCCCAATATGTGAAGGATCTTTCTTTCGAGAATCCGAACTCCCCGGCGGTCTATCAGTGGCAGACCCAGCCCAAGATCGAGGTCGACTTCAACATCGGCTCGAGCAAATTGAACGACGAGATCTACGAGGTCGCGCTCCGCATCGAGGTCCGCGCCACCGCCGACGGCCAGACCGCCTTCGCCGTCGACCTCATGTATGCGGGCCTGATCGGAATCCGCAACGTCGACGAAGCCGATACCCAGGCCTTCCTGCTCGCCGAGGCGCCGCGGATCCTGTTCCCCTTCGCCCGGCACATCATCGCCCAGACCGTGCAGGAAGGCGGCTTCCCGCCGCTGATGCTCGATCCCATCGATTTCCACGCGCTCTACGTCGCCCGGGCGGAGCAGGAGATGGCGGGCCAGGCATCCGGCGAGATCGGCCAGGCCTGATCCGACCGGCCCCGAAGGCGGCGCCATGAACCTCTGGAAGGCGACCGGGACGATCGGCGGGCTCACCATGGTGAGCCGGATCCTCGGCTTCGCCCGCGAGATGATCTTCGCCCGGGTGATGGGCGCCGGCATGGCCGCCGACGCCTTCGCTTTGGCCTTCCTCATCCCCAATCTGTTCCGGCGGCTGTTCGGCGAGGGGGCGTTCAGCCAGGGCTTCGTGCCCTTGTTCAGCCAGCGCCTCCACGGCGAGGGCGGGATGGAGGAAGCGCGGCGCTTCGCCGAGGAAGTGCAGGCGGTGTTCCTGCCGATGCTGATGGCGATCACCGCCGTCTTCGTCATCGCCATGCCCGCCTTCGTGGCTCTGATCGGCTCGGGCTGGCGCGACGAGCCGGAGAAGTTCGCCTTCGCGGTCGAGCTGTCGAGGATCACCTTCCCCTACATGCTTCTGATCTCGATGGTCTCGCTGCTGTCGGGCGTGCTCAACTCGCTGACCCGATTCACCGCCGCCGCCTTCGCCCCGGCCCTGCTCAACGCCGCGCTGATCGGGTCGCTGCTGCTGGTCCCCGCCGGCGGGCCGGTGACGGCCAGGGCCATGGCCTGGGGCGTGCTGGCGGGCGGGGTTCTTCAGTTCGCCCTGTGCTGGATCGCGGTCCGGCGCGCCGGGGTGAAGCTGAGCCTCAGGCCGCCGAAGATGACTCCGCGGGTCAAGGAGCTGCTGATCCTGATCCTTCCGGCCACTCTGGGCGGCGGCATCTACTATATCAGCCAGCTCTTCTACGCCTATTTCGCGACCCGCCTGCCCGAAGGCTCGCTCGTCTATCTGGGTTTCTCCGACCGGCTGAACCAGCTTCCGCTCGCCATCATCGGCTCGGCGCTGGGCACCGCGATCCTGCCGACGATCAGCCGCCATGTCGGCGCCGGCGACGGCGCGGGCGCCGCCCGGGTGCAGGGCCAGGCGACGGAGCTCGCCATGCTTCTCACCCTGCCCGCCGCGGTGGCTCTGGCGGTGACGGCCGGGCCGATCGTCGCCGCGCTCTTCCAGGGCGGCAAGTTCACCGCCGAAGACGCCGCCACCACCTCACTGGTCCTCTCGATCATCGTCGCCGGACTGCCCGCCTACGTCCTGATCAAGGTGCTGACTCCCGGCTTCTTCGCCCGCAAGGACATGAAGACCCCGGTGATCATCGCGGCGGTGAGCCTTGGCATCGGAGTCGCGCTCAATTTCCTGCTCATCCCGCTGATCGGGATCGCCGCGCTGGCGCTGACCACGGCTCTGTCGGCCTGGATCAACGCACTCACCCTCTACGTCCTGCTTCGGGCGCGCGGGCATTTCCGTTTCGAGCCCTGGCTGTGGAGCCGGCTGGCGCGCCAGCTGGTCGCGGCGCTGGCGATGGCGGCCGCCCTCTATCTGGTGCGCGAGCAGCTCGAGGGCTTCTTCGCCGGCTCGGCCGGGCGGCGGCTGGTGGGCGTGGGGGCGCTCGTCTCGGTCGGAGGGGTCGTCTATTTCGCCGTCGCCTGGACGATCGGAGCGATGAACCGCGACGACATCCTCATCCTGCTCAGGCGCAAGAAGGCCGGCTGACTTCAATCGCCCGCTCCGCTCGGCCCGAGCTTGAAGGCCTTGTTTGCGAGCGAAGTGAAGGGCTTCGACAGGCTCAGCCCGAACGGGTTCAGAATGGCGCGAAACTCCGGCCTGGCCGAGCGTATAATTGATCCCGTCCCCTTCAGCCGCCATTCAGCCGCCTTTTGTAGAAAGGCCCGGTTTCCTATATAGTTACAATCACGGCTCCGTTCCGAAGAGGATGCGTCCCATGTCTCTTGCCAAGAAATTGCTGACCCTCGCCGCGCCCGCGGCCCTGCTCGCGCTGGGCGGCTGCGCGACCGGTCTGCCCACCCAGGTCTCCCGCTACCAGGCGATGCCGGCCCCCGCCGGCCAGAGCTTCGTCATCCAGGCGGCCGATCCCGAGGACCGCGGCGGCCTCGAATTCTCGCGTTACGCCGATCTCGTCCGCCGGCACATGATCGCCCAGGGCTATAGCGAGGCGAGCTCGCCCTCCCAGGCCTCGCTGATCGTGTCGCTGGGTTACGGAGTCGACGACGGGCGGCAGCAGGTCGTCACCCGCCCCGCGCTCGGCTACGGCCGCTTCGGCTATGGCGGCTTCGGCTACCGGCCTTACTGGTCCCGCTTCGGCGGCTACGGCCGCTTCCGCTCGCCCTTCTATTACGGCTGGGACGATCCGTTCTGGTATCGCGGCTTCGGCGACGAGATCGACGTCTACACCGTCTATACCAGCTACCTCGACATGGACATCCGCCGGCCCGACGGCCAGGCGGTGTTCGAAGGCACCGCCCGCGCCCGCTCGCGCACCGACGAGCTCAGCGTGCTGGTTCCGAACCTGATCGAGGCGATGTTCACCGGCTTCCCCGGCAACAGCGGCGAGACGGTGAAGATCACGGTGGCCCCGGAGCGCAAGCGCTAGGACGGCCGGACCGAAAGAGAGGGAGGGCCGTCGCGTCCCCGTCATCCGGACCCGATCCGGGTGACGAAGGCGCGGCGGCTCTCCCTTTTCCTTTGCGCATTCAACGGGCGTTCATCCGCCGACCCGAATTTCGCGTCCCGACAGGCGATATGAAAAAGTCTCGGGGAGGGTGAATGCTGAAATATATCGGAGCGGCCGCGATGGCCGGACTGGCGCTTGCGTCCGCGGCGCCGGCGCAGAACCCGGCAGACCAGGCTCAGGCGGAGGACATCATCGTCACCGGCCGGAGGAGCGGAGTGCCGATGTGGACGGTGCGCAGCGACAGGACGACCATCGTCCTGGTCGGCGCCATCGCCGGAGTTTCCAAGACCACCAAATGGGATCCCCTGGCCCTGACCGAGGCGCTGAGGAAGGCGGACCGGGTGATGTTCCCGCAGTCGCACGCCCTGACGGTCAGCAATCCGCTCAACCTGATCGGCTGGCTCGCCAAGTACAAGAAGATGGGCAGCCTGCCCAAGGGCCAGACACTGGGGCAGTTCGTCGCCCCCGAGCACATGCGCCGACTCGCCGCCCTCCAGGCGCGCGGGATGGCGCAGAAAGGGTATGAGGGCCGCCATCCGCTGCATCTCTCCAACGACCTGCGCGACCGCGCCAAGGGCAAAGTCGATTACGGCCGCAATGCCGCCGACTATGTCGAGAAGGCGATCAAGACCCACAAGCTCAAGCTGGCGGTGGACCCGATCGCCAAATCGAAGGCCAAGCCGGTGGTGAAGGACCTGTTCGCCTCGCAGCCCTCCGACCATGTCCCGTGCCTGATCGACTCGATCGCGGCCGCGGAAGCGGGGCCGGCGGCGGTCCAGGCGCGCTCGGACGCCTGGGCGGCGCGGCGCGTGCCGGAGGTCCTCGCCTCGCCCGCGGACAAGGTCCATTCGAGCTGCTGGCCTTACGGCGCCGGCATCGGTCCGACGCCGGACGAGCTTTTCGCCGAGATGCGCGGGCTGCTCGACGACGACCAAGTGACGATGGCCGTCCTCGGCCTGCGCACGCTGGCGGAGAGCGGCGGAATCCTGGACCGGCTCCAGGCCGCGGGCTTCGACATCCAGGGCCCGGCCTGGAAGTAAACGGCACGCCGTCATCGCGAAGCGCAGCGCCGCGCTCCTCGCGATGACGGTCGCCTTCAGCGGCGGACGAGGAAGGCGCCGGCGAGGACCAGGAGCACTCCGGCGACCCGGACGGGGCTGATCTCCACCCGCGGGATTCCGAACGCGCCGAGCCGGTCGAGCAACAGGGCCATGACCAATTGCCCGGCAATGGCGACCATCAGGAAATAGGTGACTCCCATGCGCGGCGCCGCGAAGGCCGCGACCGCCACGAACACCGCGCCGTAGAGGCCGCCGGTCCACGCATACCAGGGAAGCGCCCTCACCTCTGCGGCATTCGGGCGGACTCCGAGCGCCAGGGCGACGGCGACCAGCGCCACCGTGCCGACGGCGAAGGAGATGAGGGCGGCGTTGACGGGGGAGCCGGCGCCGCGCGCCAGAAGGGCGTTGGTCGGCGCCTGAAGGGCGACGAGGGTGCCGCTGACGAAGGCGCCGATCAGCGCGAAGAGAAGGAGCGGGTTCACCGGGCTTGCGGCATCCCGCGCCCGCTCAGCCCTCGAGCTGGCGGGTCAGCAGGCGGATGTCGGCGTCGAGCTCCGAATCCTGGGCGCGCAGCTTCTCGATCTGGCGGACGGCGTGGATCACCGTCGTATGGTCGCGCCCGCCGAAGCGGCGGCCGATCTCGGGCAGCGAGCGCGGAGTCAGCTGCTTGGAAAGGTACATCGCGACCTGGCGGGGCCGCGCGACTTCGCGGGCGCGGCGGGCCGAGGTCATCTCCGCCTTGCGGATCCGGTAATGCTCGGAGACCCGGGTCTGGATCTCGTCGATGGAGATCCGGCGCTGGTTGGCGCGAAGCGTGTTGGCGAGCACCTCGCCGACGAAATCGAGGTCGATCACCCGGTTCTGCATGGTCGCGTAGGCGGCGATGCGGTTGAGGGCGCCCTCGAGCTCCCGAACGTTCGAGCTGATCCGCTTGGCGAGGAACATGGCGACGTCGTCGGGCACCGACACTTCCGGAAGCGCTTCGAGCTTCTTGTGGATGATGTTGAGTCGAAGCTCGAGGTCGGCCTGGTTGATGTCGGCGACGAGGCCCCAGGAGAGACGGGAGAGAATCCGCGGCTCGATCCCGTCCAGATCCTGGGGAGCGCGGTCCGAGCTGATGACGAGGCGGCGGCCGGCCGAGATGATCTCGTTCATCGTGTGGAAGAATTCTTCCTGGGTCGATTCCTTGCCGGCGATGAACTGGACGTCGTCGATCATCAGCAGGTCGGCGGCGCGCAGATGCTGCTTGAACTGGATCGTGTCGTTGGCGCGAAGCGCGGCGACGAACTCGACCATGAACTTCTCGGCCGACATGTAGATGATCTTCGCCCGCGGCCTCAGCCGGTGGAATTCGTGGCCGATGGCGTGGAGCAGGTGGGTCTTGCCGCGGCCGGTGCCGCCGTGGAGGAAAAGCGGGTTGAAGGCGACGTTGTCGGCGGTGGCGAGGGTGGTCGCGGCGCTGAAGGCGACCTCGTTGGCCTTGCCGACGACGAAATTCTCGAAGCGGTAGCGGGGCTCCAGCGCGACCGCGTAGAGCGCCTCGCCGGCGGCGGGCTCCTGCTGCGGCGCCGGGATCTCGACGACGGCGGCGGTCTTGGGCGCGGCGGCGCCGACGCGAATGACGATGTGGCGGACGGCCGGGCAGGCGGCGCGCCAGGCGAGGGTCAGGCGCTCGGAGAAATGGGTCTGCACCCAGTCGGCCATGAACTGGGAGGGAAGCTCGAGGCGGAGGGTGCCGGTCTCGGAGTCGAGATTGCCGAGCGCGATCGGCCGAAGCCAGCCGTCGAAGGTGCGAGCGCCGCAATCGCGGCGGAGTCCGGCGCGAATCGCCTCCCATGCCGCCTGGAGCGCGCCCCGCTCCATCATTTCCACTGAAGAACTGCCTCCCGTCGGCTTCACAGACACGAAACGCACCCCCTCTTCACACTGGACCTCTTTCATTCGGGTCCTGACTGGCGCAAACTTCTTCCGACACGCGGCCGCCCCCCGGCGGCAACCGATTCGAAAGGTCGTTCTTGCTGTGGCGTCCGGAGGGAGATTCGCCCCGCCGGAGCGGCCTTTTTGGAAGCCTCGGCCCGGCCATGCAAGGCGGAAATTCGCCGTCACAGAAAAGAAACATATTGACATAGGTTTTCTGCGGCTCTGCGTAAAAATGGCGGAAAACCGCCATTTTCTCGCTGGCGCGAGCCGCGAATCGCGGGAATCCCTAGGGTTTCGCCTTACGTTCTTTTGGGCACGAAAAAGCCCGCCGGAAAACGCGTCCGGCGGGCCAGTTCGAAGCTTTAGAAAGGCTTAGGAGAGGGCCGCGATACGGCGCGTCAGGCGCGAGAATTTGCGGGCGGCGGTGTTCTTGTGGAAGACGCCCTTGGCGACCCCGCGGGCGAGCTCCGGCTGGACCCTGGAGATGGCGGCGAGCGCCTGATCCTTGTCGCCCGCCTCGATCGCGGCCTCGACCTGCTTGACGAAGGTGCGGATGCGGCTGACACGGGTCCGGTTGATCTCGGTCCGGCGCTGGTTGCGGCGGATTCGCTTCTTTGCCTGCGGCGTGTTCGCCATCGTCTGACTGCCTCTTATCGCTAAAATGAAAAGGGCGCGGCCAATCACCGCACCCGCTCGGCTGCGCCTCTACGCCAGGGAGGCCCGAAAGGTCAACCTCAAGCGCGCTGGCAGCGGGGGCAGAAAAAGGTGGAGCGGCCCGAATCGGCCCGCCGGCGAATCGCGCTTCCGCAATGGCACGCCTCCCCTCCCCGACCGTAGACCCGCCACTGCTTCGAGAAGTAGCCGAGCTCGCCCGAAGGCCGCGCATAATCGCGAAGCGACGAGCCGCCCGCCTCGATCGCCGCGACAAGGACGGCCTTGATCGCTTCGACCAGCCTCTCCAGCCGGGGCCGGGAGATCCTGCCGCCGGCGCGGGACGGAGCGATGCCGGCCATGTGCAGGGCCTCGCAGACGTAGATGTTGCCGAGGCCGGAGACGACATGCTGGTCGAGCAGCATGGCCTTGATCGGCGCGGAGCGGCCGGAAAGCGCGGCGAGCAGGTAATCGGCGTTGAACTCCGGCCCGAGCGGCTCCGGCCCCATCGCCGCGAAGGCGGGAAGCTGCTCCAGCTCGGCGGTCGCCGCCAGATCGAGCGAACCGAAGCGGCGCGGGTCGTTGAGGACGGCCCGCCTCCCCTCGTCCGTCTCGAGCAGGAAATGGTCGTGGGCTCCGAGTTCGGCGGGGTCGATCCGCCAGCGGCCCGACATTCCCAGATGGAAGACGAGCGTGTCGCCGCGGTCGGTGTCGATGAGGCCGTATTTGGCGCGGCGGGAAAGGCCGGTGACGGTGGCCCCGGTGAGCCGCTGGCGAAGGTCGGGCGGGAAGGCGCGTCTGAGGTCCGGCCGCCGCGTTTCGACCGAGACGAGCCGCCGGCCCTGGAGCACGGGAACAAGACCCCGCACCGTGGTTTCGACCTCGGGCAGCTCAGGCATTGGGGGATGCCGGGTTGCGACCCCTCCCCGTTCGCCCCGAGCGAAATCGAGGGGGCCTATCGAGCGACTCCGGGATCTGGCCTCGGCTTCGCTCGGAGGGGTGTCTCGACTTCGCTCGACACGAACGGAGAAAATCCGCTTGAGACCGATGGAGAACTGAAGGCGTGCACATCTCCGGAAACCCCTGCTAGAGGCGGGCGCGATGGACAAGGTTTCTTTCGGTTTCGAGGAGGTGGCGCCCGACGAGAAGACCCGGCGCGTGGGCGCCGTCTTCTCCAGGGTCGCCCGGCGCTACGATCTGATGAACGACCTGATGTCGGGCGGAATGCACCGGCAGTGGAAGGATCTGTTCGTCCGGCGGGTAAGGCCGCGCAAGGGCGAGTCGATCCTCGACATGGCGGGCGGCACGGGCGACGTCGCCTTCCGGCTCGCCCGGAATGGAGCGATGGTCACCGTGGCGGACATCAACCCGGACATGCTGGAGGTCGGCCGCGAGCGGGCGGCGAAGCGGCGCCTCGACGGCCTTGCCTGGGCGGTCGAGAATGCCGAGAGGCTGAGCTTCGGCGCGTCGAGCTTCGACGCCTACACGATCGCCTTCGGAATCCGCAACGTGACCGAAATCGACTCGGCGCTGATCGAGGCGCACCGGGTGCTGAAGACCGGCGGCCGATTCTTCTGCCTCGAATTCTCCACCACCCGCTGGCCGGGCTTCGCCGGCCTTTACGACGCTTATTCGATGCACGCGGTGCCCCGGATCGGCAAAGCGGTCGCCGGGGACGAGGAGAGCTACCGCTACCTGGTCGAATCGATCCGCCGCTTCCCGCCCATGGAGAAATTCTCGGAGATGATCGCCAGGGCCGGATTCGCCCGGGTGAAAGCCGAGCCGATCCTCGGCGGCCTCGTCGCCATCCACAGCGGCTGGAAGATTTGACCCATCCCGTCGTCCATATCTGGCGCCTTCTGAAGTGGGGGCGAGTGCTGGCCCGGCACGGGGCGCTGCGCGGCATCGAGCGCGACTCCAACACGCCGCTGCCGGTCCGCCGCCTCGCCCGGATCGCTCGCTTCGGCGCCCGGATTCCGCGGGTTCCCAATTACGGCGAGGCCTTCGTCGAGCTCGGGCCGGCCGCGATCAAGTTCGGCCAGGCGCTGGCCACTCGCCCCGATCTGGTCGGAGTCGAGGCGGCGCGCGACCTCCAGCTCCTGCAGGACAGCCTTCCGCCGGCGCCTTTCGAGGAAGTGCGCAGAGCGATCGAGCAGGGGCTCGAAAAGCCGCTCGAGGAAATCTTCTCGGACATCGACCCGGAGCCGGTGGGCGCCGCGTCGATCGCCCAGGTTCACCGCGCCCATACGACCGAGGGCAAGCTGGTGGCGGTGAAGGTGCTGCGGCCCAATATCGAGGAGGATTTCGCCCGCGCCCTGGACACCTATGCCTGGGCAGCGGCCCAGGTCGAGCAGATGGGCGGCGAGGCGGCGCGGCTCAGGCCGAGAGCGGTGATCGCCTATTTCAAGCAGTGGACGGCGCGCGAGCTCGACCTTCGCCGCGAGGCGGCCTCCGCTTCGGAGCTGCGCGAGAATCTGGTCGCCGAGAGCGGCTTCTACGTCCCGGCCATCGACTGGACGCGCACCTCGCGACGGGTGCTGACCCTCGAATGGATCGACGGGATCAAGCTCACCGACCGCGATGCCCTCGTCGAGGCCGGGCACGACCTCAAGGCGCTGGCGGCGATCCTGGTCCGCGCCTTCCTTCGCCAGTCGGTGATCGACGGCTTCTTCCACGCCGACCTCCACCAGGGCAATCTGTTCGCCCTCCCCGACGGCCGGCTCGCGGCGATCGACTTCGGGATCATGGGCCGGATCGACCGCCAGTCGAGGATCTGGCTCGCCGAGATCCTCTACGGGCTGCTCACCGGCAATTACCGGCGAGTCGCCGAGATTCATTTCGAGGCGCAATATGTCCCGCCGCATCACGACGTCGACGAGTTCGCCACCGCCTTGAGGGCGGTCGGCGAGCCGATCCGCGGCCTTCCGGTCAAGGACATTTCGGTCGGCCAGATGCTCGACGGGCTGTTCACCATCACCCGCGACTTCGAGATGCCGACGCAGCCGCATCTCCTACTCCTCCAGAAGACGATGGTGATGGAGGAAGGAGTCGCCCACGCCCTCGATCCCGATATCAACATGTGGGAGACGGCCGAGCCCTTCCTCAGGGAATGGGTGCGCGGCGAGCTCGGCCCCGAGGCCGCGCTCGCGGATCGCATCGTGCGGGACTTCAGGACCTTCGCGAAGATCCCGGAGCTGATCCGGCGCATCGACCATTATTACCCGCCGCCCGGCGCCGCGCCGCCCGACCCGCCGCTCGCCGAGGTGGTGGTGGTGAAGCCGCGAAGGTATTGGCGCTACGCGGTCACCGCCATCCTCTCGGCGGCGGCTGGCGCCGCAGCGGCATGGGCATTATTCTAAGCGCATGAAGCGAGAAGAAGTTCTTTCGGCGCTGCGACCGCTCGAGCCGGAGCTCAAGCGCCTCGGCTTCGCGAAGCTCTATCTGTTTGGGTCGGCTGCACGCTCCGATCCGGACGCGCGCGACGTCGACCTTCTGTACGAGGCCGAGAATAGTCTCAGGCCCGGCTTCCACGAGCTTGCCGATGCATGGGACCGGCTGGAGGGGATTCTCGGCAAGCGCGTAGACCTGGTCGATCGTGAGCTGCTCCATCGACGCATTCGACCTCGAGTCGAGAACGAGATGATCGAGGTTTACTGATGAACCTCGGGCCCGAAGCGGATGCGCTTTATCTCGATGAGATAGTGGAATTGGTCCAGCTTGTCCGCGAGAGCCTCGTTGGAACGAGCCAGGCCGAATTCCTGCTGGACCGAACCAAGGGAGACGCAACTGCGCTTCGCCTTGGCGCCATCGGAGAAGCCAGCCGCAAACTTTCGCGGGAGCTGCAGGAACGCCACCCCGAAATAGAATGGCGGAAAATGTACGGACTGCGCAACATCGTCGCACATCATTATCGTCGACTGAACTACCGCATTCTTTGGCAGATCGCGACAGAGACGCTCGAACCGCTGGACGAGGCCTGCCGGGACGAGCTCGCGCGCCTCGGCGAATGAACGGCAAGCGCATCCTTCTCATCGTCGGCGGCGGGATCGCGGCCTACAAGGCGTGCGAGCTCGTCCGGCTGATCCGGAAGGCGGGCGGGAGCGTGCGCTGCGTGCTGACGGCGGGGGGGGCGCAGTTCGTCACTCCGATGACTCTCGCGGCCTTGTCCGAGCAGCCGGTCCATACCAGCCTCTGGGACCTCAAGGACGAGGTCGAGATGGGGCATATCCAGCTCAGCCGGGAGGCCGACCTGGTGGTCGTCTGCCCCGCCACCGCCGACCTGATGGCGAAGATGGCGGCCGGGATCGCGGACGATCTCGCCACGACCCTGCTCCTCGCCACCGACAAGCCGGTGCTGGCGGCGCCGGCGATGAACGTCAGGATGTGGCAGCATGAGGCGACCCGCCGAAACGTCGCCAGGCTGCGGTCGGACGGGGTGACCATCCTCGAGCCCGACGAAGGCGAAATGGCGTGCGGCGAATATGGGCCGGGGCGGCTGCCTGAGCCGGAGCGGATCCTGGCGGCGATCCGATCGCATCTCGCTTCGGGCGGACCGCTGACGGGGAAGCATGTCGTCGTCACGGCCGGGCCTACCCAGGAACCGATCGATCCCGTGCGGGTGATCGCCAACCGCTCCTCGGGAAAGCAGGGTTTCGCCATTGCCTCGGCGCTCGCGGATCTTGGGGCGCGGGTGACCTTGGTGGCGGGGCCGGTGGCGCTCGCCACGCCCGCGGGAGTCGAGCGGATCGACGTCGAGACCGCCCGCCAGATGCAGGCCGCCGTCGCCGCGGCGCTTCCCGCCGACGCGGCGGTGCTGGTGGCGGCGGTGGCCGACTGGCGGGTCGAGCCCTTCCCTTCCAAGCTGAAAAAGGCGGCCGGGGCGCCGAGGCTCGACTGGCTGCCCAATCCCGACATCCTCGCCGGGCTGGCCGCCAGCCCGCAGCGGCCGCGGCTGCTCGTCGGCTTCGCCGCCGAGACCGGGGACGCCGCAAACGTTGCGCAGGCGAAACGAGCAACCAAGGGGTGCGACTGGATCGTCGCCAATGATGTATCGGGAGACGTGATGGGCGGCGACCGCAACCGCGTCCATCTGATCACCGCCGCCGGCGTCGAGAGCTGGGAGGAAGGCGAGAAGAGCGAGGTTGCGCGGCGGCTGGCGGGGAGGATCGCGGCCGAATTGGGGGGAAAAGATGCGAACCGACCTGCTGCTGCTGACTCCGCTGGCGAGGCTGGCTGATCTCGGGCTTCTGCTGCTGCGCTGGGTGACCGGCGCCTTCCTGATCTACCAGAGCCACGACAACATCTTCAGCGCCGAGCGGATGGAGGAGTTCGTCAAGTTCCTCACCCAGTTCAACTTCCCGCTGCCGGAGCTGATGGCGCCGCTCTGCGTCTTGGCGCAGTTCCTGTGCGGAATCGCCTTCGTCCTCGGCCTGCTCACCCGCTGGGCCGGCCTGATCACCGCCTTCGTCTTCGTCGTCGCGGTGTGGATGGTTCACTGGCCGCAGGATTTCGTCGGCTGGTGGCCGGCCTTGATCCTGATCTTCCTCGGCCTGCTGTTTGCAACCCAGGGAGCCGGGCGCTACTCGCTCGATCGACGGATCGAGAGGCGCGATGATCGATATCCAAATAAGACGGCTTACGCACGGTGAGGGCCTCCCCCTCCCCTCCTATGCCAGCGCCGGCGCCGCCGGCCTGGACGTCGTCGCCGCCGAGGACCTGACGCTCGAGCCGGGCGCCCGCCACGCCGTCGCCACCGGCTTCGCAATCGCCATTCCGGAAGGCTATGAGGTCCAGGTCCGGCCACGCTCGGGCCTCGCCCTGAAGCACGGCATCACCTGCCTCAACACGCCCGGAACGATCGACAGCGACTATCGCGGCGAGGTGAAGGTGATCCTCGCCAATCTCGGCGCCGACCCGTTCGAGGTAAGGCGCGGCGAGCGCATCGCCCAGCTGGTGCCGGCGCCGGTGCAGCGCGCGGCCTTCACCGAGGTGGACGGCCTGGACAGCACGCAGCGGGGCGCCGGCGGCTTCGGCTCGACGGGCCGGTGACTCTCGGCGACGACCAGCTCGACCGCTACGCCCGCCATATCGTCCTCAGGGAAATAGGCGGCGAGGGCCAGCGCAGGCTGCTCGACGCCCGAATCGTGCTGGTCGGGGCCGGCGGAATCGGCTGCCCCGCCCTGCAATATCTGGCCGCCGCGGGCGTCGGCCGGCTGACGGTGATCGACGACGACCGGGTCTCGCTCGACAACCTCCAGCGCCAGATCCTGTTCGGAACGGCGGACGCCGGCCGCCCCAAGATCGAGGTGGCGGGCGAGGCGGTGGCCCGGCTCAATCCCGACGTCCGGTTCGAGGCGGCCGCAGAGCGCCTGAACGCGGCCAATGCCGGCGAGCTGCTTGCCGGCGCCGGCCTGGTGCTGGACGGAAGCGACAATTTCGCGACCCGGCTCATCGTCTCCGACACCTGCACGGCCATGCGAATCCCGCTCGTCTCGGCGGCGATCGGGCAGTTCCAGGTCCAGGTAGCGACCTGGCGGGGGTGGGAGCCGGGGCGGCCCTGCTACCGCTGCTTCGTCGGCGACGCCTTCGACTCCGAGGATTGCGACACCTGCGCCGAGCTCGGAGTGCTCGGCGCGATGGCGGGCATCGCCGGAAGCTTCGCCGCGCTCGAGGCGATCCGGCAGATACTCGGCTTCGGCGGCGATCCGCTCGGCAAGGTGCACGTCCTCGACGGCCTGGCGCCGGCGATGCGCACCCTGAAGATCGCCAAGGACCCCGGCTGCCGGGCCTGCGCTCAGCCCGGGACGGAGACGTAGATGGTCTGGGTCGGTATCTCGCCGACCAGGGGCCGCTCCCCTTCCGGGTAAGGCCGGGTCACACGGGCGCGGTAGGTCTTGTCCTCGAAGGCCTCCAGGCTGATCTGGGCGCCGCCGACCCCGAAGACTTTGGGAAGGCTCTTGATCGGCACCGAATTCTTCGACTGGGTGAAGACATAGCCGACCTCCCCGCCGGTCGACAGCATCGGGTAGAAATGGTGGGTGCCGAAGATCGGGTTGTGGCCTGAGACGTAGAAGCCCAGCTGCAGGGCGAGGCCGGCCTTGTCCTCGACCGGAGTCACGGCGACCGGGGCGATCGGACGGCGCGAGCGCGCATAGGGATAGGGCACCAGATATTTGGGCGATCCGCTGGCGGTCCACAGCTGGTCCATCCGGCCGTCCCCGTCGCGGTCGGCGAGGCAGAGGAGGATTCCGGCGAGCTTGGGATTGGGCAGCCGGCCGGTGCAGTAGAGCGAGCCCGAGAAATTCTTCGAGCTGGCCTGAAGCTCGATCAGGCGCTCGCCCGCCGCCATCAGAATGCCGGGCCCGACGTCGGGCAGCATGACCGGTTCCGCGAGTGTCATCGCCGAGCGGTAGCGCGCCGGCTGCCATCCCCAGAATTCGCCCCGCCGGAAGCTGTAGACCCGTGAAGCCGGCTCCGCCGCCGCCTCGACGACGATCGGGAGGGCGACCGTGGCGCGCTCCTTCTTCACTTTCACCTTCTCCTGCGCCGCCGCCATGCCCGGCAGCGCCGCGAGGAGGATCAATGCCACCGCGAACCGCATCGCCTTTTCCTTCCCCAAGCCCCTCGGCCTTGTGACTCAGCCGGAAGTCGGGCGCAATCGCTCAGGCGGGGAGCTGGCCGAGCGCGTCGCGCAATTGCAGCAAGGCGAGGATGAAGAGCCCGCTGCCGAGCACCAGATCGAAGCCGCGCACCGGCCGCAGCCGTTCGCCGCGGGGCGGGTGGAAGGTGAGGTCGAACATCGTCGCCAGAACCAGCCAGGCGCCGGCCAGCGCGGCGACGCAGGACAGCAGGACGAACGGCCAGAAAAGGCTCTGATAGGCCCCGACGAAGGCCCACAAGGCCAGCGCCAGCAGCTCCGCCGACACTCCGAGCCCGACCAGGGTCCAGCTTCCGCGCATCAGCCCTTCTTCTTGGCCGGCGCCTTCTTGGCCGGAGGCTTCCTGGCCGGAGGCTTCCTGGCCGGAGGCTTCTTGGCCGGAGCCTTGTTGGCGGCGGGCTTGCGGCCCCTCCCCTTCTTCGCGGGCGGGCCCTTGGCGGCGCGCTCGTCGATCAGCTGGGCGGCCTCCTCGAGGGTAAGCTGGTCGGGCGCGAGGGACTTGGGCAAGGTGGCGTTGGTGGCGCCGTCGGTGACGTAGGGGCCGAACCGCCCCTCCATCAGCCTGATCTCGAGCTCGGTCCGCGGGTGCGCGCCGAGGACCTTGAGCGGCTCGCGCGAGCCGCGCGCCCGGCCGCCGCCCGCCGCCGCTTCGGCGAGCTTGACCACGGCCGCGTTCATTCCGGTCTCGAACACCTCCGCGGTCGAGCCGAGCCTGGCATATTTTCCGTCGTGGGCGAGATAGGGGCCGTAGCGTCCGATCGACGCCGTGATCGGCTTGCCGCTCTCGGGATGGGTGCCGACCGTCCGCGGCAGCGAGAGCAGGCGGATCGCGAGGTCGAGGTCGAGCTCGCCGGCATCCTTCGGGATCGAGGCCCGCTTCGCCTCCTTGCCCTGCCCCATCTCGATATAGGGGCCGAATCGGCCCGTCTTGCGGCTGATCTCCTCGCCGGTTTCCGGATGCTTGCCGAGCACCTCCGGCCCTTCGTCCGAGCCGCCTTCCTCGCCGCCCTGGCCGAAGCGGCGGGTGAACTTGCATTCGGGATAATTGGAGCAGGCGACGAAGGCGCCGAAGCGCCCGCCCCTCAGCGACAGCCGCCCTTCGCCGCAGGCGGGACAGAGGCGCGCGTCGCCGCCGTCTCCCTTGTCGGGGAACAGCCAGGGCGAGAGGAAATCGTCGAGCGCGGCGGTGATGGCCGAGGGCTGCTGCTCCATGATCTCGGCGGTCTTCGGCTTGAAGTCGCGCCAGAATTCCTCGAGCACCTTCTGCCACTGGGCACGGCCGCCGCTGATGTCGTCGAGCTCGTCCTCGAGATGCGCGGTGAAGTCGAACGAGACGTAGCGCTCGAAGAAGCGCTCGAGGAAGGCGGTCAGAAGCCGCCCGCTCTCCTGCGGGATGAAGCGATTCTTCTCCAGCTCGACATAGCCACGGTCCTTGAGCGTCTGCAGGATCGCCGCGTAGGTGGAGGGACGGCCGATGCCGAGCTCCTCCATCTTCTTGACCAGGCTTGCCTCCGAATAGCGCGGCGGCGGCTGGGTGAAATGCTGCTCGGCCGTCACCTTCTTCCTGGCCGGGGCATCGCCTTCCCGGAGGCGCGGCAGGCGCCGCGCATCCTCGTCGTCGGGATCGTCGCGGCCTTCCTCGTAAAGGGCGAGGAAGCCGGGGAAGAGGACGACCTGACCGGTGGCGCGAAGGCCGGTCTGGCCGGTGCCGTCGAGCAGCTCCGCCGTCGTCCGCTCGAGCCGCGCCGAGGCCATCTGGCTGGCGAGGGCTCGCTTCCAGATCAGCTCGTAGAGACGGCCGTGATCGCCCGAGCCGGCGCGGTCGCGGCCGAAATCGGTGGGGCGGATCGCCTCATGGGCTTCCTGGGCGTTCTTCGCCTTCGTCTCGTAATGGCGGGGCTTGTCCGGCACGTAGCCGGAGTCGAACCGGTCGGCGACGGCGCGGCGGGCGGCGGAGATCGCCTCCGGGGCCATCTGGACTCCGTCGGTCCGCATGTAGGTGATCGAGCCATCCTCATAGAGCGCCTGAGCGATGCGCATGGTGTGGCTGGCGGCGAAGCCCAGTTTGCGCGCCGCCTCCTGCTGCAGGGTCGAGGTGGTGAAAGGCGGCGGCGGATTGCGGCTGAGCGGCCTGGTCTCGACCGAGGCGACCGAGAAGCGTCCCGACTCGACCGCGGCCCTGGCGGCCTCGGCCGTTCCCCGATCGCCGATCGAGAGGCGGTCGAGCTTCTCGCCCTTGAAGCGCACCAGCCGGGCGAGGAACTCCTGCCCGTCCGACTCCATCAGCGCCGTGACGCTCCAATATTCCTGCGCCCGGAACAGCTCGATCTCGCGCTCGCGGTCGACGACGAGGCGCAAGGCCACCGACTGCACCCGCCCCGCCGACTTGGCGCCCGGAAGCTTGCGCCACAGCACCGGCGAGAGGGTGAAGCCGACCAGGTAATCGAGCGCCCGGCGGGCGCGATAGGCATCGATCAGATCCTCGTCGAGCGCGCGCGGATGCTTCATCGCCTCGCTCACCGTCGCCTTGGTGATGGCGTTGAAGGTGACCCGCTCGACGTCGGCGGGCAGCGCCTTGCGCTTCCTCAGCACCTCCTGGACGTGCCAGCTGATCGCCTCCCCTTCCCGGTCGGGGTCGGTGGCGAGGATCAAGGTGTCCGCCTTCCTGGCCTCGTCCGTGATCGCCTTGAGCTGCCGCGCCTTGTCGGCATAGGTTTCCCATTCCATCGCGAAGCCGTCGTCGGGATTCACCGACCCGTCCTTGGGCGGCAGGTCGCGGACATGGCCGTAGGAAGCGAGCACCCGATAGCCACTCCCCAGATATTTCTCGATGGTTTTCGCCTTGGCGGGCGATTCGACGACGACAAGCTTCATGGGGATCCTTCACGCGTACGCGTATAGGGTGGGGACCCGGATCGAGCCCCGTCAAGCGGCTAAGCGAACACCTCCGCCAGCCGGTGGTGGTTCTGGCGCCCGGCATAGGTCGCCACCGCCAGGTGCCAGGCGGCGATCAGGGAAAGATTGACCGGCAGGCGCACGATAAGGCTCTCGATCAGGCTTCCGTCCTCGGGGGCCAGGGCCCAGGCAAGCAAGCCTGCCGCGTATGGCGTCCAGACCACCAATATCGCTGCGAAGACATGCCAGAAGCGTCCCTCGACTGCTTCGCCGCTGACACGGAGCGATTCGGTGACTCCGGTCTCCTCGGCGATCAGGGCCGGGACGGCGGCTGACCAGCGCACGAAGAGATAGGCGGCTGGAAGGACGAGCAGGATCAGACCGAGCAGGATCCCGAGCCCGCTTACGATGTGCAGGCCCAGCAATGCCCACAGGCGCCGGCGCCCGCCACCGTCGACGAGGTCGTAATGGATGAGTAGCCGCGAGCTGATCTCATACTGGAAGACCAGCAACGCGATGAGGGAGGCGAAACCGGCCGGGCCCGCGAAAGCGGGATAGAGATCGGAGACGACGCCGATCAGGGTCAGCGCGGCCACCGCCGCGAGCGCCAGACCGGCGTTCACGCGGAGCAGCCGCGCCGTTTCCCCCAGCAGATAACCCGCGCTCTCCCGATCGTCCATCTGACAGTCCCCTGCCGGCTTTCAAGGAGCCTGCAATAGGAATCTGCCACCACCGTCCTTCCGGGCAAAGCCGGTATCCATGAGCACGGGCCCGGAACAGCTCCGATGACCATGTTCATGGATCCCGGATCAAGTCCGGGATGACGGCCGTGGGGCCGTCAATATTGCTCCCAGCGCTGGTAATCGGGCGGGAGGATGCATTTGCCGTTGTCGTAGCGGCCGACCGAGCGGATCACCTCCCCTTCCCTCGGCTCGACCCGCCGGCCTGAAATCTGGCTGTCGAGGACCCGGCGGACGAGGCGGTCCAGCCGGGTGACGAGGAAGCAGTCGACGGCGGGCGTCGCGTGCGGATTGCCGATGCCGCTGTCGTCGGTGAGGAAGATGTAGCGCGACTGGGTCGCGGCCGCCATCGCCCGCATCACATATTCGGCGACGTCGCCGACGCCGGACGCGGCGACGGGGACGATCTGGATTCGCCTGGCGCGGGCGGCCTCGGCGGCTCGCCAGGCCTTGCCGATATTGTAGTCGTGCGGCGGAGCATCGGCGACGAGCAGAAGCGACTTCACGGCGTCCGGGCGCCAGTCCTGAGCGACGGCGCGGGCCAGTGCGAGGTCCATCGCCTCGGGATAATCGCCGCCTCCATCGGCATATTGGGCCTGAAGATTGGCCTGCATCACGTTGACGTTGGAGACGAACGGATAGGTGCGGGTGACGTAGACGTCGCCTTCGTCCTTGTAGGCGACGAGGCCGAGTCGGATGTCGAGGCCGGGATGGCTGCGCCTCAGATCGGCGATGATCGTGCGCAGCTCCGACTTCAGATAGTTGATCTCGTCGCCCATGCTCCCGGTCGTGTCGATCGCGAGCAGGAGATCGAACTTGCGCACCGGAACCGCCCCGGAGCGGACGGTGACGCTCTGCCGCTGCGAGCCGGCGCCGTCCGCGATCTCGATGCGGCGGACGGGCGCGCCCGGCACCGTGACCCGGACGCTGCTTCCGAGCCGGTCGAGGCCGGGAAAGAAGACCGCCGTTCCGTCGGCGAGGGTGGCGAGCGACAGCGCATTGCCGTCGGCGCAGGTCAGGGTGACGCGCGCGAAGGGCACCGGCCGGCCCGCCTCGTCCTGGACGGCGACGGTGAGCACCCGGCGCGTATCGAGACGGGGAAGGTCGCGAAGATTGCTGTGCTGGAGGAAGCGGCCGGCATAGGAGGCATAGAGCTCCGGGTTGAGCAGATCGTCATGGTCGCCGGCGGTGAGCAGCCCGGATTGCGGCTGCGGCAGGGGCGGACGGGGATAATGACCGGGTGCTCGGCGCGGCTCGGCGAAGTCGCCGGCCACCGGCGGCGGCGAAGCGACCGCCCGGCTCTCGCCCCCGCTGCCGGTGACGGAGATGCTGTCCTCGCCGCTCTCCGCATAGGGTTCCATCGGTGCCGAAGGCGGGGGCGGAGTCGGGGGCGGAGGCGGCGGCGCCGGGGGTGCGGGCGGAGCCGACATGACGGGCCCATAGCCCTTGGCAGGCTCGACCACTTTCGGGGGGGCGCCGTAGCCGCCATTGCGCTGCTGCCGCGGGTCGTACATCCCCGGCTCGCGCGGCAATTTCGGCAGAGCGGCGGCCCGCCGGCAGAGCGGCTCGCGGGCCTGAGCGGCGGCGCCGGGGGCGAAGCTGCCGGGGACGAGGGCGGCGAGGCCGAGGCTGAGGGCGCTGAGGCTGACGATGCCGAAGCGGGCGGCGTGACTCATGACATTCTCCCCTGAACGAATGTTACAACGTCTCATAAGACAGCAGCGGCCACCTGAACGGAAGCTGACGCGGGTATGGGGAGGTACCGCCACCGTCATGCTGAACTTGTTTCAGCATCCAGGGACGAGCGTCGGTGCGAGTGGAGAACTGGACCCTGAAACAAGTTCAGCAACCATTAGCTGGGCGAGGTTTGTTTTTGCCAGGCTGATCCTCTGGCGAGGACGGTGTTGACGAAGATGAGGAGCT
>Ga0196965_1000493_pt1 | contig 22881 bp, 25 predicted proteins | sample S1_20metaG_FD_148668 | JGI IMG/M metagenome (GOLD analysis project Ga0196965, IMG submission 148668) | Soil microbial communities from Anza Borrego desert, Southern California, United States - S1_20 | ecosystem: Environmental > Terrestrial > Soil > Desert | place: USA: California | collected... | reverse complement strand
GAATGACTTCCTATTCAACATTATTGACTTCCCCTCGGCTGTGAACCACTTCCCATCCAACATTTTCGGTTTCCCATCCACCGTTAACCACTTACCATTGAACATTTTCGACTTCCCATCCGCTGTGAACCACTTCCCACTGAACATTTTCGACTTCCCATCCGCTGTGAACCATTTCCCATTCAACATTTTCGGTTTCCCATCCACTGTGAACCACTTCTCACCGAACATTTTCGGATTCCCATCCGCTTGTTCCCGTTTCCCATCGTCATCAATTGAAGTTACATCCACCGTTTTCAATTCGTCGCGTCATATCAGCTGTGCCACGACATTGATTTTTCATCTCCCTTTCCGCATAATCAGGCAAGGCAAGTAACGAAGCTTTGCTTGAGACAGATTCTTCGTGTTTCATAGGAGGATGTAAGTGGTGATTATCGTATAGGATAATCATTTAACCCCGCTTTGTTTGTGTTTTCCAGGTGAATGACCTCGCCTACGGAAAATATCATCGAGGGTTTCAGTGCGATTTATTTGTTCGTTGAATGATCGGAAACAGCGGCTGTTCAGCAAATATAGCCGGTGAATGGCGGCTGAAGTAAAACAGAATAAAGTAGCACTTTATGCGGGCAATATGCCTGTAACGCGAAAGAAAAGATATTGTTTCGGTATTAAGACGAAATAAAATTCTAAAATATTCCTGTTTTTCAGCAGCTTTTTCGGCCGCTCGCTCGTATACAATTAAAAAACAAAATTTTATGAAAACGATCATGAAACAAGTGGAGACTTACACCAGGCTTGTAGGACTCTGCACCGAAAACGGTTCGATGTTCAACCCGGCAAACGATGCCATCACGATCGACGCATTGAATGCGTTGCTCGACAAGGCGCACGAAAAACATCGCATGGTGAACGACACACACCACACGTTGATGTCGGCCATTAACCAACGCAACGACGCCATGTCGATGTTGAATGCGAAGTGCAGTCGCGCGATGCATGCCGCAAGTGTATTGATCCCGCAGCCGGGCTTGCTTGAAGATCTCCGGATGTATGTAGCGAAGATCCGCGGCTACAGGCTTGGTGCAGTGCATGGCGATGCGAAGCTTACAGGAGAGGGGTCACCCGATTACAGGAAGCAACGCGGACCGGTTCCATACCTAAGTATCTCCAGCAAGCTTGATCACTTTGATCGTTTTATTAAATGCCTTAACGTACCAGCGTATGTGCCAAACGAGCCCGACATCTCCTTTGAAGGACTGAAAGCTTTCCTTTCAGACTTGAAGGCAGTACAAGCAGAGCTTATCAACAGTTGGGCAGCGCACAAGATGGCGCATCATCAGCTGAAACAGCTCGTACACGCAGAGAATGGTTTGTATGGTATCAGCAAGGTGGTGAAGCTGTATGTCAGATCTGTTTACGGAACGAACAGCACAACTTTCAGAATAATGAGCAAACTTAAATTCACGAAAAAATGAACGACGCATTCCTACACTAACCTCCGGTGACAAATTGCTCATCGGAGGTTTTTTATTTTAAGAAAAGAGCAGAGCCTTCATCTGATGAATACACACCCGCCTCGTTTCCGGGAATTTCGTCGCGAGACACGATGTATGTAGTCGGACGAAAATTGAATAATCTCCACCCTGACTAACAATCATTTCGCTAACTTTGGTTGGGTGCATATATGCACTAGTTGTAGCTAATTATGAAAATGAGAAAACTAATAATTATCATCCTGGGGTTGGAGTTACTATCATGTCAAAGCTCAAAACCAGGATTGACGAAGGAGGAGTTTGAATCTAAAATTCAAGTTATTGAGAAATCTAACATTGCCGACAAGAGGTTGGCTGACGGATGGTATCAAACGATATCAACTGAAAATGATTTCAAGCGGATTGATAAAAAAACTTCCAATCAATATTTCATCAATCCAAAACCCATAATTCTACCGGACAACTTCAATAAAGCTGAGGAATTTGAGAATTATGAAGGAGCCAAAGGATTAGCTGTCTATTTCGATGAAACTGGAATTGAAGCTTGGGCAAAAGCTACCGGTGAAAATACTGGGACATATTTGATTTTCATTCTGGATAACGAAATTTTGACCGCTCAATACGTGAATTCACCGATTACTAATGGAGCTTCTGCCTTCTGGAAAAGTGACCTGACTGAGAATCAATGGAGTCGAATAAAAAGTATGATAAAATAACTAGCTACAACAATGCATATAAATCATGCCGGCAGCGTTTGATGATTAATTATTAATTTGGACTGCCGGCACGCTTTATATGCGAACGTTGTAGGTAAGCCGCCATGAAAGATTACACATGAATCTTGAAGAATATTTTAACTCTATTTCAATCGAGGAATTGAATGGTTTTATTTCGGACAGACAGGAAGAGAATTTGAATATCGAGTTCAAAACTACTGTACACCCTTTTGAGAGTAACGAAACAAAGGAGTTTGACAAAAAGAACTATTCGAAAGCATTATCCGGTTTTGCAAACTCAAGTGGTGGACTGATCATTTGGGGAGTCGATGCATCGAAGAACTCAGACGGTATAGACTGCGCACAAGCACTTCGCCCACTTGAAAAACTAAATCAATTTTTAACAAAGCTTAATAAGTTAGAAGGACAAGCCACGACACCGAGAGTCTCCGGTGTAAAGCACAGGAAAATTGAAATGGAAGATAACAAGGGGTCGTAATCACTTTCGTCCCGAAAAGTGAGGAAGGACCACATATGGCAAATTTTGCAGATAAGTACTATTACAAGAGAAACGGTGATAGCTTTTATCGAGCCGAGCATTATGATATCGTTGATATGTTTTCTCGAAGGACACTACCTGAATTGAAAATCATAGTTAAAGATTTTCACTATGGCCCTGCACCACAAAAGTACAATAGAATACAATGCACCGTGACGTTAGTTAACAATGGGAATGGGATCGCTAAATACCCGTACCTGGCGTTGAAAATGAATAGTCCATTTTATATGTCGGACCTTGGGATCAATGGCAATGGAGCGACCGGATTACGGAGAGTTGTTAACAATAAAAGTTACATGGCTAATTACAGCGGTGGAGCCGACATCGTTATTTATCCAAAATCAGAATTGGATGTTGACAACATCTGGGGTCAAATTCTAGATGGAGCAGAGCCGCCAGATTTAGTAATAGAGTACTTGATTGGAGCAGACGGAGTTGGATTGAAAAAGATGAAGTTAAAAATCAAAAAAGAACAATTTTTTGAGTGATGGTGTGCGGCCAACCTACAACAATGCTTATAAATCGTGCCGGCAGATTTTGATGATTAACTATTAATTTGGTCTGCCGGAACGCTTTATATGCAGACGTTACCAGCAATAGCCATAGGACAAAGATTAAAAGAGAAGGATTGAAATCAAAAACAATTGTGCTGCTAGGATTTGCTCTTTCAACTCCATTGACAGTCTTTGCGAGTGGAGGATTCATTATCCCGTCACTAGTTATCAACTTTGCATGGTTCATAATATTAGGACTAGTAACACTTGGACTAGAAATTAAGGGTAAGGGGAAAGCTCTTTTATTCCTTTCATACATTGGGACGATGTTGTTGATGTTTACCTTTTTCGATCAATTAGATGCGTTGGAGGATATCAAAATTATTAATTACTGTTCCGCTATAATTCCTCCATTGGCGTTTTACTTCATATATCGGTTGATCAGTGGTAGATATAAATTAGAGGACGAGTAGTGCAGGTCACTACTGGCAGCATTAAGCCGGGTAGATGAAGCCCCCACAAAAAAAAAGCCCGATGAATGCAAAATCATTGGGCTTTTCATTACCCGGTGTTGACCGATCACCGTCGCGCCGTTTTCGCTTAGGTAGTTTTGTACCGCATCATCGGTACTTTTGGTTTAGAACTTATAAGTTAAACTTGTTTCTACCGAGATCGTCAGGCCGACGCACACCTTCACTTACCAGTAATTAAACGGTTTTGTTAACGGTAAAAATTTACTCCGCTTCTAACTTCACATCACCTCTATGGTGCCTTGCTCAGACTACCCACCATACTATGCTGCTCGATAAATTATGCTGGCAGAGTTTAATGATAATTATTAATTTGGTCTGCCACCAAGGTTATATGCAGACGTTGTAAGGCATTAAATGAAGAAAATGAGATTAGGAATAGCAATCGTATTTGTATTAATGATTACGACACTAAAGGGGAGGTCCCAAAGCCAATTTAAGAATGGGATTTTTGTTGAATTAGGTGGCAACGGTTTTGTATATTCAATTAACTATGAACGTCAACTACCAAGGAAAATTGTGGCACGGGGCGGCATAGGCTATGTGGTGAGGGGCTTTCTGCTGCCAATGACAATTGAGAAAATTTACGGAACAAAAAATCATCATCTTGACCTGGGAGGGGGACTGGTTTTTGCAAAGGCTCGCCCGACAGGCAACGATGTTCCAACTGGAAAGACCTCTTTGGCTTTAACTGGGGTACTCGGTTATAGATATCAAAAACCTGACGAAAAATTTTTTCTCAAGGTAGCGTTTACCCCCATATGGACATTTTATAATAACGATCCGGATGACAAAGCCCCATACCCAGTATTCCCCTGGGGCGGAATTGGAGTAGGGACAAGATTTTGATTACTTCCTTGCGCGTACCCCAATGACATTAGCTGATATGACCATGTAAATGAACCTTTCGTATCCCCTAAAACATTGGCTGACAACTTTACTTGTTGGACCAATTCTTATCATTGTCTATGATCTCATAGTATCATTGAGATTAATGGTAGATGGGCTTGGCCTTCTAATGGTATTTATTGCGGTTGGACTTGTTTTATCGCTGCCGATATTTCTGGTATACCTGTGGGCGTTCAAGTTATTAACTAAGAAAAAAATTTCTGATTTAATGATTAAGGCCACGTTGGACATTGGCGGAGTCCTGGCTATTATCGTTACGTTTCTATTCATAATAAAAGGGAATCTAGCAATAACACTGTCTGTTGCTTACTCTATTGCGCTTGTTCTGAGTAGTTTGTTTTTTGGTATCGACCGAGAGAAAATAGAATTAGAAGACACTATAGACTAACTGATGGACTCGGCAGGTCGGTTAAAACGTTCCCTTCGGTCATCTATTAGTGACTATTCCGGGAACGTCACATACAAAAGCGTAGCATGAATCTATTTAGACAATGAACATTACGATCTTCATAGAAACCATATTTACTGGTATCGCCACATTTTCATTGTTAGCGTTACTCGTGATAATGCCTATTGACATCGTTGACTTCTATGAAGACAAAGAGACGTACGCGATGGTTTATCACCTTGACATGAATGAAAAAAACTGGGAGTGGGGATATTTAAGAGGATGGGTGTATATGGGTGCGTTGATAATTGTTGGGCTCACAATAATTGCATTGAGAATAATTAAGAAGAACAATCAAATAATAAGAAAATTGAATTGGACATTTCTGATCCTGTTCTTTGGCTCAATGATTTTGGGATTTTACAACTGGATGCGAACAGGCTTCGATCATTGACTTGGAGAAAACAAACGCATGATAACAAAATCGGGTCACGCTAGGCATTGCGCTATACTGCATTTGTTAGCACTCCTCTTCAGACAGTACTTATAGCCAAACGTTTTGCGCAAACACTTTTAAAGAAATGAATTTTACAGAATTAAAGGAAAAGTTAAAGACAACCTTTACCACAATAGATTTCCGCGACAAAGATGCGGCTAATGGTTTGCATTTAGAGTTCAGCAGGAAGGACAATAAAGATTACAAATTTTATATTTGTGTTGAGCCGCATTGGAATTCTGTACTAATTGGAGCTCGACTTGAGAGTGACGTGAATGGATATTTTTGGTACGACTCAGCAGACCGAACGACTGAAGACGATAAAGAATGGGAGAAGTGGGTTGTTGATTATGTATTTGATACGATTACCACGCTTGTAAATTACAAAACAAGAATTATTCAAAGGGACGGCTTAATGTTCACTTCATTTAAATGTGAGTACTTCGACACCGTATGGAAAGTCGTGACAAAAAACAGGGCAGTGCGATGGACAATACAGGTCCCCAAAATAAAAGGATCAAAAAAGATTTACGAATAGCGGACGCGCTCAACGTGCATCAATAAGGCAGCAGTCCGCTAAATTTTGTAGCTTTAGCTGCAAACAAAGTCTAAAAAAAATGAAGGTTAACACATCAAAACCAATCCCCTCAGCGCAGGACTTAATAGCGATTCTCAAACACGAATTCTCTTCTCAGTACAACTACCAGTTATTTGGCTTAGGGAAGAATAAGACCATTATCGTTCACCAATCTACCTTCGTGGGTGCACAGATCTCAGCCACTAACAACGAGTTCATGGTTGTTGCAACAACCCCATCGATAGCATCAGGCTTATTGACAATTCTCTTGCAGTGGACAGCAGATCTGTTTATGATGTTATCCCCCGCACCATATCGCAAACTTGAGAAAGAAGTTTCGATATTCTTGCAGAGAAAATTCAACTAGGGTATCAAACCGTTGGACTGAGGGTATTTTTGCTGAGCAGCAGGGCCGCGGTGTAGCAATTCCTGGTCGCCGATACCAGTTCAAATGCGAATAGTTCTGGTTAGAAAGTAATTGTTAGTAACTTCTCCTATGTCTTCTACAGTCTTGAACGAACAAAGGCAATGGTAACGGTAATAAAAAAAGGTACACCAATAGATGAGATGAAGAAACTTCTGAGCGAAGCTTTGTCCAAAAGCCCTGTTAAAACAATAAGACAGTATGCTGGAGTACTTCTAATACACATTGATCCGACCCGCTATCAAAAGCAAATGAGGGATGAATGGGAATAGATTGTTAACCGATATTTTTTTGTCTTAGGTCCGGTAGCACAGCCACATTCCCTCCCCCTAATCGCGGTAATTTTCATCAGTTATCATTATTTGGCTTACATAATCCCTCCTTTAAGCAACTATTTCGTCTCCCGCCGGTCTTTACCTGACCTAAATTCAATACCATGATCAAAAGCTACCTCCTGCTCACACTCCGCACCATCGGCAAGAACAAGATCACCTTTCTCATCAACCTTATCGGGATGAGCATTGCGCTCGGTGTCTGTATCACCGCTTACGTGAACTACGAGTACAATGTAAACTTCGATCGATCGCAAAAAGATGTCGGAAACATCTACAGGATAAACCTGAACAACACACGCGACGGACAGGACACCCGCTATGGCGTGAGTCCCATGCCATTGGGAAATCTTGTAAGAGAAAATGTCAGTGGCGTAAAAGATGTCATTTATTATATCAGCAAGAACGGACAATTCCGTATCGGCGATGAAATGTTCGAAAAAGAATTCGTTTATGCGGAACCCAACTTCACAAAGTTATTTACACTTGAATTATTGCACGGAACACTTTCGCTTGATGAGAAGAAGGATGTTCTGATATCGGATAAACTGGCGAAAACGTATTTCGGTGAAATCAATGTTGTCGGTAAATCATTAACTCAGGTTGTCGCCGGCATTCCGCGCGACTTCAACATTGCAGGTGTTTATAAAGCCTTTCCCGCTAACTCAAGTTTCAGGTTCGACCTGCTCACACAATTCGAAAACTATTTTACAGATCCAGCACAACGCGATCAGATGTTGCACGACTGGAAAAAATGGTCGACAACTTTCCTGGTAATTGATAATCAACAATCAGTGCCTGCCGTTGAAGCATACCTGCAAAAATTTGTCACAGTTCAGAATGAAGCGCGTCCTGATCTTGCTGCGAAAAAGTTTTATCTCGAACCTTTTATTGGCATGGCTGCGCGGGCAGTGAGGGAGAGAACGGAAGGTCATTGGTTCAATCGTCCGATGCCACCTGCTGCAGTCGTTGCTCCATTCATGATGGCGGCGTTCTTGTTACTCGTAGCGTGCTTCAATTTCACTAATAATTCCATAGCTATTGCGGGAAACCGTTTGAAAGAGATTGGTGTCAGAAAAGTTATCGGCGGAAAACGAAAGGAACTGGTTGTTCAATTTTTATCCGAGACGTTGATTTTTTGCTCCCTGGCAATAGCTATTTCGCTATACCTCGCGGAGGTATTTGTGGCGAAGTGGAACGCGATGTGGTCTGGCATTGAAATCGCCATTCAGTATCAAAACAATGTATCCTTGTTGCTGGCAATTGTTGCGCTGTTGGTTAGTGCATCACTTCTTGCGGGAAGCTACCCTGCCCTGTATATCTCACGCTTTAAGCCCATTGAAGTGTTACGCGGAAGTGCCAGGTTTGGTGGATCAAACTGGCTTACGAAAACGTTACTTGCGTTGCAGTTCAGTATTTCTCTTGCGGCTGTAATCTTTTCGCTTGCCTTCTATTTCAACTCAAACTTTCAGAAGGAATACGACCTGGGCTATCGGTATCAGAATGTAATTCAGGTTCCTGTAGCGGGAGAAAGTCAATTTGTTGAATTGCGCAATGTGCTCCAAAGCAATTCGAAGATCCGATCAATAGGAGGAGGGGAGCATCACATCTACAACAGCTCAACGAAGGTGGCTGCTAAGTTTGAGAACTCGATTGAAACAGAAGTCGACTTGCTGAATGTGGGAGATGATTATTTCGAAACGCTCGATGTGACCGTTATAAAAGGAAAAGGCTTTACTAAAAATTCTTCAACCGATCAGGCTGAGTCGATCGTTGTCAATGAAGAATTTGTTCGCGTGTTCCGACTGGGAGATAATGCTGTGGGAAGCAGGATCACACTCGCAGATACTGCGCAGTTTTATATTGCAGGCGTTACAAAAGATGTTTACCTCCAGGCATTATTTATGCCGTTGGCACCGCTGGTGTTCAGATACACGACACCCTCCAACTATCGCTACCTCGTAGCATCCGCAGACCACTCTGATCTTCCCGTTGTGAATGAAGAAATCAAAGCGGTTTGGAAAAAGCTCTACCCGAATACGTTATACACGGGAGCACTGATGGAGGAAGATATGTTGATGGCACTTGAACACTTCGACAATGTTGTGATCCTGTATACTTTTCTTGGTGCTATTGCCATCCTGATGAGCGTGTCGGGATTGTATTCTATGGTTTCGCTTAACCTTCAAAAGAGAACAAAAGAATTTGGCATCCGGAAAATTCTGGGCGCACCGCTTCGGAACATTGTCTTCCATGCGAGTAAAGTCTTTGTAGTGATCATGGTGGTGGCATTTGTTCTCGGGTCATTTGCCGGAACATTCATGGTCAACAAACTGATGGACACCGTGTGGGAATATTACGTTGCTGTAGGATTTAAGATCGTATTCACAGGGATAACCATTTTATTCTCAATTGCGTGTGCAACCGTCGCGTATAAGATCCTATCGGTGAGCAGAACGAATCCTGCGGAGTCTTTGAAGTATGAGTAAGCGGCGTGCGTTCCTATTTATAATAGAAATACAGTGCAACTGTACGCGATTAAATTAGCTGATCCATGAGCAATCCAGCCTGGTATGATACTTCCGTTTGCAAGCCTTTCATTGAGGTAGCATTTTAGATATGCGCCCACCGTCGGAAACACACAAATGACAGTCAGGAATATGGTGTTGTCGGTTAACCTGGAAAAGAGTAAGGTGTGAATAACACCAAAGATCACTGCTTGAATGATGTTCCCCGTTTGAAAGCTCGTAATGGCGATAAGTCTTTTTGCTATAAATCCCCTGAAAAAAATTTCTTCGGATAGTGATGTTTTTAGAAGTGACGCAATCAGAATTAATGATATTGCTTCAACTCCAACCCCTAACTGTTTGATTTTTCCAGTGACACTGTGAGGGTTAGTCATTATTTCTTTGAATCCGTTATTGGTAAGGATAAGGATTAAAAGTGGAGCCACGAGTAGCACCATAACCAGGAGTGCAAGAAAGTTAGCTTTCCTTGTAGATTTTGTCAACCCGATATAGTCGAAGAAACCCTTGATTCTCCGATGTCTGATCACGAAAATTACAAATGGTATAAACGTGAATAGCAATATTTGAAGAATTGCTGAAAGTAGCTCATTGATCACAATCGTTGTCATCTGTAATGTCTAGTTATAAATTCCCATTATGAATAGATCACAAGCGCTGTTGGCTCTTGGTTGCAATAATAGCGTTCACTATAAAATTAAAGATTTAATCAAAGAATATCCTGACCGAAATTGAGTCCGCATTCTCAGCTTTGATGAATTATGGTTTAATTTGCGTTAACACATACCTTACCAGCATCTAAGAAATACGCTGACTACTATTATGATAACCGACAAACCAGCACTACTACTGATTGACATTCAGAAAGGTTTTGATGATATAGAATATTGGGGAGGGCACAGGAATAATCCAAATGCAGAATCCAACGCGGCAACGCTCCTGAATTTTTGGCGAAAGAACGGTTTGCCGGTTTTTCATATCAAACATTGTTCGACCAATCCTGAGTCAAGACTCGTCGAGGGAAAACCTGGCAATGATTTTATTGACATTGTTAAACCGAATGCGTCAGAACCAATCATTAAGAAAAATGTCAACAGTGCCTTTATCGGTACCAATCTGAAAGAACAGCTTGATCAGGCTGGGATAAAAAAACTGGTCATTGCCGGATTGACAACTGATCATTGTGTTTCAACAACAACGCGTATGGCTGGCAATTTTGGTTACGATGCTCTTCTTGTTTCTGACGCGACAGCAACGTTTGATAAAACAGGCGCGGATGGAAAGAAATACCCAGCGGAATTGATTCACGAGACTGCCTTGGCCAGCCTGCACAATGAATTCGCGACTGTTGTCAAAACCGAAGAAGTGATCGCCGGTATTGAAGCGAAAGCATTAGCGCAAGGTTAGTATTTCGTATCTTCGCTCTATGAACCGCATCGACCGACTCACTGCAATTCTTATCCATCTTCAGACAAAACGTGTTGTAAAAGCGGAAGAGATCAGTGATCGTTTTGAGATCAGCCTGCGCACTGTCTATCGCGATGTCAAGGCGTTGATGGAGGCCGGCGTTCCCATTGGGTCTGAAGCAGGCAAAGGTTATTTTATTGTTGATGGGTATCATCTTCCGCCAGTCATGTTCAACGAGCAGGAGGCGATTGCAATGCTCACGGCGGGCAAGCTTGTAGAGAAAATGACAGACCAGTCTATTCGCAAAGCTTACGAGTCTGCGTTGCTTAAGATCAAAGCCGTACTGAATGCTTCCGAGAAGGATCACCTGGAGAATCTGCAGTCATCGATTCAGGTGTTTCGTCATCCGCGCATGGAGGAAGAGTTTCCAAATCAATATCTGGCTGATGTACAACAGGCCATCTCACGACGACATGTGTTGTGGATCGACTATCAGTCTGCGAAAACTACGGAGCGCTCAACACGCGAAGTCGAGCCGATCGGTGTAGTGCATTATTCCGGTTACTGGCATATGATCGCGTGGTGTCGTTTACGAAATGGCTATCGTGATTTTCGTATTGATCTGATCAGGGAGATGAAAACAAATGGTGCCGTTTTCGATGCACGGAATCATTTCACGTTACAGGAGTATTTTCAGAGCCTCACCGAAGCGAACCAGTTCATGAAACGGGTTATCGTTACGTTCGAGAAGTCGGTCGTTCAGTTTCTCAAACATTCCAGGTATTACTATGGCTTTGTCTCCGAAGAAGATCTAGGTGAACGTTGCCGCATGACCTTCCTGACAGGTAACCTTCGCTATTTCGCCAAATGGCTGATCACATACGGAAGCGCTGTTGAATTGGAAAGCCCCGATGAGATCAAAACGATTATGCAGGAGCTCGTTGAAGAGTTGGTGGAGCATTACTCAGTTACTGAGTTAAAAGTTTAAGGTTTAAGGTTTAAGGTTTAAGATGAACTCACGCCGATCCTGAGCATCGCCTAGCGTAACGGAATGATATATACGCTGTATTTCTCTGCGGTTTCTCAGCGGCCGCGTAGCGGCTTGCGACTCTGCGGTGGTTGTATTAAATCTGTATTTATCTCGAAAATCAAAAATCGTTAATCTGCACTCGTATATCAGTGTTTATATTTTTGCCACCAAGGCACTAAGACACTAACAGGCTACCCCGCATTTCGATCCGTGCGAATCCTGAGCCTGGCAGGCGTGGGAGCGAGCAGCGCGCGAAGGATCTTCCGAGTCTTTAATCATCACGACGTATTCGGTGAAATCAGCCTCTTATCGCCAACGCCGATGCATTTAAATCTAAAATCTAAAATCATACTTCTCAAATCTTAAACCTCTCCTGACATACCGTTGTCACTTACCCACACTTTCTTTGTACCAAACAAATCACCATGGAAATCAAAGAAATTCTTCCCATCACCTTTTTGTATCATCGTGTAGAAACGACGGTCAAAGAACTGGCAAATTATCTCAATGTAGGTCAGCAACTTTTCGCCGAAGCCGTAAAACTCGGATTGCCAATCACCGGTCCGGTACATTGGCATTACTTCGGGTTCGACGGCGACGAAAATAAAAAGTTCACACTGGAAATTGCCTTGCCCGTGGGCAACGTGCTGGCAGACTACGACGGAGAATTTCACTTTAAGCGTACAGATAGTTTTCGTGTTGTGTCGGCAATGCATGTTGGTGGTTGGCTTGAAATACCGGCAACCTATGGAAAGCTTTTTGGCTTTATCAATGAGAACAAGCTGCAGCCGTTGGCCATCAACCGGGAGATCTACATCAATGTTGATTTCAAAAATCCCGCGGCGAATAGTACGGAGATTCAAATCGGAATCGCTTAACTTGAACAAGGGCAACAACAATCAATAATAGACAAATGAGAAAGATCATATTAGGATGTGCCGTCACGCTCGACGGCTTTATTGAAGGTCCGAATGGTGAGTACGATTGGTGTTTCACCGATGGCGACTATGGCATGCAGGATTTTCTGAAAAGTATCGATGCTATCCTTTATGGACGAAGGAGCTACGACCTGATGAAAAAACTTGAAGCGCAGGGTGAGAATCCATTCAAAGATTTCAAGAGCTATGTGTTCTCGCGAACGAAACACCCGAGCACACCTGGCGTTGAATGGATCAGCGAGAATGTTTACGAAGAAGTGATGAAGCTGAAACAAATGCCGGGCAAGGATCTGTGGTTGTTCGGCGGCGCGTCATTGTCTACCGAATTTTTCAACCTCGGACTTGTTGATCGTTTGTGGTTATCAGTTCATCCGATCCTGCTCGGATCAGGGAAGTATCTTTTCAACGACATCCAGAAACGAATACCATTAAAGCTTATTGATTCGAAGCCGTATGATTCAGGACTTGTTGCTCTAACGTACGATGTTATTCATTAGAACTGTTCGATTTTAACATCGTGACCGGCTTGGCAACTATCTTCAAACTAACTGTGTCCTCGGGCCTTCATTCCATGTTTAGCTAAGTGCAGAGGCGAAAGAGGATGTGCGCGGCGCCGAAGCATCTCAACTAGAGTGTGCGGTTCAAGAACGAAATGACGTAGCTGCGAAATATTGAAATGAGCAGTTGATTGAGAAACACGCGCCCTTAGTGCCTTCGAGCCTTGGTGGCTATAGACATGAACCGTTCCTGGTTTAACCTTCTGATCTGTATTCCTGGCGTTCAGTCACAAGACCCTCGTGTATTCTTCGATCTTGAGCCTTTGGCAATTATGCTGATGCAAGTCAAAATCACTAAATTCGCTTATGCACGAAAACATCGAAAACCAGGAAATCATCGAGCGGTTCTATGCTGCATTTAATAACGGTGATTATAAAACAATGCAGGATCTCTATCATCCCGCAGCTACTTTTTCCGATCCGGTCTTCCGCGATATGAATGCGAAAGAGACCAGGGCGATGTGGCAGATGCTTGTTACTTCAGGGAAAGACCTGAAGGTAACTGTGAGCAATGTGAAAGGAGATGTATTGGGCGGAACCTGTCATTGGGAAGCTGTGTATACGTTCTCAACAACCGGACGCGTAGTTCACAACAAGATTGACGCACGTTTTGAAATCGCCAATGGAAAGATCCTTCGCCATGAAGACAATTTCAATCTCCATAAATGGTCGCGCATGGCATTCGGGCTCACTGGCGCAATAGCAGGATGGACGCCATTCTTTAAAAAGAAGATCCGCGAAACCGCGGAGAAACGTCTCGCAGGATTCATGCGGAGAAACGCGTTATAGATCTTAGATCAGATCGATCAACAGATCAGGGAAGATTCCAAGACCGATCGTGATGATCAAACAGATCACAAGCACTACCTGGTGTAGCACCGGAACTTCAAATGCAGTTGTCTTATCGCTCGACTTCAGATACATCGCAATGATGATCCTGAAGTAGTAATAGATACCGATCAACGACATGATGATCGCCAGGAATACAAGTCCTGTGAACCCTAGCTGGAATGCTACCGTGAAGATGTAGTACTTACCAAAGAAGCCAGCCATCGGCGGAATGCCGGCAAGTGAAAGCAATGAAACAGTCATACAAAAAGCGAGGAAAGGATTTCGTTTTCCCAGACCGTTAAATGTATCCACGATGGCAGTCTCGTTGTTTCCATTTACATTGTGTAGAACTGCAAACGCAGCAATTGATCCCACAGCATATGCGCATACATAATAGAAGATCGCGCCTGCTGAAACATCACTCAATGCCACCAGCGCAATCAGCATGTAGCCTGCATGAGCCACGCTGGAATACGCAAGGATTCGCTTTACACTGTACTGATATACCGCGGTAACGTTGCTGACAATAAGTGTTAAGATGGTAATGACCTGAAGTACATCCACCCATTGTGGCGAAACAGGCGCGAAGCATGTTGCAAACAAACGGAAGAATGCACCAAATGCCGCCATCTTTACAACGGTGCTCATGAACGCCGTAACAACGGTTGGCGAGCCTTCATATACATCCGGTGCCCAGAAGTGAAATGGTACTGCTGAGATCTTGAACGCGAGGCCAATAAGCAGGAGTAACACGCCACCATAAAGCAACGCACTTGATTCAGGATTTGGCGTAAGAAGTTTATCGCTGATGACGTAAATGTCAAATGATCCGGTGACGCCATAAATTAATGCGATCCCGAACAACAGGAACCCCGTTGCAAAAGATCCCATGAGGAAATACTTGAACGATGCTTCATTCGAGAACAAGTCGTTCATGCGGCTTCCGGCAAGCACGTACAAAGCAATCGAAAGGATCTCGAGTCCGAGGAACAGCATGGCGAGATTCGCGTATGAAACCATGAACACGGCACCGACGATCACGAAGATGACAAGCGCAAAATGATCTGTTACATGTGTGTTGTTCTGAAAATAATCACGCGACATCAGAAACCACAGCAATGCAATCACGGTAATGGCAGCGCTGAAGGCGATCGCGAAGTTGTCAAAGAGGAGCATGTTGCTGTAATGCGACATGTCGGTATTCCAGTCCATGACGAGCAACCCCGCGGCTACTGCTAATCCAAGAATGACAATTGGGAAAAGTGCTTTCCTGAAATTGAAGATCTCCGCGAGCAGCGAGAAAATTCCTAATCCTGAAAGTACGTATACTGCGTTCATATTACTCGTTGAATTCCTAACCTTGAACCTTAAACTTTGAACCTTAAATCTTAAATCTAAATTCTTAAATCTTAAATCATTTTAGCGTCTGATAATTTGACAGAATCATAAACATGTTGTCGACCGCCGCTTCCGATATTTTCAGTAGGGGAGCCGGGTAAACACCAATGAGAACGATCATGATCACTATGGGGTAAAGTACAAGCTTTTCGGTTGTATCGAGATCGGCAAAGGTACTTGTGTTACTATTCGTTTCGCCAAGCATCGTTTGCTGAAAGCTTCTCAGCATGTATACGGCGCCAAGAATCATCGTCAGCCCCGCGACAGCCCCAAGAATGTAGTTGTATTGAAAGACAGAATTGATCAACAGGAATTCGCCGACAAACCCGCTGGTTAACGGTAAGGCTACGCTGCCTAACATGATTACAACAAAAACCGTTGTGAAGATCGGCGCGACATTTCGTATTCCACCAAGCAACGCAATTTCCTGTGTAGATGTGCGGGAGATGATAATGTCGATCACGTAAAATAATCCGACGATAACGATCCCGTGGCTCACCATCTGGATCATGGCGCCCTGCATGCCGATCTTGTTCATGGTGAACAATCCCGCGGCAATCAATCCTACGTGAGCGATTGAAGAATACGCAATGAGTCTTTTCAGATCTTTCTGTACGATCGCGAGGCACGAAGCGTAGACAATGCCGATCACGGAGAGTACAAGCGCTGTATTACCCCATGCAGCAACGCCTGCGGGCACCACCGGAATCAGCCAGCGGATCACACCATAGATACCCATCTTCAACATGATACCAGAGAGCAACATCGTTCCTTGCGTAGGAGCAGTGTGATAGGTATCAGGTTGCCATGTGTGCAGTGGAAACACTGGCATCTTCACAGCAAACGCAGCAAAGATCGCCCAGAATAAAAGTCCCTGTTCGTATGCAGGTAGATTACGACCTGCTTCATACAACGCATTCAATGCAAAACTATGTTCGCCTGGTGTCTGGAGATACAGGTAAATGAATCCAAGTAACATGACCAAACTTCCCGCAAGGGTGTAGATAAAAAACTTCAATGTTACCACGCCACGATTTACGCCGCCCCATCTCAGACAGATAAAGTAGATCGGAATCAACGCCATTTCCCAGAAGATATAGAATAGGAAACCATCGAGTGCGGTGAATACGCCAATCAGCGCCATCTCCATGAAAAGGATCAACGCATAAAATGATGCGCCTTTTTCATAGTTGTACTTGTAAGAGGAGAGTACGATCAGTGGTGTAAGAACAGTTGTAAGGAGAACGAGTAACAAGCTGATACCGTCAATGCCAATGTTGAAATTTATACCAAGTGACGAAATCCATGGTGTTGAAAGATCGAACTGCGTACTCGCATCGCGTGTAAACATGGATGCAACGTAGATCGAGATAACTAGTTCAACAATTGATGCGAGTAATGCCCAGCCTTTCGCCTGTTTGGTATTGAGCGCGAGTGCGACCATCGCTGCGACAAATGGCCAGAATATCAGTAGTGCGGTTAACATCTTGATTGTAGATCTATCTCGTTAAATGAAACTCTTTACCAGAAAAATAATGATCACGCTGATCACCATTCCAAAAATGTAATACGCGGTGTTACCCGTTTGCGCAAGTCTGAGCGTTTTGCTTCCCCATGTAACAATGCGACCGGAGCCATTCACAATTCCGTCAATGAACAACCGCTCAACAACGGCGTCAAATGCTTTTGAAATTGCGTTCAGCGGACGCATGATGACCGATGTGTACAATTCGTCTATATAGTATTTGTTGTACACGAGTCGATGCATTGGGTTGAGCGAAGTTTCATTCTCTGCAGGCAATGATTTTTTCTTAACGTAGATCAGGTAGGCACTGAGTATCATGACGAGGGTCAATCCGATGACCACACCCATCAGGATATATTCAGTTGAATGTGACAGCTCATGCGCGTTTCCTTCTACAACAGGAAATACCGGTGCTAAGAAATGATTGAGTTCATGGCTTCCGCCAAGCACCGCTGGAATACCAACAAAACCTCCGATAACGGAAAGAACGGCAAGCACCATCAATGGAATGGTCATGCTTTTCGGTGATTCATGAATGTGATGCTTCACTTCCTCGGTTGCTCTCACGGTTCCCGAGAAGGTAAGGAAGAACAACCGGAACATGTAAAACGCTGTCATGAGTGAAGCGACGAGCGCCACACCCCACACGATCGGGTTTTGTGCAAACGCGTTTGCAAGGATTTCATCTTTAGAGAAGAATCCGGCAAACGGTGGAATACCGGAGATTGCCAATGTTCCGATCAGGAATGTTAAAAATGTAACAGGCAGGTATTTTCTCAGTCCGCCCATGAAGCGAATATCCTGTTCACCGCTCATGGCGTGAATCACACTACCTGCACCGAGGAATAAGAGCGCTTTAAAGAACGCATGTGTCATCATGTGAAACACGCCGGTTGAATATGCACCGAGTCCCAGGGCAACGAACATCAGTCCAAGCTGACTAACGGTTGAGTATGCAAGCACTTTCTTAATGTCATTCTGGGCAACAGCGATGGTTGCCGCGAACAGTGCAGTCGCGAGACCTATAATAGTTACAATTTCAAGTGTGAAAGGAGCAAGTGAATAAAGCACGTTGTTACGGGCAATCATGTAAATACCAGCGGTAACCATTGTTGCAGCGTGGATCAAAGCAGACACGGGTGTAGGACCCGCCATCGCATCCGGGAGCCATGTGTATAAAGGTATCTGTGCACTCTTACCAATGGCGCCGATAAAGAGAAGGATTGTGATCCATGTTATCGCAGGCGAACCAACACCGAATGCTTCCGCTTTAGGAAATACATCTGCATAAGCGATGCTGCCGAAGTTCATGAAGATCATGATGACGCCAAGGATCAACCCCAGGTCACCGATCCTGTTCATGATAAAGGCTTTTTTCGCTGCGTTGTTGTACTCGGTATTCTTAAACCAGAAGCCGATCAGTAAATAGGAGCAGAGTCCAACGCCTTCCCAGCCAACGAACATCAGCAGGTAGTTGGAGCCCATCACGAGCAACAACATAAAGAAAATAAACAGGTTCAGGTAAGCGAAGAAGCGGTTGTGTCCCGCGTCGTCGTGCATGTATCCTGTGGAATAAACGTGAATCAAAAATCCAACACCTGTAATAATGAGCATCATTATTGAGCTGAGCGGATCTACGAGGAAAGAAAAGGATACTGAGAAATTTCCTGTTGTAATCCAGTCAAAAGCAGTCCAGTTGATGGAGGATTGTGTATCGTTCAACTGTAAGAAAACAACTATAGAAAGAACAAAAGACACCAACACCGAAGTGCAGGCGATAAGGCCGGCAACGGTTTTAGAGATCTTATTGATGAATAACCCAATGAACAGGAAACCGAGTAGGGGAAAAAGCGGAATTAAACCAATCACGTTATCCATTACCATTTAAGTTTATTCAATATGTTGATGTCTGTTGATTTCGTGTTGTTGTAGATCACGATCAGAATGGCGAGTCCCACGGCAACTTCAGCGGCCGCAACTGCCATGATGAAGAATACGAATACCTGTCCCGATCCCTCATTGTGATGAGCAGAGAATGCAACCATCAACAGGTTAACTGCATTTAACATAAGCTCGATGCACATAAAAATGATGATCACGTTACGGCGATATAACACGCCCAATACACCAATTACAAAAAGGGTCGTGCTGAGCCAGATATAATAATTCAAAGGAACACCCTGAATTGCTTCGGAGACATTATTCATGTGTCAGTTCTTTAACAGGTTGAACAGGCAGCGTTGAGATGGTCGCTCTTCCATTTTTATTCTTTGCTACTTCCTTCACGCGCTTCATGTGATTTTTGCCAAGCATCACCGCACCGACCATTGCCGTCAATAGTAACAAAGAGACAATTTCAAATGGCAACAGGAATTCATTGAAGAGCATCTTACCCAGATTCTTTACCAGCCCGATGTTGTTGTGATTATCAAACGCCACCATCGCTGCTTCCGAAGCGCGAAGCGCGCCAACAATCACGATCATTAATAACCCTGCTGTAATGATGGCGGCAAACTTAAAGAATGTGTTCTTCTGCGGCTCTGTTTCCTTGTTCAGGTTCAGCAGCATGATCACGTAAAGGAACAAGACCATGATTGCACCCGCATACACAATGATGTGGACAGCAAAAAGAAAATCGGCACTCAATAAAAGATAATGACCGCCTACGCATAAAAACGTAATGACGAGGTAAAGCACATTGTAGATCGGATTCCTTGAAAACACCACCATCAATGCGCTCAGCACTGAGAGGAATGCAAGGAAGTAAAAAGCATATAAGGTCACGGTTCCAGGTTGTTAGTTATCGGTTATGGCTCGCCGACTTGTTCAATTGCTTGAATGCAAGTACGTCAGGCGTTTGTCTTTTTGAGACGTCAATTCTTTTGTCAACTGGTTCAACAAGCTTGTCTTTGCCGTAAATAAAACCATCTCTGCCGTAGTCTGTTGAAACCAATCTGTCGGTAAGGAAGATCGCTTCCTTCGGGCAGGCTTCCTCGCATAGTCCACAGAATATGCAGCGAAGCATATTGATCTCATAAGTCACAGCATATTTCTCCTCGCGATAGAGATGTTCCTCGCCCTTCTTTCTTTCACCGGAGGTCATGGTAATTGCTTCGGCAGGACAGGAGACTGCACATAATCCGCAAGCGGTGCATCTTTCAGCGCCTTTGTCGTCACGTTTTAATACGTGATGTCCACGCCACACGGCACTAAATGTTCTTTTCTTTTCAGGATACCTGATGGTCGCCTTTCTCTTAAACAGGTGACGAATGGTGATCATCACTCCCCCGAGGATCGCTGGCAGATACAAACGTTCTGCGAGCGTCATCTCTTTCTTTACAACAACTTTTGATCTATTCGTTAAGGATTGCATATCGCTCCTTTGTTTTTAGTCTAACAAAATCATCACTAGTCCTGTGATTGCTACGTTAGCAATTGCTAACGGAATCAGGATCTTCCAGCCCAGGTTCATCAATTGATCATAGCGGAAACGCGGCAACGTCCAGCGAATCCACATGAAGAAGAAAATGAAGAAGGCAATTTTTGCGAAAAAGAATATCGTACCGATAATCGTCACCGCATTCTGACCGAGTCCAAGATCGTTCTGGAACGGAAAGTTAAATCCGCCGAAGTACAACGTAGCCATTACTGCCGACGATGTAAACATATTGATGTATTCAGCGAAAAGGTAAAACCCGAGTTTCATCGAGCTATATTCCGTGTGATATCCACCGACAAGCTCTGTTTCCGTTTCAGGTAAGTCGAATGGCATGCGATTACACTCCGCGAAAGCGCAGATGATAAACATCAGAAATCCGAGAGGTTGATAAACGACATTCCACATGTTCCAGTCGCTGCCAACACCACCACCTTGCATCAGCGCAATCTCGCGAAGACTTAATGTACCTGTCATCATGATAAGCGCGATGATGGAAAGGCCCATTGCAATTTCGTAGCTGATCATTTGTGCGGAAGCACGAATGGCACCGAGCAGTGAAAACTTATTATTCGAAGCCCAACCACCGATCATAATTCCGTATACACCAAAAGAGACAACGGCAAACACATACAAAATTCCGATGTTGAGATCGGCGATCTGCAGCACATATTCTTCGCCATTGATCACAAGAATATTTCCCCACGGAATGACAACCCCTGCCATGATCGCTGTAATCATCGCAATGCTCGGCCCGGCGATGAACAGAAATTTATTTGACACGTTCGGGATGATCTCTTCCTTCATGAACATCTTCACGCCATCAGCGAGCGGTTGAAGGATGCCAAATGGACCCGCGCGGTCAGGGCCGATCCTGTCTTGCAGGAACGCGGCAACTTTGCGTTCCATGTAAGTTGAATACATAGCAACCAGCAACGTGATCCCGAAGACGGAAAAAACAAGTATGAGCTTATAGATCAAAAATGAAGTCGTCATGCTGGCGTATTATTGGCTTCGTTCAATCTTTTTCCTTCCTGGAATTTTAACTGGCGTTCGATGTCTGCTTTCAATTTCACGAGATCAATCTTTTCATAATGATTCTGCGAGATAACAGAACTTCTTTCAATGAGACGAGGACCTTCAACAACCCAGTGACTCATGTCCTTGTGGTCGTATCGGCACTCATTACAGATATACTCTTTCACTTCGTTGAATTCATCTTTTCTTGCCGTTACGCGAAGCACGTCATTTCCTTTTGTCCAGAGCACAGCTTTACCAGAGCACTTTGGACAATCACGATGCGCATCAAGGGGTTTCGTAAACCACACGCGTTGTTTGAAACGGAAGGTTTTGTCAGTAAGCGCTCCCACCGGACAAACATCGATCATGTTTCCGGAAAAATCATTATCAACTGCTTTTTCAAGATACGTGCTGATCTCAGCATGATCCCCTCTGTTAAGTACGCCGTGAACGCGATTGTCGGTTAACTGATCAGCCACGTACGTGCACCGGTAACAGAGGATGCAACGGTTCATGTGCAGCTTGATCTTGTCTCCGATGTCGTGTGGTTCAAAAGTCCTGCGTTCTTCTTCGTAGCGCGTTTGCGAAACGCCATGATTGTACGCGAAATTCTGAAGATCGCATTCGCCAGCCTGATCACAGATCGGGCAATCGAGCGGGTGATTTAACAACAGAAATTCAACAACACCTTTTCTCGTTTCCAGTACCGACGGGTTAGTGATATTCTCCACGACCATTCCATCCTGCACATTCGTGATACACGATGGTACAAGCTTCGGCATCGGGCGCGGGTCTTTTGCTGAACCTGCTGCCACTTTCACAAGACAAGCACGGCACTTGCCACCGCTGTTCTTCAGCGTCGAATAGTAACACATCGCTGGTGGAACGATCTCTCCACCGATCTTACGAGCAGCTTGAAGGATGGTTGTGCCATCAGGTACTTCAATTTCAATTCCGTCTATCGTTACTTTAGCCATTGTAGCATTTCAAATTTCGTACTCTCAAATCTTAAACGAGGGTTCATCCAATCACCGCCATTTTCTTCTCGCTCACAAACGGCTCCTTCTCAAAGTGTTTCGGATCTTTGACTTTTTCAGGATACCTGATGTGATATTCAAACTCTTCACGGAAGTGACGGATCGCAGCGGCTACCGGCCATGCTGCAGCGTCACCCAGCGGACAAATTGTATTTCCTTCTATCTTTCTTGCAACGTCAACAAGCAAATCAATATCGTGCAATTGTCCGTGGCCGGTTTCAATTCTGTGCAGCACTTTTTCCATCCAACCCGTTCCTTC
>Ga0196965_1000492_pt1 | contig 22927 bp, 25 predicted proteins | sample S1_20metaG_FD_148668 | JGI IMG/M metagenome (GOLD analysis project Ga0196965, IMG submission 148668) | Soil microbial communities from Anza Borrego desert, Southern California, United States - S1_20 | ecosystem: Environmental > Terrestrial > Soil > Desert | place: USA: California | collected... | reverse complement strand
AGGCCGGTGAGGATTCCGAGCAGCGCCGCCATCGGCACTCCGCCGATCGCGAGCAGGATCCAGGTGCCGATCCCCTCGACCGCCATTCCGACCAGCCGTCCCGCCATCAGCCGCCTCAAGGTGAAGCCCATCCGCTCCGCGGTGCTGTAGAAGCGCTCGCGGCTGCCGAGCGGAAGCATCCAGGCGACTCCGCGCTGGTAGAGTCGGGGCTCGACCGCGATGAAGATGCCGATGACGAGGATCATCACGGTCGAGGCGACGACCCCCAGCGCGCTGGACACGGCCGAGCCGAGGCGGCCGAGGGTCCCCATCAGTTGGCCGCCGATCTGGTCGACCCCGACTCCGCCCTGAACGATTCCGAGGCCGTTGCCCCAGGCGAGGATCCGGTTGGCCTGGGCGGTGATGACCTCGCGGAGCCGCTCCGCCTGGCCGGTCAGCTCGGTTCCGGCGAAATAGAAGACCCAGACGATGAAGGCGACGGCGGCGATCGTGACGATCGCGAGGCGCCAGCCGCGGCCGATCGGAAGCACCCGGCCGAGCAGCCTCGTGCCGCCGTCGAGCATCGAGGCGAGGACGATTCCGGCGAAGATGAGAAGCAGGGGCTGGGCGAGGAAGATGATTGCGGCGATGGCGAGGGCGAGGCCGAACCAGACGCTGGCGCGCTTGAGCTCGTGGCGGATGAGCGGGTCGCGCATCTCGGCCGGGCCGGGCTGCTCGACATGGCGGTCGTGGTGATCGGGGTCGGCCGAAGCGCGGGCGACCGCGGGCGCGTCGGAGTGCCGGCCGGCCGACGGTGCCCCCCCATCCCCGCTCACGGCGCCTTGCCCTCCTCGGGACGCAGGGACGTTCCGGCGCGGCCGCCGCGCATCGCGGTGATCCAGCTGATCGGGTTCAGATATTGGGACGAGCCGTCGAGCGAGAAGGTGATGAACTCGGCGCGGCCGCCGATATTCTCCCACGGCACGACCCCGCCGAGGCCGTCGAGCGCAAGCTCGACCCGGCTGTCGGCGGACTTGTCGCGATTGTCGCCCTGAACCCAGACGTGGCCGGGCGGCACCTTCACCTTCGCGAAATTGTCGACGTCCGAGACGCCCATGTCGATCGTGTCGTAGCTGCGGCCGTTGGGAAGCGTCTCGCGGAAGACGGGCAGGCGGCAATAGAGCTTGCCGTCGGCCCCCTGCACGCGGTGCTCGCCGAAATTGTCGAGCTGGCAGGGAACGTTGGGGTCGACCTCGACCATCACCGGCGCCCGCGGCTCGCGCTTCACCTCGCGGCCGTTGATGTAGAGGATGCCGCCGCTCATCTCGATCGTGTCGCCGGGCAGCCCGACGACCCGCTTGATGTAGTCGGAGGTCTTTCCGGGCGGAGTGAGGATGACGATGTCGCCGCGTTCGGGCATCCGGCCGAACAGCCGGCCGGACATGGGCGGCAGGACGTGGAAGCTGGGCGAGACCCAGGACCAGCCGTAGGGATATTTGCTGACCACCAGCCGGTCGCCCTTGAGCAGCCCCGGCATCATCGATTCCGACGGGATGTAGAAAGGCTTGGCGATGAAGCTGTGGAAGGCGAGCACGGCCAGGATCAGCCAGAAGATCGCCTTGATCTCGGCCCACCAGTCGGTGCCCTGCTTCTTCGCCGCGGGCACTTCGGGCGCGGGGCCCGGGGCGGGCGTGTCGGTCATGGCGGGGTCGCTGCTGCTCACCCAGGGCTCCTTGCGATCGGGCTGGCGGTAATGATGACGAAGGCCTGCGCGAAAGGATAGTCGTCGGTCATCGTCAAATGGATTTGCGCGAGGTGGCCCTCCGGAGTCAAAGCGTCAAGCCTTGCCTTGGCGCCGCCGGTCAAGGGCGAGGTGGGCGCTCCGGACGGCAGGTTGTCGACTCCGATGTCGCGCATGAAGACTCCGCGCCTGAAGCCGGTGCCGACGGCCTTGGCGAAAGCCTCCTTCGCCGCGAAGCGCTTGGCGTAGGTGCCGGCGCGGGTGAGCGGGCGGCCTTCGGCCCTGGCGCGCTCCTTCTCGGTGAAGACGCGGTTGGTGAAGCGCTCGCCGAAGCGGCCGAGCGAGTTCTCGATCCGCTCGATGCTGCACAGGTCCGAGCCGATGCCGATGATCACAGCAGCCTCGCCCAGCACCAAATCAGAGTGACCGTGATTCCCAGGGCGGGGAGCCTGCCCAGCAGCCCGACCAAGACCGGGGAAAAGGGCCGGGGTGCGATCACCTTCAGCTCGCTTTCGTTCCCATACCAGCATCGCTTCAGATTGTTGATTTGCCAGAACGCGGCGATAATTCCGAGGAAGGTTAGCGCTGCAATCGCGATGCCGGCCCACGGAAGCGTCTCCAGCAGAGGCGCGATCAATGCCCCAGAGGATTCGGGTGTCCTACTTACTGCAAGTGCATAGGCGGCGAACAGGAAGCCTTGGAAAGTCAAGTTCCAGGTCATGCGCGCAGCGACCAGACCCTGCTCGGCGGAGATCTCCCTGGAGATTTGCTCGACATAAGGCCGCTTATCAGAGCCGAGGGCGATCTTAGTCCCCCTCCGGGTCGCTACGAAGAAGTCTATGACCTTCGACGTCAGCATTCGGTCAAGGAAGCGGAAACCCGTATGCTCGGGCTGCTCAGGACTTTCCGGCGACAACTTGCTTGGTTCGGCCCCAACGTCCTGGGCCGGTGCTGAATCGCTCATCCTCGCGCCTCGTCCATCAGGCTGCGCATATGCGAGACGCTCTCCCCAAATCCGGTGAAGATCGCCTCGCCGACCAGGAAGTGGCCGATGTTGAGCTCCCTGAGCTGGGGGATGGCGGCGACGGGCTGGACGTTGGCGAAGGTGAGGCCGTGGCCGGCATGGGGCTCGATCCCGTTCTTGGCGGCGAGCGCCGCGGCGTCGGCGAGGCGGCGCAGCTCCTCCGCCCGCTCCTCCCCCTCGAGATGGGCGTAGCGGCCGGTGTGAAGCTCCACGACCGGGGCCCGCAAGCGAATCGCCGCCTCGATCTGGCGCGGGTCGGGCTCGATGAACAGGCTGACCCGGATGTTCGCCGCGGAGAGGCGCTCGACGAACGGCATCAGGTGATTGTCCTGGCCGGCCGCGTCGAGGCCGCCCTCGGTGGTGCGCTCCTCGCGCTTCTCGGGGACGAGGCAGGCGGCGTGGGGGCGGTGGCGGAGCGCGATCTCGAGCATCTCCTCGGTCGCCGCCATTTCGAGGTTGAGGGGGATGGTCAGCCGGCTCATCAGCCCGGCAATGTCCTCGTCGCGAATATGGCGGCGGTCCTCCCGGAGGTGGGCCGTGATTCCGTCCGCTCCGGCCTCGGCGGCGAGCAGGGCGGCGCGCACGGGATCGGGGAAATCGCCGCCGCGCGCGTTCCGGATGGTCGCGACATGGTCGATATTGACGCCGAGGCGCAGGTGACCGCTCATCCCCCGGCGCCGCCCGCGACGGGCTCGGCCTTGCGGCTGCCGGGCTTCTCGGCCGGAAGCGCGGCGAGCTCCGGCGGAAGCGAATCCCTGGCATAGGCCGGGACGTTGAGGCGGATCAGGGGGTAGAAGGGCGCTCCGAGATCGGCCGCGCCGTTGGAGCGGTCGACCAGGGCCGCCGCGGCGATCACCTCGCCGCCCGCCGCCTCGATGGCGGCGATCGCCTCGCGGGAGCTGAGCCCGGTGGTGACGACGTCCTCCACCAGCAGGACCTTCTGGCCCGGGCGGAGGCGGAAGCCGCGGCGAAGCTCGAACGTTCCGCCCGGGCGCTCGACGAACACGGCCTCGACTCCGAGGGCCCGGCCCATTTCGTGGCCGACGATGATCCCGCCCATGGCCGGCGAGACCACGATCTGGATCGCCGAGCGGACCTCGCGCGGCATCGAGGCGACGAGGGCGGAGGCGAGGCGGGACGCGCGCACCGGATCCATCAGCACCCGCGCGCATTGGAGGTAGCGCGGGCTGTGAAGGCCCGAGGAGAGGATGAAATGCCCCTCGAGCAGCGCCTCGGCGGCGCGGAATTCGGCGAGGATTTCCTCTTCGTTCATGGGCCCTTTTCCGGATGTTGCGGCCGGCGGCGTGATAGGCCGCGAAAAGGGCGGCTTCAAGGCGATCCAAGAGCCTTGAGGCGGCAGGACCTCCTGCCTATAAGGCGCGCCAATCCGCCGCCCTACCTCCGAATCCGTCCCGCTCCGTCCGCAAGGTCCCGAAGGGTTTAGATGAAGACTCCGCTCAAGCTGATCCTCGCCGCCGCCGCGTTCGCGCTGGCTCCGGCCGCCGCCTTCGCCCAGGCGGCCCCCGCCTCCGCTCCGGCCGCTCCCGCTCCGGCCGCCGCGCCAGCAGCGCAGGCTCCGCGCGACGCGATCAGCGCCAATTCGCAGGCCGCTCCCGCGCAGCCGGAGGAGATGAGCCCCGCCGAGACGAGCGACGGGCCGTCCAACGCCTCGGTGCTGGCGAGCAGCCCGGCCCGAACCGCCCCCGACGCGACGGTCGGCCAGCCGACCGAGGGGACGATGGGCTTCCAGCCGCAGGTAACTCCGATCGGGCAGGAGGCGCTCTGGTTCCACAACGCGCTGCTGATGCCGATCATCACGATCATCTCGATCTTCGTCCTCGGCCTGCTCCTCTACGTCATGGTCCGCTACCGCCGCGGCGCCAATCCGGTGCCGTCGCGGACCACCCACAACACCTTGCTCGAAGTGGTGTGGACGCTGGTGCCGGTGCTGATCCTGGTGGCGATCGCGGTGCCCTCGATCCGGCTCCTCGCCCATCAATATGCCCCGCCCAAGGCGGACATCACGGTCAAGGCGACCGGCAACCAATGGTATTGGACCTACACCTATCCCGACCATGGCGGCTTCGAGATCATCTCCAACGGTCTCAAGGACGAGGACGCCAAGGCCCGCGGCGAGCCGCGCCTGCTGGCGGTCGACGAGCGGATGGTGGTTCCGCAGGGCGCGACCGTGAAGGTGATCGTCACCGCCGCCGACGTCATCCACAGCTGGGGCGTTCCCGCTTTCTGGGTGAAGATGGACGCGGTGCCCGGCCGACTGAACGAGACCTGGTTCCAGACCGACAAGCCGGGCGTCTATTACGGCCAGTGCTTCGAGCTGTGCGGCGCCCGCCACGCCTATATGCCGATCGCGGTCGAGGTGCTGCCGCCGGCGCAGTTCGCCGCCTGGGTCGCCTCGAAGGGCGGCACCATGCCGGGAGCCGCCGGAGCGGGGGCGCCCGACGCCACCGCCGTCTCGCCGGCGACCGGCGCTCAGCCGGCTCGTGCCCCCGGCGCCGGACCGCAGCCGACCGGCGGCGCCTCCGGCGCGACCGAAACCAGCCCGGCGCCTCCGGGCATCAATCCGGGCACCGAGGCTCCGGCCACGTCGAGCCAGGGCGCCACCAATACGAAACGCGGAAACTGACATGACCGACACGACTGCCAACGCCACGCATTTCGAAGCGCATGGCGACCATGCGGCCCATCACGACGCCGATCACAAGCCCGGCTTCTTCGTGCGCTGGTTCATGTCGACCAACCACAAGGATATCGGCACCCTCTACCTGATCTTCGCGATCGTCGCGGGCATCATCGGCGGGACCATCTCGGGGATCATGCGCGCCGAGCTCGCCTCGCCGGGCATGGACTTCCTCCAGTCCTGGGCCGGCGACGTCGACCAGGCCAACCATCTGTGGAACGTGCTGATCACCGCCCACGGACTGATCATGGTCTTCTTCATGGTCATGCCGGCGATGATCGGCGGCTTCGGCAACTGGTTCGTGCCGCTGATGATCGGCGCTCCGGACATGGCCTTCCCGCGGATGAACAATATCAGCTTCTGGCTGCTCGTCCCCGCCTTCATCCTCCTGCTCGGCTCGGCCTTCGTGCCGGGAGGGACGGGCAACGGCGCCGGAGTCGGCTGGACCGTCTACGCGCCGCTATCGACATCGGGCTCGTCGGGGCCCGCCGTCGACATGGCGATCTTCTCGCTCCACCTCGCCGGCGCCTCGTCGATCCTGGGAGCGATCAACTTCATCACCACCATCTTCAACATGCGCGCGCCGGGCATGACGCTGCACAAGATGCCGCTCTTCGTCTGGTCGATCCTGGTCACCGTGTTCCTGCTGCTGCTCGCCCTTCCGGTCCTCGCCGGCGCGATCACCATGCTGCTCACCGACCGCAATTTCGGGACCCACTTCTTCGACGCCTCCGGCGGCGGCGACCCGATCCTCTACCAGCACCTCTTCTGGTTCTTCGGCCACCCCGAGGTCTACATCATGATCCTGCCGGGCTTCGGAATGGTCAGCCAGATCGTCGCGACGTTCAGCCGCAAGCCCGTCTTCGGCTATCTCGGAATGGCCTATGCGATGGTCTCGATCGGAGTGATCGGCTTCGTCGTCTGGGCGCACCACATGTTCACCGTCGGAATGGACGTGAACACCAAGATGTACTTCACCGCGGCGACGATGGTGATCGCGGTGCCGACCGGCATCAAGATCTTCAGCTGGATCGCGACGATGTGGGGCGGATCGCTCACCTTCGAGACCCCGATGATGTGGGCCCTGGGCTTCATCTTCATGTTCACGGTCGGCGGAGTCACCGGCGTCGTGCTCGCCAACGGCGGCATCGATAACAACGTCCACGACACCTATTACGTGGTCGCCCACTTCCACTACGTGCTGTCGCTCGGCGCCGTCTTCTCGCTGTTCGCGGGCTGGTATTACTGGTTCGGCAAGATGTTCGGGAAGATGTACAACGAGCTGCTCGGCCAGCTGCACTTCTGGGCGTTCTTCATCGGCGTGAACGTCCTGTTCTTCCCGATGCATTTCCTTGGCCTGCAGGGGATGCAGCGCCGCGTTCCGGACTATGCGGACGCCTATGGCGAGTGGAACCATGTGGCGAGCCTCGGCTTCTATCTGGTGGCGGCCTCGATGCTGATCTTCTTCGTCAACATCTTCTGGTCGCTGCTGGCCGGACGCAAGGCGGCGGACAATTATTGGGGCGAAGGCGCGACGACGCTCGAATGGACCCTGTCGAGCCCGCCGCCCTTCCACCAGTTCTCGACTCTGCCGAAGATCGATTGAGGTCCTTCGATACGGGCCTTCGCCAGCTCAGTCCCTACTCAGGATGAGCGGCGAGGGCCCGGTCGGAAACCGCTCATCCTGAGTAGCCGGTGAGCTTGTCGAACCGGCGTATCGAAGGACCTGCGACCGAGCCTATATGACCACAGTGACCGCCACCCCCGACACCGCCCTTCCCGCCGACTGGCGGGACCTGCTCGCCCTGACCAAGCCGCGGGTGATGAGCCTCGTCGTCTTCACAGCGCTTTGCGGGATGCTGGCGGCGCCGGCGGCGGTCCATCCGGTGCTCGGCTTCACCGCGATCCTGTGCATCGCGCTCGGCGCCGGCGCCGCGGCGGCGCTCAACATGTGGTATGAAGCCGATCTCGACGCCCTGATGAAGCGGACCGCCGGCCGCCCGCTGCCGGCGGGACGGCTGGACCGCCAGACCGCGCTCCATTTCGGAGTCGGCCTCGCCTTCTTCTCGGTGCTGCTGATGGGGCTGGCGGCCAACTGGCTGGCGGCGGCCATCCTCGCCGTCTCGATCCTCTTCTACGTGCTGGTCTACACGATCTGGCTGAAGCGGCGGACGCCGCAGAACATCGTCATCGGCGGCGCCGCCGGCGCCTTCCCGCCGGTCATCGGCTGGGCGGCGGCGACCGGCGACGTCACCCTGCTGCCGGTCCTGCTCTTCACCCTCATCTTCCTGTGGACCCCGCCCCATTTCTGGGCCCTGTCGCTGTTCGTCCGCTCCGATTACGCGGCGGCGGGCGTGCCGATGCTTCCGGTGGTGTCCGGAGCGAAGGCGACCCGGCAGCAGATCGCGCTCTACACCCTGCCCATGGCGGCGGCCGCGGTGGCGCCATGGCCGCTCGGCCTCGCCGGAGCCTTTTACGGAGTCGCGGCGGCCGCGCTCAGCCTATTCTTCCTGGCCCTCGCCCTTCGAGTCCTGGCCAACCGCGCCGCCGAGCCGGCCGGAATGAAGCCCGAGAAGCAGCTCTTCGCTTATTCCATTTTCTACCTGTTCGCCGTGTTCGGCGCCCTGGTGGTCGACCCTTGGATAGCGGCATGACCGATCCGCGCGAGGAGGAAATCCGCCGCCGGCAGAAGGCGCGCGCGATCATCATGGCGCTTCTGCTCGGCGCCTTCGCGATCCTCGTCTACGCCATCACCATCGCCAAGATGGGCATGCTGCAATGACCGATCTGGCGCGCCGCAACACCCGCACGGCCGGCCTCGCCGCCCTGCTCGTGCTGGCGATGACCGGCCTCGCTTTCGCAAGCGTGCCGCTCTACCGCCTTTTCTGCCAGGTGACCGGGATCGGCGGCACCACGCAGCGGGCGGCGGAAGCGCCGGGGCCGGTGGCGGGCAAGGAGATGGCGATACGCTTCGACGCCAACATTTCGTCGGCGCTGCCGTGGCGCTTCCGTCCGGAGAAGCCGCGCGAGATCGTCACCATCGGCGAGCGGGACATGGCCTTCTACACGGCCCGGAACCTCTCCGCGCGCCCGGTCAAGGGCACCGCCACCTTCAACGTCACGCCCGTCCAGGCCGGCAAATATTTCAGCAAGATCCAGTGTTTCTGCTTCAACGAGCAGGTGCTGAAGCCGGGCGAGGAAGTGCGCATGCCGGTGGTCTTCTTCGTCGACCCGGCGATCCTCGAGGATCCCGACGCGAAGGGGATCAGCGAAATCACCTTGAGCTACACCTTTTACCCGGTGGATTCGGGCGCGGAGGGAAGCTAGAGCGCACGTCATCCCGGCGAAAGCCGGGACCTCGGGAGACGATGGCGCCGCGCCACGTTCTTGCCGGGGCCCCGGCTTCCGCCGGGGTGACGGGACAACAGAGGACGATCGATGGCCGGAGCGAAGAACCATCCCTACCACCTGGTGAACCCCAGCATCTGGCCGCTGGTCGGCGCCTTTTCCGGCCTCTTCCTGTTCGGCGGGCTGGTGATGTGGATGCACGGCGTCTCCGGCGGCGCGGTCGTGATGGGCCTGGGGCTCGCCGCCGTGCTTTTCACGATGTTCGCCTGGTGGGCAGACGTCATCCGCGAGGCTCATGCCGGCGATCATACGCCCGTGGTGCAGCTTCACCTGCGCTACGGAATGATCCTGTTCATCGCCTCGGAGGTGATGTTCTTCCTCGCCTGGTTCTGGGCCTATTTCAACGCCGCCCTCTTTCCTCCGATGGAGGCGGTCGGCGGCACCTGGCCGCCCAAGGGGATGCAGGTCCTCGACCCGTTCGGCTTCCCGCTGCTCAACACACTGATCCTGCTCTGCTCGGGCACGACCGTCACCTGGGCCCACCACGCCCTCATCCACGGCGACCGCGACGGGCTGATCAAGGGACTGTGGGCGACGATCGGCCTCGGCCTGCTGTTCACCAGCATCCAGGCCTATGAATATGCCCATGCGCCGTTCGGGTTTAAGGACAATATCTACACGTCCACCTTCTTCATGGCGACGGGCTTCCACGGCTTCCACGTCATCGTCGGCACCATCTTCCTGATCGTCTGCCTGGTCCGCGCCTATAAGGGCCACTTCAAGCCCAACCAGCATTTCGGCTTCGAGGCGGCCGCCTGGTACTGGCATTTCGTCGACGTCGTGTGGCTGTTCCTGTTCATCTGCATCTACGTCTGGGGCGGCTGGGGCGCCGAATATCACGGCTAGGTGCGGGTCCTTCGATACGCCGTGTCGCCAGGCTCAACGGCTATTCGGGATGAGCGGATTGGCGGCCTGGTTCGTTACCGCTCATCCTGACTAGGGACTGGGCCTGGCGAAGGCCCGTATCGAAGGACGGAGATGAAGGAGCCCAGTCCCGGTGCCGTCGCCCTGCGCGGCCTCTGCCCGCGCTGCGCGGCCAAGTCGCTGTACAAGGGCCTGGCCGGCTTCGCGCCCAAGTGCCGCGCCTGCGGGCTCGATTTTGCCGCCTTCAACGTCGGCGACGGTCCGGCCGCCTTCCTGATCCTGATCGTCGGCGCTCTCATCACCGGGCTCGCGGTGGCCCTGGAGCTGGCCGCGGAGCCGCCTTTCTGGGTGCACGTCCTGCTCTGGCTGCCGCTGACGGCGGTGGCGGTCGTCGGCCTTCTCCGGCTCGCCAAGGGGCTGCTGCTCGCTCTCGAATTCCGCCACCGCGCCCGCGAGGGCCGGATTTCGGACTCCCCCTGATGCGCTTCCCCCTCGTCCCCACCGTCCTGGTCGCCGCCGCCGTCGCGACGATGATCGCGCTCGGAATCTGGCAGCTGGGGCGCGCCGGGGAGAAGCAGGCGCTGCAGCGCCGGTACGAGCGCAATTTCGCGCTGCCGGCGATGGCGCTTCCGAAGGCCGGAATCGTCGACGAGAGCCTTCTCTACCGGCGCGCCACGGCCTTCTGCCTCGAAGTGGCCGCCTGGCGGACGACGGGCGGCAAGTCCGCCTCGGGCCGGGGCGGCACCCGTTTCATCGCCGAGTGCCGCACCGGCGCCGAAGGGCCGGGCTTCGTGGCCGATATGGGCGTCTCACCCGACCCGAAGGCGAAGCCCCGCTGGAAGGGCGGCGAAGTGGCCGGGAGGATCGTCGCCGAGCCGCGGCCGGGCGGCCTGTTCGAGCGGCTGACCGGCAATTCGGCGCCGCCGCGGCCGATGATCGTCTCGGAGCGGCCGGCGCCGGGGCTCGAGGCGAGCGCCCCGCCCGCCCCCGAAGCGGCCAACAACAGCCTCTTCTACGCCTTCCAGTGGTTCTTCTTCGCCGCCGCCGCGGCCGCGATCTACGTCCTCGCGCTGCGGCGCCGGCAAAGCGAAAAGTTGCCGCCGCAGGGCTGAGGCACTACGTCCCGGGCCATGCAGCTCACCATCCTCCCGAACGGCCTCAAGGTCGCCAGCCGCGAGATGCCGGCGGTCGAGACGGCCGCGGTCGGCCTCTATGCCGAGGCGGGGTCGCGGCACGAGCCGGCGAGCCTCAACGGCATCGCCCATCTGTTCGAGCATATGGTGTTCAAGGGCGCCGGCGGGCGTTCGGCGCGCGAGATCAGCGAGGCGATCGAGGATGTCGGCGGCGACCTCAACGCCAGCACCGAACGCGACGCGACCAACTTCATGGCATCGGTGCTCGCCGAGCACGTGCCGCTCGGCGTGGAGCTGGTCACCGACCTCATCCTCAGCCCCCATTTCGTCGAAGCGGATCTCGAGCGCGAGAAGGACGTCGTCCTCCAGGAGCTGGGGGAGGCGCGCGACACTCCGTCCGACATCATCTTCGACGATCTCTGGGCCGCCGCCTATGACGACCAGCCGCTGGGGCGCTCGGTGCTGGGCCACGAGGCGAGCATCGACGCCATAACCGTGGAGGATCTCCACGACTGGCGGCGAGGCCGCTACCGCGCGGGCAGCGTTGCCCTCGTCGCCGCCGGCAAGGTCGAGCATGAGCGGCTGGTGGAGATGGCCGAGGCGAGACTGTCCGATCTTCCCGCCGGGACGATCGAGCCTTCCGAGCCGGCGCATTTCACCGGCGGCACCCGGGTCGGCCGCGCCGCTCCGGACCAGGCGCATTTCGCCTTGGGCTTCCCCGCCCCGGCTCAGCTCGACCCCGATTATTTCGCAGCGCGCATGTTCTCCGACATCGTCGGAGGCGGCATGTCGTCGCGCCTGTTCCAGAAGGTGCGCGAGGATCGCGGGCTCGCTTATTCCGTCTATTCCCAGCTCCACCCCCATGCCGATACCGGCCTGTTCTACGTCTATGCCGCGACCGCCCGGCGCGAGTCGGCGTCGGCGGCGCAGCTGATCGAGGAAATCGTCGCCGAAACGGTCGACACGCTCACCCAGCGCGAGGTCGACCGGGTTCGCACCCAGTCCCGCGCCGGGCTGCTGATGTCGATGGAGAGCCCCTGGGGGCAGGCCCATTATGTCGCCCGCCAGCTCTCCGTCCACGGCCGCCTGGTCGAGACGGCCGAAGTGATCGCGGAGCTGGAGGCGGTGACCCTCGAGCAGGTCCGGGAGGCCGGGCGAAAGATGCTCGCCGGCCCCCGCGCGCGGGCAACGATCGGCTTCCCCGCCGTCCGCGCGGCGTGAAGCTCGACACCCTGATCGCCGAGCCCTGGCCCGATTACGGGCTTGTCGACAGCGGCCACGGCCGCAAGCTCGAACGCTACGGCCGCTACCGCTTCATCCGGCCCGAGCCGCAGGCGATGTGGGCGCCCGCCTCGGAAAAATGGGAGGCCGATGGCGAGTTCGTTCCTGGGGCCGACGAGGAAGGCGGCGGCCGCTGGCGGTTCGCCCGGCCGGTGCCGCGCGAGGGCTGGGAGCTGAGGTGGGAGGAGCTGCGCTTCCGCGCCCAGGCGACGCCCTTCCGGCACCTCGCCTTTTTCCCCGACATGGCGCCGCAATGGGCGTGGATGCGCGAGCGGCTCGGCGAGGGGACCGAGGCCCTCAACCTGTTCGGCTATACCGGCGTCGGTACGCTGGCGATGGCGGCGAAGGGCGCCCGCCTGACCCATGTCGACGCCTCGAAGAAGTCGGTCGAGGCGGGCAAGGAGAATGCGCGGCTCTCCGGGCTGGCCGAGCGGCCGATCCGGTGGCTGGTCGACGACGCCGCCAAGTTCACCGCCCGCGAGGTGCGGCGCGGCCGGCGCTATGACGGAATCATCCTCGATCCGCCCAAATATGGCCGCGGCCCGGAAGGCGAGGTGTGGAAGCTGGAGGAGGGGCTGCCCGGCCTGATCGCCGACTGCCGGCGCCTGCTCGACCGCGAGAGCCGGTTCCTGGTGCTGACCGTCTATGCGGTTCGGATGTCGGCGCTGGCGATCGGCGAGCTGCTCAACCAGGCGCTGGGCGATCTCGGCGGCAGGGTCGAATGCGGCGACATGGCCGTGCGCGAGGAGGCGCGAGGGCTGCTTCTGCCGACGGCCATCTTCGCCCGCTGGAGCCGCGACTAGAGCATGATCGCTTCAGCTTGATCCGCCCCGCTCATCCTGATTAGCCGTTGGGCTTGTCGAAACGGCGTATCGAAGGACGGTCCTTCGATACGGGCCTTCGCCTTCGCTCAGTCCCTGCTCAGGATGAGCGGTTCAGTGAAAACCGACCATGCTTTAGTGCCGAGCCGTGCGGATCGCCGCGCCGGCGGCGAACGGGGCGACGGCGACGAGGAGCAGCGAGGCGGCGGCGAGCAGCTTGAGCGCGCCGGCATTGCCCTCCGCCGCGGTCAGGCCCGCGCCGAAGATCAGGACCGGAACCGCCAGCGGCAGCATCAGCAGCCCGGCCAGAGCGCCCGTGCTTCGCAGGCCGGAGGTCAGGGCGGCGACGATCAGGGTCAAGGCGGCGAGGCCCGGCGTGCCGGCGAGGAGGCCGAGCTCGAGCCTGACCAGCAGAGGCGCCGGCAGCTTCATCAGTGCCGCGGCCGGCAGAGCGGCGACCATCAGCGGCGGGCCGAAGCTGAGCCAGTGGCCGGCGAGCTTGGCGAGGGCGACATTCTCCTCGCTGATCCCGCGGACCGCGAGCTGGTCGAGCACGCCCGAGGCCCGGTCCGGCTCGACCAGCCGGTCGACCGGCAGGAGGGCGGCGAGCAAGGCCGCCACCCACAAGGCGCCTCCGCCGGTACGGGCGAGGAGGGCCGAATCGGGGCCGATGGCGAAAGGGAAAAGGGTGGCTACGAGGAGGAAGAAGATGAGCGGAAGCGCGGCGTTCCCCGCCGTCGCGGCCAGGCGAAGCTCGCGGCCGACCAGTGCGAAGGTCATAGCTCCACCCGCTCCGCCCCGGGGAGAGCGAGCCGCTGGTGGGAGGCGGCGAGGACGGCGCCGCCGGCGGCGCGATGAGCGGAGATCGCCTCCTCGAGCCGCGCCTGGCCGTCGCCGTCGAGGCCGTTGGCCGGCTCGTCGAGCAGCCACAAGGGCGCGCCGGCGGCGATCACCCGGGCCAGCACCGCCCGCTTCCTCTGGCCGGTGGAGAGCATTCGCACCGGCACGGTGGCGAGGGGGGCGAGCCCCATCGCGGCCATCGCTCCGGCCGGACCGGAACCGCCGAGCCGGCTCCAGAAGCCGAGCGCGCGGGCGAGGCTCAGCTTCGGGTCGAGTGCGAGCCCTTCGTCGGCCAACGCGGCGGCGCCGCTGCGCTCGACCGAGCCGGCCGCGGCCGGAAGCAGCCCCGCCGCGATCCGGATCAGGCTCGACTTGCCGGCGCCGTTCGGCCCCGTGACCAGAGCGGCGCCGCCCGGCTCAAGCGCCAGATCGAGTCCCTCGAACAGGCGCCGGCCGCCGCGGTCGCAGGCGACGGCGCGAAGCTCGAGCAGGCTCAACCCGCCGAGTCCTCGATCGCGTGCATGTCGGCGTCGGAGAAGCCGAAATGGTGGCCGGCCTCGTGGACGATGACATGGCTGACGAGCGCCTCGAGGCTCACCCCCGTCTCCGCCCATTCGTCGAGCAGCGGGCGGCGGTAGAGGTGGATCATGGCGGGGAGCTCGCCCGACAGCATCGACGATTGCTCGCCGATCGGCCGGCCGGTGTAGAGTCCGGAAAGCTCGAACGGATCCTCGATGCCGAGCTCGGCCAGCACCGCCTCCTCGGCGAAATCGTCGACCCTCAGAACCACCCCTTCGAGGTGGCGGCGGAAATGCTCGGGCATGCGGGCGATGGCGGCCTCCGCCAGCCGCTCGATCTCCGCCGCGTCGGGCGCAAAGGTTTGACGCTCCCCGGTCACCTGCGCGACATAGAGGGGAATGAAGGGGAGAGACAATGACGCTCAGCGACGAGGACAGGGCGGAGGCGCTCGCGGGGCTGCCCGGATGGCGTTACGACGAGGCCGGGCGGGCGATCCGCCGCGACTTCAGCTTCGCCGATTTCGGCGAGGCCTTCGCCTTCATGGCCCGCGCGGCGCTTGCGGCGGAGAAGGCCGATCATCATCCCGACTGGTCGAACAGCTGGAACAAGGTGGCGGTCGCGCTCAGCACCCACAGCGCCGGCGGAGTCACCGCCAAGGACGTGGCGCTGGCGAAGGCGATGGACGGCTTCGCCTCCGGCTTGCCCTGAAGCCGCCCTGGCCCTAGATGGGCCGCCTCCAGAGCATGCGGAGCGGTGGCCGAGTGGTCGAAGGCGCTCGCCTGGAAAGTGAGTATACGTCAAAAGCGTATCGAGGGTTCGAATCCCTCCCGCTCCGCCAAGCCTCGTAAGGATCGTCGTCCCCAGCCGGGTCAGCGCGTCGCGTTCGATCTGCTAGATGACAGGCTATTGCCATCTCCCCAACCCGCTGCGAGCTGACGTCATGCTTGATCCCCGCCTGTTCGACCTCCTCAAGACCCTGGCCGCGGCAGACCTGGACTGGCTCGCGGACGAGGTGGTGCGCGGCATTCTCGCCGGTGAAGTGCAGCTCGAGACCGAAGATAGCGTTGCTGCCGCTCGAAGCGGAGTGTTCCGCGCGAGACAGGACGGTGCCGGGCTCAAGGCTTCCGACGGTCAGGCGCAGGAGGCGCTTCCGATCGAGGGGGAAGCGCAGCTCGATTGGGCGATACGGCATGTCTCCATCCGGTTGCGCGATGCCCTCGCCATGATGCGAGCATCCGCCGATCGCCTGGATCGGCTGGTGGACGCCGCCGGCTCGGACGGGGGCGCGCGGTTGCAGGGCAAGGTTGGACGGACCCAACTCGTCCTGAGCTCGGGCGAGAACGTGCTCGACGAGGCTGGGCCGAAGGAACTGTCTGCTGCCCAGCAGGCCGTCGCAGAGCTCAAGCGGGCACTTGAACAGTGGCGCGACACGTGGACTGGAGGCGGCGGAGCATGATTCCGGCCGTCCAGACAGCGCTCGACGCCATCGTCAACAATGTCACAGCCCTTACTCACGCAAAAGGGGCGGGGCGGGCCTATGAACTCTACATCATGACGGGAATTGCGGAGGGCCTGGCCAGCGCCGGCTGCGCGGTTCGGGTGCAGCGCTCCGATGAAAGTTTCATCGCGCCCACGGACGCGGATCGCCGTTTCATTCAGCGAGGGGGCGCTCCGGCCGGCGTGGCCGGCAAGGCGCAGGGGCCGGGGAATGCCAGCTCCTTCGTATTCCAATTGCCGAATTCATCCCGCCAATGGGAGATCTGGAACGGAATTCAGTTCATCGGGCGAAGCGCCGCCCTGCACGAAATCGACATCGCCATCGTCCCCCGCGAGGTGGGCATCGCCTTGCGGGGTCTGCCGGCCGGCGGGTCGCCGACGGGACGCGCCAAGGTTTCGATCGAATGCAAGGACGTCGGCGATCCCGGCAGCCAAGACGAGATGCGCACCTTCGTCGCGCGGCTTTACGACCTGACGATCCTGAACTGGCACAGGGCGGTGGCGCATCTCGCGCATCCGCTTCAGGCCATCTACCCGGGTAAGCCGGCGGGTAACGGTCCCTATTACAGTTTCTGGGATGGCAACCGGGCCACTTTCAACGTGGTGGCCCGGCGGTCCGGATTCAGGTCCGGCTCGCTCGCCATGACCGGCTATTACGGTATCCAGCCGCGCGGACCGGTCGTGCCGGGGAGCAGCGAGGACGCTGCCCTCGTCCACGACCTGGTGGTCTGGATCATGTCCAACCTGAATTGAGCGAACCGCCGGCGCCCTCCTGGCCGGCGGGCGCCGGCGTCAGCGAAACCCCAGGCGCCGCGACAGCGCCACCAGCGGGTAAAGAAAGCCCAGCGCCTTCGGGAGCGGGACCGCGATCCGGTCGGCGGGGTTTACCAGCTGGCGGCGGAGCTCGGCATATTTGAACTTGAGGCCGGGCAGCAAGGCGAATTGCATCAGGTGGATGGAGCCGGTGCCGAGCAGCCTTTCGTCGGGCTCGGCCGTCAGGGTGCGGCCGGCGAGCTTGCGCAAGCCGACGGCGAGCAGCCAGCGATTGACCCGGTCCGAGCGCAGCTCGGCCGACAGCCGCGGCGGCAGCGGCGTGGCGAAGAGCCGCTCGCACAGCAGCAGGGCCTGGGCGGGCGCCCGTCCCGCGCCGAGCTCCTGCGAGCGGCGGTAGAGCCGCTCGATCTCCCCCGGCGCGCAGGCGCCGAGCAGAGCTCCGACGTCGGCGATCCATTTCAGCCGGAACCAGGCGCTCGAGGCGCCGTGGACGCAGAGATAGGCGAACATTTCGTCGGCCGGCAGGGTGGCGAGGAACCTGCCTTTCGACACCTCGACCTGCCGCGAGGCCGATTCGGAGCCGATATCGGGCAGGAGCAGGGGATTGTCGTTGAGCCTGGTATGGAGCTCGACGGTCAGCACGCCGTCGGGGCCGACCCACACCGATTCCTTCCAGTGCCGGTGCCACAGTGCGAGCCGCGACCGCGCTTTCGGCCCCTTCGGGAGCGCCAGGCGATGCCCCGCCCCCTCCAGCAGCGCGGCCGTCGCCTCGAGCGACTCGAGCGGGACGAGCAGGTCGATGTCCCAGCCCATTTTCGGCCCGATCGAGCCGTAGGCGAGGGCGCCGAGCGTTACGCCCTTGACGAAGAGGTGGCGGATCCCCGCCTCCTCGAGGAGGGCCGACAGCCGGAGCGATTCGGCGGTCAGGACCAGATTCTGGCGCGCGATTCGGGCGGCGGCGGCCTGGAGCCGGCCGGCCACCTCGGCGGGAATTTCGAGGCCGGATTGCCGAAGCGCGTTCCAGACGAAGCCTTCGACCCGATGGCGTTCGGCGATCTTGCCGACGAGAGCCCAGTCGACGCCGCCGGCGGCGGCGGCGAGCACCGCTTCGTCCCGGGCCGGCGAGGGCGGCCAGCGGCAGCAGGCGGCGACGAGCTGGAATTCGCGGGGCAGGTGCACGCCTGGGTCTGCTTTCGACGGGAGCGCACCGTCTAGGCGAAGATGTCGCGCCTCAACAAGAGTTGCCTCCTTCGCGGGCCATCCTGTAACGCGCGGCCATGGCCTCCCCTCACACCGGATCGCGCCGCCGCCGGCTGCGCCTGTCGGACGGCCCGATGCTCGCCGAGGCGCTGGCGGCGCTGGCGCTGGCCTCGCTTGCAATCGCCCTTCTGCCGTTCCGGCGGGTCGCGGCCGCCGCCTCCCTGCCCGGGCGGCGGTCGACGAAAACCGATGCGGAGACGGTCCGCCGAGCCCGCTCGGCGGTGACCGGATGGTCGCGCCGGGTGCCGTGGCGGGCGGTCTGCTTCCAGAAGGGCCTCGCCGTGCACTGGATGCTGCGCCGCCGCGGCATCAGGTCCGTGCTTCTCTACGGCGCCCGCCGCGACGGCGACGGCCTCGCCGCCCATGTCTGGGTCGACGTCGACGGCGAGACGGTGATCGGGGGCGAGGAAGCGCCGAACTTCGCCTGCCTCGCGCGCTTTCCGCCCGACCCGGCCTGAACGCGTCCGGAAGGCGGCGGGGGCAGCCGCCAATCCCTTGAGGGTGCAGGTTTTCCTAGTCTCGCGCGATTAACGTGGGTAAGGACCGACGGCAGAGGGTTCCGAACAGACGATGTTGGGGTTGAATAAGGGAGCGCTGGTCTGCGCGCTGTCGCTCGTCACGGGCGTGACGGCGCTCGCTCAGGTACCCTCGACGAGCTCGCCCGAGACCAGCACTCCGCCGCCGCCGACGCCGACTCCGCCGCACATTCCCGCGCCCCCGCCCGCGCCGCTGCCCTCGCATATCGCGCCGACTCCGGGGTCCGCTTCCGCCGCGCCTTCTTCGGCCCCCCGCACCGCCCCGGCCATCGCCCCGGCCGCCTCGCTGCCGCGGTCCACCGCGCCGATCCTGCCGGGACCGACCCACGACCCGCTCAACATCGATCCGGGCAAGGATCCGATCCTTCAGCTGGCCCGGAGCCAGGCCGCGCCCGAGATATTCCGGGCGGTCGTCCAGACGGCGGTCGAGCGCCATCCGGCGACTCAGGAGGCGCGGGCGACCAGCGCCGAGGCGGAAGCCGTGGTCGACGAGGCGCATGAGCGGCGCCTGCCCTCGATCGATCTCAGCGTCTCCTCCTACAAGGTGATCTCCCGGGATTTCTCGAACGACGAGCAGAACATCATCGAACGCTCGCGCCCGAACGCGCGGACCGACGCGATCCTGAACATCTCCCAGAACGTCTTCGATTTCGGAGCGAGCTCGCAGCGGGTGCTCGCCGCCGGGGCGCGGCTGCGCGCCGCCGCGGCCGAGGCCGAAGCCAGCGCCGACCGGATCGCGCTCAACACCGTCGCCTCCTGGTACGACGTCTTCGCCTACCGGGCGCTGGTGGCGCTGAGCGAATCGTTCGTCGCCAACCAGCAGGAGCTTCGCGAGGCCGTGGAGGAGAGGGTCGCCCAAGGCGTTTCCGCGCCGGGCGACACGGCCCGGGTGGACAGCTATCTCGCCTCCGCCCAGACCCGCCTGGCCGGCTTCCGCCGCCTGCTGTCCAACGCCGAGGCGCGCTACACCGAGCTCACCGGCTCGCCGCCGCCGGCCTATCTCGAGCGCGCGCCCGTCCCGCAGACTCCGGCGCTGACCCGCGACGCGGCGGCGCTGGCGGCGATGAGCACTCCGGCCGCGCGCTCCGCCCAGGCGATGGCCGATTCGGCGCGCCGCGAGGCGAGTGCGACCAAGGCGGACCGGATGCCGCAGATCAGCGCCGGCATCGATGCCGGCCGCTACGGAGTCTTCGAGAACGACCGGGATTACGACATTCGCGGCCGAGTGACCCTTCGCCAGCGCCTTTTCGGCGGGACCGAGGCGCGGGTCGCGCAGGCGCGGGCCAGGGCCCGTTCCGCCGACGCCCGCGCCTCCCGAATCCGCGACGAGGCGTCGCGCGACGCGGCGATCGCCTGGTCGGACGTCCAGGCGCTCGAGGAGCAGCTTCGGGCGCTTCAGGCGAGCTACCTCGCCAGCCGCCAGTCGCGCGACGTGCTGATCGAGAGGTTCATCAATTCGCGGGGCAATCTGTTCGACGTGGTCGCCGCCGAAGACGCCTATTTCGAGACCGCCACCGCCTTCATACGGACCCTGAGCGAGCTCGACGCGGCCCGCTACGTGCTGCTGTCGCGCACCGGCGATCTACTCGATACGCTGGGCATCGAGCCCGCCCGCGTCGGAGGCCAGGATGAGTAGCGACCCGCACCAGATCAAGCCGGCCTCGCAGCCCCGCTTCGCCGCCTGGCTGATGGAGCCGATGCGCCGCAACCGGGCGATCTTCATGAAGGTCGCGCTGGCGGCGGTGATGATCAACATCTTCGGCCTGATGACGTCGCTGTTCACGATGATCGTCTACGACCGCGTGGTTCCGAACAACGCCACCTCGTCGCTTGTGGCGCTGTCGATCGGCCTCGCCATCGTCGTCATCTTCGACTTCGCCCTGAAGCTGCTTCGCGCCTATTTCGTCGACGTCGCGGGAGCCTCGATCGACCGGGACGTCGGCGAGACCCTGTTCGAGCGGCTGCTCCGGCTCCGCCTCGACCTCAAGAAGGGCTCGACGGGGTCGCTGACCGGCCTGATGCGCGAGCTCGAGGCGTTGCGCGACTTCTTTACCTCCGCGACCCTGACCGCGGTCGTCGACCTCCCCTTCATCATCCTGACCCTTTTCGTGATATGGGCCATCGGCGGCATGGTGGTGCTCGTGCCGGCGCTGATGGTGCCGCTCGTCATCATCGTCGGGGCGCTCACCCAGCCGGCCATGGACCGGCTGTCCGCCAAGGCGATGGGCGAGGGCATGGCCAAGCAGTCCGTGCTGGTCGAGACGATCGGCGGCCTGGAGACGGTCAAGGCCGCCGGCGCCGGGCCGCTGCTCGCCCGGCGCTGGGACAAGGCGATGGAGAATCACTCCGACAGCTCGCTGAGGCAGAGGCTGATCGCGAGCATCGGAATCACCACCGCCACCTCCGCGGGCACCATCTCCTATGCCGGCGTGGTGATCGTCGGGGTGGGGATGATCGCCACCCAGGACCTGACCATGGGCGGCCTCATCGCCTGCTCGATCCTCGCCGGCCGAGCCGTCGCCCCGCTCGCCCAGATTTCGCAGCTGCTCTCGCGGATGACGCAGACGCGGACGGCCTACCGTCAGCTCAACGAGATGATGAACCTGCCGCCCGAGGGTCCGGAAGGCGAGGGGCTGAAGCTGGCCGGGCTGAAGGGGCGGATCGAGTTCCGCAACGTCACCTTCAAATATCCGGGTGCCGCCGAGAAGACGCTCGAGGATCTGAACTTCGTCATCCAGCCCGGCGAGCACGTCGCGCTGCTCGGCCGGGTCGGCTCCGGCAAGTCGACCATCGCCCGGCTGATCCTCGGCCTCTACCCGCCCGAAGAGGGGCTGGTGATGATCGACGGCACCGACATCCGCCAGCTCGATCCGCTCGAAATGCGCCGCTATATCGGCGCCGCGCTGCAGGAGAGCGTGCTCCTGACCGGCTCGGTGCGCGAGAATATCGGCCTCGCGCGCGCCCATGTCGACGACGAGGAGCTGCTTCGCTCGGCGGAGCTTTCCGGCACCCACAGCTTCATGGGCTCGATCGCCAACGGCTACGACCTCCGCCTCGCCGACCGCGGCGAAGGGCTTTCCGGCGGACAGCGCCAGTCGATCGCGCTCGCCCGAGCCCTCGCCGGGCGGCCGCCCGTCCTCGTCTTCGACGAGCCGACCAGCGCCATGGACGCCCAGACGGAGACGGCGCTCATCCAGCGGCTTCGGGAGGAGCTCAAGGACCGCACCCTCGTCCTCATCACCCACCGGCCGCCGCTTCTGGCCCTGGTGAGCCGGATCATGCTCATCGACAAGGGCAAGGTGGCCATGGACGGGCCGCGCGACGAGGTGCTCAAGCAGATCACGCGGCAGCAGACGCCGCCCACCAAGGCGGCCTGAGCCATGAACGAGCACACCCATATCGAGGACCTCACCGATCGCATCAAGCCGCGGACGGCGTCGAACGTCCTGCTGTGGGTCGTGGTCGGCTTCGTCATCGTCTTCGTCATCTGGGCGGCCATGACCGAGCTCGACCGCACCGTGCGCGGGCAGGGCCGGGTGATCGCTTCCTCGCAGCTCCAGGTCGTGTCCAACCTCGAGGGCGGAGTCGTCGAGGCGATCAGCGTCAGGACCGGCCAGCAGGTGAAGGCCGGCCAGGAGCTGGTCCGGCTCGACCGCACCGCCACCGGCGCCGAGCTGGGCAGCGGCGAGGCCTCGGCCAACGCGCTGGGAATGAAGATCGCCCGCCTTTCCGCCGAGGTGGCCGGGCGCGAGCCGACCTATCCGGCGCCCGCCGACCAGGCCGCGGCGAGCCAGATGATGATCGAGCGCTCGCTCCACGCCTCGCGGATGCAGGAGCTGGGCAGCCTGATCAGCGCCGGCCAGGCGCGGGTCGCCCAGGCCAACCGCGCCGTCCAGGAGGCGCAGGCCGCCTACGACGCCCGGGTGGCGGCGCGCGACGCCCGCCGCCAGGAGCTGAACCTGATCCGGCCGATGGTCGAGCGCGGCATCGAGCCGCGGCTGTCGCTGATGCAGGCCGAGAGCGCCTATGCCGTCGCGGTCAGCGAGGCGGCCGCCGCCGCCGCCGCAATCTCCCGCGCCCGATCGGCCGTCGCGGAGGCGCAATCGTCGCTGAACCAGCAGCGCCAGGACTGGCGCTCGGTCGCCGCCAACGAGCTCGCCACCGCCCAGGCCGAATATTCCGCCCGCCGGGCCCAGCTTCCGGCGCTGGCCGAGCGCGAGCAGCGCACGGTGGTGCGGGCGCCTCTGCCCGGGCGGGTCAACCGGGTGCTGATCACGACCGTCGGCGCGGCGGTGAGCCCGGGCGCTCCGCTGGTCGAGATCGTCCCGTCCGAGGAGACGCTGCTGGTCGAGACCCAGGTGCGCCCGCAGGACATTGCCTGGGTGCGGATGGGCCAGAAGGCCAAGGTCAGCATCACCGCCTACGATCCGTCGATCTACGGCTCGCTCGACGGAGTGGTCACCGCCATCTCGCCCGATGCGACCGTCAACGAGAAGACCGGCGAGAGCTTCTACACCGTGCAGGTGCGGACGACCGCGAACGCGCTCGAGCG
>Ga0196965_1000491_pt1 | contig 22931 bp, 20 predicted proteins | sample S1_20metaG_FD_148668 | JGI IMG/M metagenome (GOLD analysis project Ga0196965, IMG submission 148668) | Soil microbial communities from Anza Borrego desert, Southern California, United States - S1_20 | ecosystem: Environmental > Terrestrial > Soil > Desert | place: USA: California | collected... | reverse complement strand
GTGCCGAGCCCGGCCGCGAAGTGGCCGCCGGAAATGCTGACCGTGTGGGTCAGGTATTCGCGCAGCTCCCGGGCCAGGGCCGGCAGTTGGTCTTTGCTGAGCTTGCGGACATCGGCGGGATAATTGACGGTATCCAGGATAGGATAATTACCGAATTTGTACATGTATAAGTCAATTCCTTTAATCGGCATTTTAAACAATGTTAGTGATTATGCAGATTAATTCCTGAGTGATCAAGTCGGTAATTAGTGGTCCCGCTGAATAATGTAGAGCGACAAGTCGCGCAGCAAATCGGCTTCCTTGCCAAAAATACTCAGGCTCTCAATGGCCTGCTCATGCAGTTCCTGCGCTTTCTGCTTGGCGCCGGCCAGGCCCAGCAAGGCAGGGTAGGTGGGTTTGTTGTTGTTCTTGTCCTTGCCCTGGGTTTTGCCCAATGTGGTCGTATCGCTTTCTTCATCAAGAATGTCGTCCTTGACCTGGAACGACAGGCCGATGCATTTGGCGTAATGATCAAGTTTCGCTGCCGCGGCCTGATCGATATCGGGTTTCGCCAATGTCGCCATATTGACGCTGGCCCGGATCAGGGCGCCGGTCTTATGGATATGCATGTTTTCCAGCTCCGGCAGAGCCAGTTGAGTGCCCACGGATTCAAGGTCTATGGCCTGGCCGCCGACCATGCCTTGGGAACCGCTGGCTTTTGCCAGCATCGTGATCATTTTAAGGCGGCTTTCGGCGCCGACGGTTATGGTAGGGTCATGCGCGAGTATTTCAAATGCCAATGCCTGTAGAGCATCGCCGGTTAAAATGGCGGTCGCTTCGTCGAAGGCGACATGGCAGGTGGGCTTGCCGCGCCTGAGCTCATCGTCGTCCATGGCCGGCAGGTCGTCATGGATTAACGAATAGACGTGAATGAATTCGACCGCGCAGGCCGGTCCATCCAGTGCCTCCGGAGCAATGCCGAGCGTCCTGCCGGTGCAGTAAGCCAGCATCGGGCGCATGCGTTTGCCGCCGTCCAACACGCAATAGCGCATGGCTTCATGCAGTTTCTTCGGCAGTATGTTTTCGCTGGGAAGGCGAGCTTCCAGGGCCCTTTCTACACGGTTTTGACAAAAGCTAAGGTATTCTTTTAACGCATTACTCATCAGTAAAGGGCTCCAGGGTTTGAGTGCCGTTTTTTTCCAGCAAGATCTGAACTTTCTGCTCTGCCTCCTGCAAGGCTTTTTGACAGGTACGGGTAAGATTGACCCCGCGTTCAAATGACTTTAGCGATTCTTCCAGCGAAATATCACCTTGTTCCAGTTGCGTAACCAACTGTTCAAGTTCCGCAAGCGAATCTTCGAATGAAGTCGAGCTTTTCTTTTTCGGCATAGGGATAAAATATTTTAACGATACGATATGGAAATTCAGCCTGGCATTATATATGAAATTAGCGAGCAAGTGAGCAGGGGGAATGCGCCTTGGTGATTACGGATGGGGTATGCAACGGATTCCTGCACGAATCCTGCACATTTTTACAGTGGATTTTCCACATCTTCATAACGGTATCTGCATACCTGGCCCGTAAAGTGGCGTTACCGAAATTAAAAGGATTAACACGTCATGAATCAGAATTTTTACCTCAAACTGGGCATTATTTTCGTTTTAGTATTATTCCTGCTGATTCCACAAGCCTTTATGTTGGAGCTGGTGGGCGAACGCGTGAACTGGCGGCAACAGGCCTATCAAAGTATCGGACAAAGCTGGCCGGGAATGCAGACATTGGCCGGGCCGGTCCTGGCGATTCCTTATCATCTGACTTACAACACCAGAGAAAAGATTGTCGATGCGGATAAGCGCGAAAGGGCAGTTGTCAAGGAAGTCACGGTTGATGATGTTTTATACCTCATCCCCAGTCAATTGAATATCCGCAGCCAACTGGAAAGCTCCCGGCGCTATCGCGGCATTTATGAAGTGCCAGTATATGCCAGCAATTTGCAGGTGGCCGGTGAATTCAGCAATCAGGCAATGCTGGATCTGATGGCCAGGAATAAGGACAAGAAAATCCGCTGGGAAAAACCGCAACTGTCCGTATTGGTTCTTGATCAACGGGGAATCGCCGCTCCGCCGAGCCTGACATGGAACGATGCCCAGATTGCCTTTCAGCCGGGCGCCAACCTGCCGGGCACGGCCGCCGGCATGCACGCCGTTGTGCCGGACATTGCAGCGGACCGGGAGATACGTTTGCCGTTTGATTTCCATATGGAACTGCGCGGGATGCGTTCGATGAATTTCGCCTTATTATCCGAAAATACCGATGTGCAGTTGGCTGCCAACTGGCCGCACCCCAGCTTTACCGGCGAGCTGTTGCCGGAGAAGCGTGAAATCAGCGCGCAGGGGTTTACCGCCCAGTGGCGTGCTTCCTCGTTTTCCTACAATGTGACGGGAGCGCTTGAGCAGTGCCATAAAGGCGAATGCTACGCCTTGCTGGAACGTGCCGTCGGCTTCGACCTGATGCGGCCGGTCGATATCTATCAGCAATCGGAACGCAGCATTAAGTATGCCGCGCTGTTCATTATCTTGACTTTTGTGACGCTCGTCTTGTTTGAGTTGCTGAAAAAATTACGCATCCATCCGATCCAGTATACGCTGGTGGGCATGGCGCTATTGGTGTTCTATCTGCTGCTGATTTCGTTGTCCGAACATATTGCGTTCCTGCTGGCCTACACGGCAGGCGCGCTGGCAAGCGCCGGGCTTTTGACACTGTATTTCGGCGCCATTCTGCGCAGCCGCAAGCTGGGATTGATACTGGGCGCGGGGCTTTCGGCGCTGTACGCACTGCTGTATGTGATTCTGCAGGCTGAAGAAAACGCTTTGCTGATGGGCAGTCTCCTGATCTTCGCCGTACTTGCCGGGCTGATGCTGGTCACCCGTCATTTCGATTGGTATGCGCTGGCAGGGCAGGCGGTTGTTCCCGTCCGGCTGCCTGATACGGCTGCTGATATGAAAAAATGACAGGCAATAGGATGAAATTAAACTGGCTATTATTATCGCTGTCAGTTTTGACGGCCGGCTTTCTGATTCCTGAAAGCCATCGGATCCCGATCGCGGGCGCGAGCGTTGCCGATTGGCATCCGAAATCGTTCTGGTATTACCCGTGGGGCCGTTCCGGTACGCATAAAGGCATCGATATTTTTGCCAAGGAAGGCAGGCCGGTGCTGGCGGCGAGCAATGGCATCGTGATCCATACGGGAAGCGACAGTATTGGCGGCAATACCGTATTGGTGCTGGGAGCGAAATGGCGTTTTTATTATTATGCGCATTTGCAGCAGATTGATGCCCATGCTTTCCGGTTCGTGCGTACCGGCGAGCCCATCGGCACGGTCGGCAGTACCGGCAATGCCAGCGGCAAGCCGCCGCATCTGCATTTCGCCATTCGCAGCCTGTTTCCTTTGCCGTGGTTGTACGACTCCCGCAAGCCCCAGGCATGGAATACAATGTTTTACCTCGATCCCAACAAATTTCTGACCGGTGCAGGCAATACATGAACAAACATATACTCGTCGCCGACGATGATGCGCATATCCGCGACGTGATCAGCTTTGCCCTGGAAAAGGCGGGCATGCAGGTTACCTTGGCGGAAGACGGACGGCAGGCGCTGGAGCGATTCCACGGCCAAGCCGCCGACCTGATCGTTCTGGATATCAACATGCCCGAGTTCGATGGCTTGGAGGTGTGCCGTGTAATCCGCAAGTCTTCCGACGTGCCGATCCTGTTTCTGTCTTCGCGCGACGATGAAATTGACCGCATTCTCGGCCTTGAAATCGGCGGCGATGATTACGTCACCAAGCCGTTTAGTCCGCGTGAACTGGTGGCCCGGATCAATGTGATTCTCAAGCGTGTCCAGGCGATGCCCAAGCCGGCCCTGGCGGAAAGTGGCCTGCGGCATGGCAAGCTGTGCTTGCAGCCGGAACAGCATCTGGCAAGCTGGGACGGGCAGGCCATCAGCCTGACCGCGACCGAGTTTGCCATGCTGCAGTTGTTCATGCGCCAGCCCAATCGCGTATTCAGCCGCGACAGCATCATGCACAGCGCCTATAACAATCATGTCTACGTCAGCGACCGCACGATCGACAGCCATATTCGCCACATCCGCCAGAAACTCGCGGATGCCGGTTGCGAGGCGGCCATAGAGACTGTCCTTGGGGGCGGGTACAAGCTTGCCTCGTGCCAATGAAGCTCCCGCGCCACCGCCTGTTCCGGCTGCACAGCATCCTGCTGATCGTCATGCTGATGGTATTGGCGCTGCCGCTGGGCGGCTTGTATTTCTTCCGGATTTATGAAAAAGAACTGGTGCGGCAGACGGAGCAGGAGCTGATTTCACAGTCCGCCGTCCTGTCCGCCTGCTTCCGGCAACTGGTGCGCAATCAGCAACCGAGCCGGCAGACCTATGGCCGTAAAGTGTCCTCGACTGTATCCCCGGACAAATACCAGCCCATCATTCCGACGCTGAGCCTGATCAATCCGATACAGCCACCGCGCCCCGCGGCGCAATCCGCTCAGATCGGGAGCGATGCGCTGGCGCAGAAGGTCGGCGTGTTGCTGCGGCAAGTGATGGTGGATACCCAGCGCGTTACCTTGTCCGGCATCCGCCTGCTGGACATGAACGGCACCGTGATCGCTGGACAACATGAAGTCGGCCTGTCGCTGGCGCAGGTTTCCGAAGTGAAACAAGCGCTGCAGGGGCGATATGCCAGCACCATCCGGCAGCGCATTTCGGACGAGCCGCCTCCGCCTTTGTATTCGCTCAGCCGCGGCACCAATATCCGCGTATTTGTGGCTTTTCCTATTATTGAAAACGGCTATTTGCAGGGGGTCGCCTACCTTTCGCGCACGCCCAACAACATACTCAAGCATCTGTTCCTGGTCAGAGACAAGGTTTTTATTGCCACGTTAAGTCTGCTGGCGCTGGTGATATTGCTGGTGATGCTGGTGTCATCCAGTATTTCGCGGCCGATCCGCGAACTGATACGCCAGACGGAGCGCATCAAGCAGGGCGAGCAGAAACAGATCAAGCCGTTGAAAAGTCCGGTTACCTATGAAATCGCCCAGCTTTCGGGAAGTTTTGCCGACATGTCGCGGGCTTTGGCCGAACGCGCCGATTATATCCAGCGATTCGCCACCCATGTCTCGCACGAATTCAAAACGCCCCTCACATCCATGCAAGGCGCGCTGGAATTGCTGCAGGACCATTTCGAGACCATGCCCGATGAGCGCCGCCGGCATTTCATCGGCAACCTGCTGGCCGATACCCAGCGTTTAAAGCAGCTGGTCAGCCGCCTGCTGGAACTTGCCCGGGCCGATTCCATGGAGCCGAGCGGCCGGAATTGCATGCCGGCCCATGTCCTGATCGCACTGCAAAACCGCTATCTTGAACGGGGATTGCAGCTGCACTATGCCAGCCTGCCCGAAATACCGCTGGCGATTGCTCCTGAGGCGCTGGAGATGGTGCTCACCAATTCTGCTGGAAAACAGCCTGCAGCATCGGGCGAGCCAACTCGACGTCACGGCGTTCCGGCACGACAAATTTCTGGAACTGCGCCTGCACGACAACGGTACGGGCATCTCGCTCGCCAACCGCGACAAGATATTCACCCCTTTTTTTACCACGCGCCGGAGCAGTGGCGGCACGGGGCTGGGATTGGAAATCACGGCGTCCCTGTTGAAAACCTACGGAGGAAGGATAGCCTTGGCGGAAAGCGAGCAGGGGGCTTTGTTTACGGTGAGCTTGCCCTTGTCGGTTCAGGCTTAGGCCGCATGGTTCATGAAATTGCAGGGTTCATGAAGAAAAATCAGGCTGTCGGCGTGTTGCCGTAATCTCATGAAGTCATCAGGAAATATCTGCAAGCATTTGAATTTCAGCATCTTCGTGTACTCTGCGGACTTCATGGTGAAATAGTCATGTTTAATGGTACGATGTATAGCTAAACCATAGCATTAAACTCGGATTGTGAGTGATTACGAAGTATGAGCAGTGAATATAACGCGGCGGCCATCGAGGTCTTAAGCGGATTGGAGCCGGTGCGCAAACGCCCCGGCATGTATACGGACACCACCCGGCCCAACCATCTGGTGCAGGAAGTCGTCGATAACAGTGTCGACGAGGCGATAGCGGGCCATGCCGATAGCATCGACGTCGTTCTGTATAAGGACGGCGCGGTATCGGTCACCGACAACGGCCGCGGCATGCCGGTCGACATCCATCCCGAGCAGGGCATCCCCGGCGTCGAGGTGATCCTGACCCAGCTGCATGCGGGCGGCAAATTCTCGAATAAAAACTATCAGTTTTCCGGCGGCCTGCACGGCGTCGGCGTCTCGGTCGTCAACGCCCTGTCGGAAAAGCTGGAAATAGAGGTCAAGCGCAACGGCAAAGTCTATCGCATGGAATTCGCCAACGGCGACAAGCAGACCGAACTGACCGAAACCGGCACGGTCGGCCGCAACAATACCGGCACTTCGGTGAAATTCTGGCCGAATGAAAAGTATTTCGACTCCAGCAAGGTTTCCGTTACCAGGCTGAAACAGGTGCTGCGCGCAAAGGCGGTGCTGTGTCCGGGCCTTAAAATAACGCTGAAGGTCGAGCAGCCGGAGGAAGAGATTGTCTGGTGCTATCAGAACGGTCTGAAGGAATATCTGCTGGACCGTATCGGCGATATCGAGTTCTACCCGCAGCAGCCGTTCATGGGCAACATGGCCGCGAGTCATGAGGCCGTGGAGTGGGGCGTCGTCTGGGCCACTGAAAATCCCGCCGAAATGCTGGCCGAAAGCTACGTCAATCTGGTGCCGACGGCGCAGGGCGGCACGCATGTCAACGGCCTGCGGGCCGGTCTGACCGAAGCGATGCGCGAGTTTTGCGATTTCAGGAATATTCTGCCGCGCGGCGTCAAGGTCGCGCCCGAGGATGTCTGGGAAAACTGCCATTTCGTGCTTTCCGTCAAGCTCGAAGATCCGCAGTTTTCAGGCCAGACCAAGGAGCGGCTCAGCTCTCGCGAATGCGTGGCGTTCGTCTCCGGCGTGGCCAAAGACTGCTTCAGCCTGTGGCTGAACCAGCATCCGGCCGAGGGCGAGAAAATCGCCGAAATCATTATTTCCAGCGCCCAGAAAAGGCTGCGCTCCAATAAAAAGATAGTCCGCAAGAAAATCACGGCCGGCCCCGCCCTGCCGGGCAAACTGGCCGACTGTTCGGCGCAGGATATCGCCAGGACCGAGCTGTTTCTGGTCGAGGGCGATTCGGCCGGCGGCTCGGCCAAACAGGCGCGCGAGCGCGACTTCCAGGCGATCATGCCGCTGCGCGGCAAGATTCTCAATACCTGGGAAGTGGAGTCGAATCAGGTCATGGCCTCGCAGGAAGTCCACGATATCGCCGTGGCGCTGGGCATCGAGCCCGGCTCCAACGATTTGCAGAACCTGCGCTATGGCAAGGTGTGCATACTGGCCGATGCCGATTCCGACGGCAACCATATCGCCACCTTGATCTGCGCCTTGTTCTATCAGCATTTCCCGGCCCTGGTAAAAGCCGGGCATGTGTTCGTGGCCATGCCGCCCTTGTACCGCATCGATGTCGGCAAAAAAGTGTTCTATGCGCTGGACGAATCCGAACGGCAGGGCGTCCTGGACCGCATCAAGGCCGAAAAGCTCAAGGGGACGATCAATGTCCAGCGCTTCAAAGGGCTGGGCGAGATGAACCCTAGCCAATTGCGCGAGACCACCATGAATCCCGATACGCGCCGGCTCGTGCAGTTGACGGTTCAGGAAGAAGATGACACCAATGCCCAACTGGATTTACTGCTGGCGAAAAAACGCGCGCAGGACAGGAAGGCCTGGCTGGAGACCAAAGGAAATCTGGCGGACATACAGGTATAGTTTTACAGGCCGGGTTTAGGGCGAAAGCACCGGCGTAACGCGGCATACCGCTACAAAGCCGGCGAATGGAAAATAGCCATTTTCTCGATCTGCATGTCGCGGAACGTATAGGGAATGCCGCCGGTTCCATGGCCGGATTCGCGCAGGCCCGCAAACGGCATCCAATCCACGCGGAAAGCCGTGTGATCATTGATCAGGACGGTCGATGCCGCCAGATGCTTGTAAGCATACAGCGCGGTATCGATATTTTGCGTGATCACCGAGGCCTGGAAGGCGTAAGGCAAGGCGTTGGCCTGTTCAATGGCGGCATCCAGGCTGTCGTATTCATAAACGCAAACGACCGGACCGAAGATTTCCTGCCGGCTGACCTTGCTGTCCGGCGGGGGATTCAATAACACCGTCGGCTGATACAGCGATGCCGAAAGCCGCTGGCCGCCGGTAATCAGTTCGGCGTTTTCGGCAACGGCTTCATTGACCCAGGCTTCGACGCGGTCGACATCGCTGTGCCGGATCAGCGGGCCGCAATCCGTGTCCGGGTCAGCCGGGTCGCCGACCGTCATCTTGTCAGCCAATGCCGCCAGCCCTTCCGCCGTTTTTCTCGCGATCGATTCATGCGCATAGATGCGCTGCACCGAGACGCAAACTTGCCCGGCATGATAAAAGCCGCCCTTGGCCAGTAACGGCAAAGTCCGCTCAAGATCGGCGTCTTCGGCCACAATGACCGGCGCCATGCCGCCGTGCTCCAGCGCGCAGCGCGTGCCGGGCGCCAGTTTTGAGCGCAGCATCCAGCCGACGCGGGCGCTGCCGATAAAACTTAAAAACGCGGCGCGCGGATCGGTTGCCAATTGTTCGGCGACTTGAATGTCATTTTCTACTACCGGCTGACACCAGCGTTCGGGCAGGCCGGCCTCGCGCAGGATATCCACCAGTGCAAAGGCCGACAGAGGCGTCGCGCGCGCCGGCTTGATAATGACCGGACAGCCCGCAGCGATAGCGGGCCCTATCTGGTGGACGATCAAATTGATCGGATGGTTGAACGCGCTGATCGCCACCACGGGCCCGATAGGTTCCCTGTGCGTGAAGGCCAGCCGATGCATGGACGCCGGATTCAACTGCATCGGAATTTCCGTGCCGCGTTCCGTGCGGATGCATTCGATACAGAGCCTGATGCCGTCTAGCGCCCTTGCCAGCTCGGCCTGCGTATCCCGATAAGGCTTGCCGCCTTCGGCCACGGCCGTGGCAATGAATTGCCCGGCGCATGCCTGCATGAGCGCGGCCGCCCGCTCCAGGATGGCGATGCGCTCATGGGCCGGCAGCCAGTTTTTGCGCTTGCGAAACAGTTCATGCATGTTTTTCAATGCCTGTTCGGCTCCGGTTCCATCGATGGCCTCGACTGAACCTACGCATCTGCCGTCATAAGGCGAAAAAACCTCGACGATGCCGGCCGGGCCGGCGCCAGGTACTTTGATGGGATAGTGCATAAGCGGCGTCTTCTTTGATCAGAAAATCCCTATTTTTTTCTTTCCAGCAGGGCAAAATCAATAAGTGGTGCTGCTTAATGAACTGGCATCCGGCTTGAAAATGATTAAAATGTCGGATTTTTCCAGCCTGGCTGGAACAGCAATAACAGTAAGAGAAGCACAAATTATGAGCAGTGACCAAGCAATCAGCAGCGCATCCTCCACCGATTTTTTTTCCTCGGCTTTTATGATCCCCAATGTCGGCGCGCCTTTCATCATCGGCATGGCCGTCGGCTATTTCGCCAAGAAAATGCTGAAGGTGGCGTTGTTCATGGGCGGCGCGGCGGTGGTGATGTTATTCGCGTCCGAATATTACGGCATCGTCAACGTCAGCGATGCCCACTTGCAGGGCGCGGCAAGCGCGGTAACCGAAGTCGCGCAGCAGTCCGGCAGTTTCCTGATCGATCGGTTATCCAATATTACCAGCAAGGGCGTCAGCGGCACCGCCGGTTTTTATTTCGGTTTGAAAATGGGCTGATAGCTCAAGTCATCGATTCATGGTCCGTCATCGGCCTTCGGCCATAGCTTAATTCTTTTAGGAGGCCTTCAGGTAGAATAAAGCCGTAAGGGAAGGGCAATAAGGCATTTTTCGGATTGCCCATGTCATAGATAAAGGCGGCATAGCCTTGAATAAGTCGGGTAAATAAAATGGACAAACAAGAGAAATCGTTGGCGATGACCGTGCTGATGACGCCGGATATGGCGAATTTTTCCGGCAACGTGCACGGCGGCGCGTTATTGAAGCTATTGGATCAGGTCGCCTATGCCTGCGCGGCGAAATATTGCAAAAGCTATGTCGTGACCGCATCGCTGGACCATGTTTTCTTCAAGCAGATGATCAAGGTCGGCGAGCTGGTGACTTTCTATGCGCATGTCAATTACGTGGGACGCTCCTCGATGGAAATCGGCGTCAAGGTCGTGGCCGAGAATCTGATGACGGAAGAGCAGCGGCACACCAACTCCTGCTATTTCACCATGGTGGCCGTCGATGAGAGCGGCAGACCTAAGGAAATTCCCAAACTACAGATAGAGAACGAAGTGGAAAAAAGATTATTCGAAGCCGCGGAAATGCGCAAAAAAATGCGCCAGGAATTCATGGAGAAGAGTCGGGCGTTACATGTTGATTTACCAAAGGATGAATTGTGATCGTGGGTATACAAGAGAATTACGAACAACTGCCGTTAAAGCATTTTGCCGAGAAAGCCTACCTGGATTATTCCATGTATGTGATTCTGGACCGGGCCTTGCCGCATATCGCCGACGGCCTGAAACCGGTGCAGCGGCGCATCGTTTATGCGATGTCCGAGCTCGGCCTGACGGCGACGGCGAAATACAAGAAATCGGCCAGAACGGTCGGCGACGTGCTCGGCAAATACCATCCGCACGGCGACTCGGCCTGTTACGAAGCCATGGTGCTGATGGCGCAGGATTTTTCCTACCGCTATCCGCTGATCGACGGCCAGGGCAACTGGGGCTCGCCGGACGACCCGAAATCGTTCGCGGCCATGCGTTACACCGAATCGCGGCTGACGCCTTATGCGCAAACCTTGCTGAGCGAGCTGGGGCAGGGCACGGTCGACTGGACCGATAATTTCGACGGCACGCTGAAAGAGCCGGTCTTGCTGCCGGCAAGACTGCCGAACGTGCTGCTGAACGGCACGATGGGCATTGCCGTCGGCATGGCGACCGACATTCCGCCGCACAACCTGCGCGAGGTGGCCAATGCCTGCATCGAATTGCTGGATGATCCCGACTGCCCGGCGGATGCCATTTTCAGGCACATCAAAGGCCCCGATTATCCGACCGACGCCGAAATCATCACGCCCGCCGACGAGATACGGAAAATGTACGCCAATGGCGGCGGCTCGATCAAGATGCGCGCCAAATACGAGCTGGAAGACGGCAATATCGTCATCACGGCCCTGCCGCATCAGGTATCCGGCGCCAGGCTGATGGAGCAGATCGCGGCGCAGATGCTGGCCAAAAAACTGCCGATGATCGAGGATCTGAGGGACGAGTCCGACCATGAAAATCCGACCCGCCTGCTGGTCATACCGAAGTCGAAACGGCTCGATGTCGAGGCGGTCATGTCGCACCTGTTCGCCACGACGGACCTGGAAAAAAGCTATCGCGTCAACATGAACATGATCGGTCTGGACGGCCGGCCGCAGGTCAAGGGGCTGAGAGACATCCTGACCGAATGGCTGACGTTCCGCACCGAGACGGTCCGGCGCCGGCTTCAGCACCGGCTCGACAAGGTGCTGGCCCGTCTGCATATTCTGGAAGGTCTGCTGATCGCCTACCTGAATATCGATGAAGTCATCGCCATCATCCGCAATGAAGACAATCCCAAGCCGGTGCTGATGGCCCAGTTCGGGCTCAGCGACTTGCAGGCCGAGGCGATTCTCGAATTAAAGCTGAGGCATCTGGCCAAGCTGGAAGAGATGAAGATTCGCGGCGAACAGGATGAACTGGAAAAAGAGCGTGCCGCGCTGGAGAGAACCCTGGGTTCCCAAAAATTGCTGAACCGTTTGATCAGAAAGGAACTTGAGCGCGATGCAGAGAAATACGGCGATGACCGCCGCTCGCCGATTGTCGCAAGGCAGGCCGCGCAGGCGCTGGATACGACCGAGCTGATCGCCAATGAACCGCTGACGGTGATTCTGTCGCAGAAAGGCTGGATCAGGGCGGCCAAAGGCCATGACATCGAGGTGGCCAGCCTGAACTACCGGTCCGGCGACGGTTTTCTCGATGCGGTCAAGACCCGAACGACCCAGCCGGTGTATCTGCTTGACTCGACAGGCCGGGCTTACAGCACGTCCACGCATGATCTGCCGTCGGCCAGAACCCAGGGCGAACCGTTGACCGGGCGCCTCAATCCGCCGTCCGGCGCCTATTTCACCCATCTGCTCGCCGGCAATCCCGACGATTGGTATGTGCTGGCCAGCAATGCCGGCTACGGTTTCCGCGTGCAGCTCAAGGAATTGCTGAGCAAGAACAAAGCCGGCAAGTCGCTGATTGCGCTGCCGGATGGCGCCAAGGTGTTGAAGCCTGCACGGGTGGGCAGTGAATCCGACCTGCTGGCCGCCGCGACAATGCAGGGGCGGTTGCTGATTTTTCCGGTGGCCGAACTGCCGGCGCTGGCGAAAGGCAAGGGCAACAAGCTGATTCAGATTCTGAGTTCGGATCTGGCGGCCGGCAAGGATCAGGTGGTTGCGGTGATTGCGCTGCCGGAAAACGGTCAATTGAAAGTATTGTCAGGCAAGCGCCATCTAACGCTGAAGCCGGCTGATATCGAACATTATTCAGGCAGCCGCGCCAACAGAGGGTCGGCTTTACCGAGAGGCTTTCAGCGGGTTGACGGGCTGGAGTGTGAGTAAGCCGTCCGCAGTCATGGGGCATGCATCGTGTAAAGCGTAAAAAACCACGGAGGCCGTGAAGAAAAATAGAACTTCGCGGCCTTCGTGCCAAATGAGTTTTTTGCAATTCAACGCCTTCGGTTATTCCTGACCGGCGCGATGGCAAACATGAGCAGAAATCCGGCGCCGGTGACGAGGGTCAGCCATTTTGACAAGTCATACAGCCGGCGCAGCTTGCGGTTCGCTTTCTTGATAATCTTGAATTCATCCAGATAAATCGTTTCGCAGGCGCCGTTGCCCGTGTCGTCACGGATGACGCTGGTGCCGCGCTGAAAGCCGCTGGCTTTATTGGAATAGCTCGCCAGAACGCCTTTCAGCCGGATATGGTCGCCGGGTTCGGCGCTCATCAGGGCTGTTTTGACCGCATCGTCATCGGTCAGCAGATGATTGTTGGACAGCGCGTTCATTTTAAAAAGCGCGCCGGTCGCAGCATCGGGCCAGGACGCCCAGCAGGTCCAGTTGTCATTGTTGAAGGTCATGCGTTTGTAAACGCCTGACTCGACATTCCCGCCCCAGATCACGCAGAGATCTCTGAGATTAATGAAATCCTTCCAGCGCTTGTGATGCCAGATATCGGTCAAATCGTCGGCATCATGGTAACTGACGACGACACCGTCGAGTTCATAGCTGAATTTGGGGCTGACTACATATTCCTGTTCGTTGACCTGCAAGGTGAACGCCGGTTCGGAAGTCGGCGTTTGAATCGGCTCGTCGAGCTGATCCGGATCGTAATACGAAGGGTCGGGCAACTTGTCCTTGTAAAAATAAGCCGCGCCCATCGTCAATAAGCTGAGCATAAAGAGCCATTTGAACAAGGATTCAAAAACTGAAGAGAGACGCACGCGCTGGGTTTCCCTATTGATGCGCTGACCGCTCCTTACGATACTAATTTACCTACCGGCAGATGCAGTGTCCGTTTCTCGAGGGCCAGAGCCGCTTCATGCAGGGATTCGGAAATGGTCGGATGCGCATGGATGGTTCTGGCCAGATCCTCGCTGCTGGCCGAAAATTCCATGGCCAGCACGGCTTCGGAAATCAGCTCGGAGGCATGGGTGCCGATGATATGGACCCCGAGTATGGTGTCGGTATCGGCATTAGCGATAATTTTAACCAGGCCCTCGGGGGTGCTCATGATATGTGACCGGTTGTTGGCGCTTAACGGGAACGTGCCGATCTTGATGTTTTCGCCTATGGCTCTTAGGGCTTGTTCGGTTTGTCCGACCCAGGCGATTTCAGGCTCGGTATAGATAACGCTGGGCAGGATGTCGTAATTGATCGGCATGTGAATGCCGGCAATCAGTTCGGCCACGAAGACGCCTTCTTCTATGCCCTTATGGGCCAGCATGGGGCCGAGCGAGGTCAAGTCGCCTATCGCGTAAACGCCGGGCAGAGTGGTTCGGCAGTTTTCATCGACGTGAACAAAGCCGTTCTCGTCGAGCACCAAATTGGCTTCCGCGGCGGCCAGGTTTTCCGTATTGGGTTTGCGGCCCGAGGCAACGATCAGTTTGTCCACGCGCAGGGAATGCAGGCCGTCACTGTCCTGGTATTCGACAGTGACTTTCTTATGGCTTTTTTTGGTGGAAATGACCCGCGCGCCCAAACGCATTTCCAGCCCTTGCTGCGTATAGATGCGATAGGCTTCGCGCGAGATCTGCTGGTCGGGCAGGGTTAAAAAGTTTTCCTGGGCTTCCAGCAGAATGATTTCGGAACCGAGCCTGCTCCAGATGCCGGCTAACTCAAGGCCTATGACGCCGGCGCCGATAATGCCCAGCTTTTTCGGCGCGCAGTCAAGGCTTAAAGCGGTTGTGGAGTCGATGATGAATTCATTGTCGATCGGTGCGCAGGGCAGGTCGATCGGGGATGAGCCGGCGGCCAGGATAATATTCTTGGCCTGAATGATGAATGGCGCCGAGTGGTCGACAGGCGTGATTTCCACCTGACGCTCATTGAGCAGTTTTGCCTGCGCATGGATACGGGTAATTTTGTGATGAGCGAAGATGCCGACGATTTTATTGCTGAGCGTTTCAATGATTTTGTCTTTGCGCTGCATCATGCGCGCGACATCCATGGAAATATTTTCGGCATGAATGCCATGCCCGCTTATTTCGTGGTTCAGCAAATGATAAATTTTTGCCGATTCGAGCAAGGTTATCGAGGGGACGCAGCCGGCATTCAAGTAAGTGCCGCCCAGGCTGCTCTGGCGCTTGCTGTTGCTCCAGTTATCGATACAGGCTGTTTTCAAGCCGAGCTGAGCACATCGGATGGCGCTGACATAACCGGCAGGTCCTGCGCCAATGACGATGACATCATAATGGGGATGTTGTTTTGGCATAATGATAGCTTTCTTAAATATTAAGAAGTAAGTGAGCCGGTGCTTCCAGGCATTCTTTGATCGTTACCAGGAACTGTACGGCATCGCGTCCGTCGACCAGACGGTGATCGTAGGACAGGGCCAGATACATGATTGGCCGGATGACGATCTGACCGTTCTCGACGACGGGGCGTTCCTTGATGGCATGCATGCCCAAAATGGCGCATTGCGGCGGGTTCAGTATCGGCGTCGACAGCATCGAGCCGAAAATGCCGCCGTTGGTAATGGTAAACGTGCCGCCCTGCAGGTCGTCATAGCCTAAAGTGCCGTTACGCGCCTTTTCCCCGTAGTCGGCGATGCTTCTTTCGATGCCGGCGAAATCGAGCTGATCGGCATCGCGCAGGACCGGCACGATCAAGCCCCGCGGGGTGGTGACGGCAATGCCTATGTCATAGTAGCCGTGATAAATAATATCGTTATCGTCAATGGAAGCGTTAACGGCCGGAAAACGCTTCAGCGCCTCGATGGAGGCCTTGACGAAAAACGACATGAAGCCCAGCTTGATATGGTGTTTCTGTTCGAACCGGGCCTTGTATTGATCGCGAAGATCGATGACGTTCTGCATGTTGACTTCATTAAACGTCGTCAGCATGGCCGCGTTTTGCTGGGCTTGCAGCAGGCGCTCGGCTATCCTCGCCCTCAAACGCGTCATTGGCACGCGTTGTTCCGGGCGCAGATTCATGGAAGGCGCGGCCGGCTCGGCGGGTTTGGGAACCTCCGGTCTGGCGGGTATTTCCGGCTTGGCGGGCGCTCGCGCGACTTCGGGCTTTGGCGGTTCGATTTCAGCTTCGGCTTCAGTTTCAGTTTCAGTTTCAGTTTCAGGGGGCTTGTGGCTGTCCAGATAATCCAGCACATCGGTTTTGGTAATGCGGCCGCTTTTGCCGGTGCCTTTTATAATGGCGGGGTCGATATTTTTTTCAGAAATCAAACGCCGCACGGAAGGGCTGAGCGCCAGGTGAGCTTCGCCGCCGGGTGCCTGTGCTTCGGGCTCGGCCGTTTCAATATCCTCGACAGCCTGTATCTGCTCGGCTGTCTGTGCCTGTGCTTGAGCAGCGGCCTGAGGTTCCAGCACGGCCAGCACCTCGCCGGCAACTACTGTCGAGCCGCCTTCCTTGCGTATTTCACGCAGGATGCCTGAGTCCGGTGCGGGGACTTCAAGAACCACTTTATCCGTTTCCAGGTCGACCAGGTTGTCATTTTTATCGACCCTATCGCCAGGCTGCTTGTGCCAAGTGGCCAATGTGGCGTCTGAAACCGATTCGGGCAGGTTTGGGACTAAGACTTCAATGTTCATGTTATTTTCCTGATGATTTGCCGTATAAGGCCGATTCAACGACGGCTTTTTGTTGTTCTATGTGGACACGGAAATTCCCCACCGCGGGGGCGGCGGATGCCTCTCGGCCACTGTAAGTCATGGTGATATGTGGCTCAAGACTGTCCGCGAAATGATGCTTGGATTGATACCAGACGCCTTGGTTCTGAGGCTCTTCCTGGCACCAGACGAATTCCTTCATGGCGGGATATTTCGCCAGTTCAGCCCTGAAGGCCTCGACAGGGAAAGGATACAGTTGTTCTATGCGCGTGATGGCGACATGCTTCAGATTGTCCTTGCGGCGAGCTTCGAGCAGATCATAGTAAACCTTGCCGGAACATAAAATAAAGCGTGTGACTTTTTTCGGATTGATCGGGTCCTGTTCGCCGATGATGGTCTGAAATTGTCCATCGGTCAAATCTTCCAGCGTGGAAACGGCGAGTTTATGCCTGAGCAGGCTTTTGGGCGTCATGACGATCAGCGGCTTTCTGTAAGGCCTGAGCAATTGCCGGCGCAGCAAATGGAAGATCTGTGCCGGCGTGGTCAGGTTGCAGACCTGCATGTTGTGTTCGGCGCAAAGTTGCAGATAGCGTTCGAGCCTGGCGGATGAGTGTTCCGGTCCCTGGCCTTCGAAACCATGCGGCAGAAACATGACCAAACCGCTCAACTTGCCCCATTTCGTCTCGCCGGAACTGATGAACTGATCGATGACGACCTGCGCGCCATTGGCGAAATCGCCGAACTGCGCTTCCCAGATGACCAGCGTATTCGGTACGGTCGAGCTATACCCGTATTCGAATCCCAATACGGCCGCTTCGGACAGCAGCGAGTCGAAAATCTGCGCCTGCCCCTGATCCTTGTCCAGATGTTTCAGCGGCGTGTGGGTTTTGCCGTTGAGCTGGTTATGCAAGACGGCATGACGGTGGAAGAACGTGCCCCGGCCAACATCCTGGCCGGTTATGCGTACATTGTATTTTTCCATCAGCAAGGTCGCATAGGCCATGTTCTCGGCAAACCCCCAATCCAGAGGCATGGCTCCGGCAGCCATTTTACGGCGGCTGTCCATGATTTTGGCGACGCGCGGATGCAATTCGAAGCCGGCCGGCAGCCGCTGCATGCGATCATTGCAGAAACGGATGTGATCTATCGACACGGAGGTATCGCAAGGGGTATCCCAGCTTCCGTCCAGGAACTGATTCCACTGCGTGGTATACGAGTAATGGTTGCTGTCCAGCACGGGGCGCGACACGATTTGACCGGCATCGAGCTGCTTCTGATACTCCCGTTCCATTTCGGTGGCTTGCTCCGCCGTAATGACGCCTTCGTTGATCAGGCGCTCCGCGTAAATCCTCCGCGTGGTTTTGAGCTTGCGGATTTTCTTATACATGCGCGGCTGCGTGGTCGAAGGCTCATCGGCTTCGTTGTGGCCGAGGCGGCGGTAGCAAATCAGGTCGATGACGACATCTCTGTTGAAAGTCATCCTGAAGTCAAGCGCCAGCTTAGTGACGAAATTGACGGCTTCGGGATCATCGCCGTTGACATGGAAAACCGGTGCCTGAATCATGCTGGCCACATCAGTGCAATAAAGGGTGGAACGCGCATCCTGGGGGTTGCTGGTGGTGAAGCCGATCTGGTTGTTGATGACGATATGGATGGTGCCGCCGGTCGAAAAGGCGCGGGTTTGCGACATGTTCAGGGTTTCCATGATGATGCCTTGCCCCGAGAATGCGGCATCGCCATGGATCAGCACCGGTATGACTGTGCTTTTGCCGTTTGCTCCGGCTCGATCCTGGCGCGCTTTCACCGAGCCTTCCACGACCGGATCGATGATCTCCAGATGGGACGGGTTGAATGCCAGCGTTAAATGCAAAGGGCCGCCGAGCGTGGCGATATTGGATGAAAAGCCCATGTGATATTTGACATCGCCGGAAATGACGCCGGGCGATAGCTTAGGCAGTCCCGCGAATTCATCGAATAAAATGGCAGGACTTTTGCCGAGAATATTGATCAGCACATTCAGCCGGCCTCTATGCGCCATGCCGATTACAACTTCTTTGACGCTTTTTTCGCCGGCTCCTTGAACGAGTTCGTCGAGAATCGTAATCAGCGATTCGCCGCCCTCCAGCGAGAAGCGTTTTTGCCCGACAAATTTTGCATGCAGGTAATTTTCGATGCCTTCGGCTGCCGTCAGCAGTTTCAGCAGCCAGCGTTTTTTTTCAGGCTCTATTGCCAGGGTGGATTTTGGGCTTTCCAGCCGATTTTTTATCCAGCGCTTGATTGTCGTATCGACAATATGCATGTATTCGGAGCCAATGCTGCCGCAGTAAATCTCTTTCAGGCTGGTTATGATGTCGCGTAGCGGTAACCGGTCAATGCCGCGCAGCATGTCCGCATCGAACAGGGTATCCATGTCGGGCGCAGACAGCCCGTAAAAAGCCGGATCGAATTCCGGAGGCGGAGGCGACGTTTTTCCCAGCGGATTGTTTTGGGCGATCTGATGCCCGAGGACTCGATAATGGTTGATAAGCCGGGCGACGGCCGATTGCTTTTTTACGCTTTCCTCGGTGAAGCCTTGTAATTCGGCCAGCCGGCCTTGGGATTTGATCGCGAGTTGTGCAAAGCGTTTCACGATAGGACTGTGAGCCGCTTCATACTCGATGCCGTCATGAATGGCGCTGAATTCTTTCTGCCAGCTAGGATCAACCGATTCAGGGTCTTCCAGAAACCTTTCATACAGGCTTTCAATGAAACTGGCATTGCTGCCATAGAGGCTAGAAGAATCTTGAAAAAGTTTAAGCAGCTTACTCATTTAGGATTATCCAAATTTATTCAAAACGGGTTTTAACTTTCCACTCTATCCGCAGTGGTATAGTACTCGGTTAGATGTTGTCCAGCCAAAATATGGTTCATTTTATTAGTGGCGAAGACAATCATAAAGTTTCATCTGCTTGTTGTTGAGATAAAAAATATGAGAGACAAAAAAAATATTGTAATTAGAGTTAATTATTCTAAAGCGGGGAAAAAATCGGAGAATTATCTGTCTGAGCCTGAGATGATAACAGTGTGGCATGTCAAACGGATATTGTTCGCCGCCAGCATTGTTGTCGTCCTGCTTTTGAGTGCGTTGTACTTTTTTATTAAGCCGGATATCCAAAAGACCGATGCGCGGCTGCCTGGTGCGGATGTTAATGCTTCAGCCAAGGCGGAACCAAAAGATAATAAATATATAAAAGAACAGCCAATAATAATTAAGCCTGAGGATAAGCCTAAAGCTGTTAATAATACAATTGAACCAGAAATCAAAATGCAGCTGGCTAACGTTAAAGCTGGAGAGATAGGAAAAAGGCAATCCTCTAGTATTAAGATCGAGAAGAAAGGAGAAAAGCAACCGGTAATAGTTAAACAAAAAAGCATAACAAGAAATCAAAGCGCACCAATCGTTAATAAAAATGTTTCTCGTGCTTTACTGACCCATAAAATTAATAATAAAGAGCCTGACGGAGAACTAAATCTGCCGGTTAGGGTCAATAAGGCACAAGCCATAGGCGTCTATTATTTTACCGAATTAACCGACTTAAAAGGCCGGACGCTTTATCATGAATGGTTAAATAATGGAAAGGCTGTTTTTAAACACCGAATTAATATCTTGAGTAATAGATGGCGGGCATCCAGCAGTAAATTATTCACTGATAATGATGTAGGTAATTGGCGAGTTAGGCTTATTGATGAGTCTGGGCATATATTAAATAAAAAAAGCTTTATTGTTAAGTAATGTCATAGGCTCATAATTAAAAAAAATTATACGGTTAGAAATGATTATTTTAGATTAAGATAAGTAATTCTTACTATTTATAGTATTAGATAGTCATGATATGATCGTCATATATTTTTATTATTAGGAGTTAAAATGACTCAGTCCCACTATCAAAATCTTAAAATGACAGAATATCAAAATCTCTCTGAAAATGAATTGCAGGCTGTTATTGAAAAAGCCGAAAAGGCATTAAAGACTAAACAGGCAAATAAACGCAAGGAAGTTATCGCTCAGATTAAAGACCTGGCGGCATCGATTGACGTTGCCGTGGAAATTTATGAAAGTGACAAAAGGTCCGCTCGCAAAGGCGTTAAGGTGCCAATTAAATACCGTCATCCCCAGGACCCTGAAAAAACATGGACTGGCCGAGGGGTTACACCAAAATGGATGCAGACTCTGCTTGACGCCGGCCATGAACGCTCTGAATTTGAAGTTTGATTATCCAGCCAGAGTAGATAGTTTCCGGGCACAAGGCAAGATGACGGCGATTTCGCCTTGTGCCGGCAGGTTTTTTAATCAATAAAACGTTTTGTCAAATCCCCGTAATCATCAATTCTTCGGTCGCGCAAATAAGGCCATATTTGTCTGACGCGCTCAGCTCTTGATTTTTCAAGAGTGGAAGTTAACAACTTTATCTCGGATTCGTCGGCCTGGTTGATTATTTCCCCTTGAGGTCCTGCGATAAAGCTATTGCCCCAGAAGTTGATGCCCGCCTCCGAATCAGGCGCTTTTTCAAAGCCGATGCGATTGCAGGATATGACCGGAATGCCATTGGCTACGGCGTGAGAGCGTTGAATGGTAATCCAGGCATCCAGTTGGCGCTTGTGTTCTTCAGGCGTGTCCTGCGGGTCCCAGCCTATCGCGGTAGGATAGATTAACAGCTCCGCGCCGGCTAAGGCCATCAATCTTGCCGCTTCGGGAAACCATTGATCCCAACAGACCAGCACGCCCAGTTTACCGATTGAAGTCTGGATTGGTTTGAAGCCGATATCGCCCGGCGTGAAATAGTATTTCTCATAAAAGCCGGGATCGTCGGGAATATGCATTTTCCGGTATTTGCCGGCGATGCTGCCATCCTTGTCAAAAACAACTGCGGTATTGTGATAAAGCCCCGGCGCTCTTTCTTCGAAAATGGTTGAAACGATAACGATCTCCAGCTTTTTGGCCACTGCCGATAGCACTTCGGTGGTAGGGCCTGGGATGGGCTGGGCGAGGGAGAAGTTATTGTAATCTTCGTTCTGGCAGAAATAAGGCCCCAGATGCAGTTCCGGCAGTACAGCCAGATCCGCGCCGGCCGCGGCTGCTTCATGGATTTTCTCAATGGAAAAATCGAGGTTTGTCTGTCTGTCTTCATTGCAGGGCTGTTGAACAGCGCTGACTATTAATTTTGATTTCATTATGGATTAATAAATAGAATAAATTTTAACAATTGATATTTTATAATGATTTAAAAATAGGCAATAGTGCTATTGAGTTCAGTGAAAGCTGGAAAATCAATAAGGCTAATGCCGTCTGGCGGCAATTTTTCTTATTTGCCGGTCATGAAGACGGCCTAACATTATGATTGCCGAAATTGCGCCGGCCAGTGCGTAAGCCATGTCGGTCTGCGTATCCCAAATATCTCCTTGGGTGCCTAAAAACGATTCGGCAGCCTCTTTGCTGACTAAGGCAACAAACCATTCAATAAGTTCGTAAAATGCGCTAATTGCCAGACAGATACACAAAATGAGGAAGTTTAGCCATTTGCGGCTTGCCACGACCTGATTCCTGATCAGTATTTCCCGCGCGATGATGGCCGGAACAAAACCCTGTGCCAGATGGCCGAGTTTGTCGTAATTATTGCGTTTTAGTTCGAATGTAACTTTCAGCCAGTCAAATAATGGGACTTCGGCATAAGTGTAATGGGCGCCTATCATCAAGATGATGCTATGAATCAAAATCAGGATATAGGCGAGGGTTGTCAGTGGAAAACGCCGGCGCGTCGCGATAAGAATGACCAGGGCGATCAGGGCCGGCGAGGTTTCAAGCCACCATGTCGGATAATCCTTTGGATCGATGGCTGACCATATCAGTACCGAAAAAAACACTGCCAGCCAGGTTTTAGTCATGGCCGGAGTTTTGCCGGTTTAAAGGCGCGATTGCAGACTCATAAAAAATAATACCCACGCGATTGATATGATCTATGAGGTCGGCATTATTGATTCGACTGAAAAGCGAAATGTCAAAACAATAAGGCAAAAACAGGCCGTCGAGATCAAAGTTTATTCTGTCAATAATTCTCGAATTCAGTTTGCGTCCTTTTAACGCAAAATCGATATCCGAACTGTCTTTATAATCGCCTCTCGCCCGCGATCCATAGAGTATAACCTGTTCTATTTCGGGATGGCTGGCAAAGACGGCATTTATCTGCGCTATGGCTTGATTTTTGAGCCCGTATTTCATGTTTTACGACTACTCTAAATAAATCGGCTCTGTACACGACAAAAAAGCTAACTGATTGATTTACAAGGCGGGCAAATAAAGGACTTGAAAGTCCATCGCTAATCGATTTCACTCTCTTGCGACCAAATAGGAGGTGAAATGAAATTAAGCGATG
>Ga0196965_1000489_pt1 | contig 22961 bp, 20 predicted proteins | sample S1_20metaG_FD_148668 | JGI IMG/M metagenome (GOLD analysis project Ga0196965, IMG submission 148668) | Soil microbial communities from Anza Borrego desert, Southern California, United States - S1_20 | ecosystem: Environmental > Terrestrial > Soil > Desert | place: USA: California | collected... | reverse complement strand
CCGACATAAATACAATTTATGGTATACGCAACGCGAGATGCCTGAGGCGCCAGAGCATTCTTTCAAGTCGTGGTACAAACAAAATCGATCATCGCATGAACAGCAGAAGTAAAATATTACAGGCGTTATCGCAGAAAATGTCTTCGCGCACACCACTTCCGGAACTACCATCTTTTTCATTAAACGAAGATGCTGTTTTTAAATTTAAGGATACCCTGCGGAATATTGGTGGAACCGTAATTGATCTTAAAACGCAGGCAGGTATTCAGGAGTACATCTCACAACATTATTCATCCCATGCCAGAATTGTTTCCATGATACCCGGGATTCAGGCGGAACGTCCCAATGCGAATAGTATACCACATGAGTTTGAAAGCGTTGATCTCATGATCATAAAGGCACACTTTGCTGTAGCCGAAAATGGCGCGGTCTGGATCACAGAGGAATTGATGGGGGACAGGGTGTTGCCTTTTCTTTGCCAGCATCTTGCTGTTGTGGTGGAAGAGGTAAATATTGTTGAAACAATGCATCAGGCTTATGACAGGATTGGTGCAGTTGCCTATGAATTCGGGACATTTATTGCTGGACCTTCCAAGACAGCCGATATTGAACAATCACTGGTGCTCGGTGCACATGGTCCGAAAACGATGACTGTTTTTCTGATCTCTTAATCATCGAACAAGTTGCTGATAAATGTATCATCATTCATTAAGCTGATGATACACCAGGTAATTATGATGGAGGTTAATAACAGGAAAACAAGTACAGCCCCCATCGGTACGGCATTTTCTGCCCACCAAAAAATCAGCAGGATACTAACCACCGCCGATACCGTGCGAAGTGAATAACGCAAAGCTTGCATAATGTTTTAAGATTTTACTAATAATGTAGTGCCAACATCCCTGCGAAGCGAGGGATTGATGCCGCAATATATTCGGGCGTTGATCTGGAATTGCTTACCTTTGGGTTTTTACTAAATACTACTTGGAAAGGAATAAAATGGACGAACTTAAAAACAGTGTAGCCGATAAACTCATCCAAAAAATCAATGATCTTGAAGCCGTTAAATTATCGCTTGAGGCGGATATGAACTCATCTGAAGGCGAGGAGCGTGCTACCAATGAAAAATTACTGAAAGCCACCACGGAGTTATTACTACAGCTCAAGAATGCACAACGCAATATCGATGGGTTGGTCAATAATTAGAAAGGAGAACCCGGATGCTTCCGGATTCTCCATTAATCAAACTAAAGCGATACAGACCAGTTAAGTTCATCTATAAGGTATTGTAACTTATTTACCGACGAAGGGGTGAGTTCTGAGAATTCTTCATAATAGAGAAAATCCCCATCATAAATCTCCTCCGCAATAGCGTTGCTATAAACATGATCGACAATATCATTAATCGGAACATCGCTTTCCAAAGAATAAATATCGTTAACGCTATGGTTCACGGGGAACACGATACTATTGACCGTTGATGTGGTAAAGCTCAACCCCGTAAGATTGAAGTTATTGGAAAGGTCCAGCTCATCAATACTGGCATCGTAAACGCCTATATTTTGTAAGCCGGGTAAATATGAAGTATAGATTCCGGTGATACCCATAACCGAGCCTTGAACTTCTGTGATCTGATGAAGGTCACCGGTTACCTTTATCGTTTGTGTGCCTTCAGTTTCGTATTGATGTGATCTGTAAGCATAATTAAATTCTTCTGTAAAGTCAGCAAAATTAATTTCTTCAGTAGGAGACCCATCACCCCAGTCGATGGTTACCTTACCTTCAAGGTTAAAGAACAACCAAAATGCGAAATGGGATTCAGTACCATTCGCTGTCAGAATCAGGGCTTCTTGGATTTGAAGTACAACTTCGAACGGATTGCCATTCAATTCCTCAAGCAGTTCTGTATAGTTGAATTCGCGCGAATAGGTTTCATAACCCTCCTTGGTTATCTCAAGCGTATAGGTTGCTTCAGCGTCGCCTTTGAACGGAATTGTATTGACTTTATCATCAAGGTTAAAAACATACGATTCTCCGACGTTGTTGAAAATCTTTAATTCAGCTTCGGTAAGAACAATTTCGCCCTCACCAGCGGCAAAAACAGCAATGGATAATGGATTTACAATGTTAATGGGAAACGATACATAACCAAAAGCTTCTGGTGTCTGTGCATTGGTACTGATCACCTCCATTGGTACGTTTGAGACTTTATTTTTGCTCACGTGAAAGCTATAGGGTAATGAGTTTTCAACCAGTTTCCCCAAGGGCGACCCCTTTAATGGAGTGGCAAATAAAATCTGATTTAACTCGTCTACGAGTAGAAAATCGACGATGGTGTATTTTCCAGGTCCAAGGTCGAGCGGTGTAGTAATGTAACCATCTCCAAGACTGAGAATAGAGACAGGATGTTGAGTAAGCACAGGGTTGCCTGCGGCATTTTCAATGCTTAATAACAATGATGTTCCTGGCGGTAATTCTGTTCCTCCTGTTCTTCCACTCGAGGCATCAGAAGGAGATAGGCGGAATGAGAATTGTACCTTTTCAGGCTGAAGGCTTTTTTCATTTTCATCCGCGCAACGGACGAGCACAAAAAGAAACAACACAGCGAATAATAAACGATTTTTCATAGCAAAATGGGTTTGTTGTGAATGAATTAAACATAATGATAACTCGCAGAATCTGCGCTAACATACAATGATACCTTCGCATGCTGATAAGGAACTTCAATCCTTAGAAAATCAATAAGGCATAAAGCATACGAAAGACAACGCTTCAGAAAGAGGTGATGGACTACAGCGGTTTTAAATTCCATCAGCATCCTTTTATTACTAAAGGAACCAACCCACATATTTCAAAATTGATAGCAATGATTTCTTTCGTGACAAAGTGGTATCCAATAAGGGATCTCCAACTCCTGCTACAAAGTAAAGGGATCATCACATTCAGCCTTGAAATTGACAGGGGATTCCCTTCTAGGAATACGAGCTGAGCGAGGCGAACAAAATACAAAAACAAAGTGGTGGAGATGTGCCATGTACCGCTATACGGTCATGGTGAGGTTGCCAGTTTGGCAACGCAGTAGAGTGGTTTTTCATAAAGCTAGACAGTGATGTTATATTACAAACATAGCGACTTTAAAATGCAAATAATGTCTCCCGGCGGGAAATTTTATCTATACCTTAATAAACAGGTACTCCATTTTCAGTATGTTTGCTCCTGGTTTACATGGTTCGAGATTCAAAGTTCAAGTTGGATCGCTGTTCTAACGCGATTCGAAATTGTTTGAAGTTTGACGTTTGAGGTTTGATGTTAACTTTCGAAAACTAAGAAGTTATCGAAAACAATTTTCAGATTGACACTTATCGCTGAACGCCTAAGTTACAAATCAAACAAACTCGCAGCTCAAAGCTCAAAACTTTTTTGTCAAAGTACAGGATTGGAGGGCGTCGTTCATTCGTACTTCGTACCGCGTAACCTGTAGCTTGAAGCCTGCAGCTTTATACCAACCATAAAAATTCGAAAACAAAATAGATATGCGCGAAATAACCATCGGCATCACAGACTGCGGGAGTTATCCGAACTATGAAAGATGGATGCTAAACGAGCGGGGTGTAAAAACAATTCGTTTGAGCCCGAAAGAAAACAACCTGAATGATTTAGTACAATGTGATGGCGTAATCTTAAGCGGGGGTGAGGACATGCATCCAAGGTATTATAATAAACCCGACTATCTTCAATATTGTGATGCCATTGATGAACAGCGGGATCAATTTGAATGGGGTGTATTGACGTATACGGAGAAAAATAACCTTCCTGTATTGGGTATTTGCCGCGGATTGCAAGTGGCCAATGTCTTTTTTGGAGGCACATTGATCCCTGATATTCCGACGTTTGGGAAATACAACCACGCTAAATTTCCGGACGAAGATCGCTATCACACCATACAGGTAGATCCCAACAGTACACTATATAAAATTTCTGAAAAGGATACAGGAACCATAAATAGTGCACATCATCAAAGCTGTGACCTGGTAGGAAAAGACCTCGTGGTGAATGCCATTTCTCCCGATGGGGTCATTGAAGGTATGGAACGCAAAAATACGAGGGATAAAGCTTATCTCTTACTGGTACAATGGCATCCGGAAAGAATGAAGGATCAGGATAATGTGTTTTCGAAAGCCATAAAAGGTAGTTTTTTAACGGCCGTGCGTGCGCATAATATTGTAGTTTAGACAGAATGCTGGCGTTTGTCGTAGGCAGGCATCGGTTTATAGTGTTAAATGAAAAATATATAAATCACGATGAATAATTTCTTTCGGGCAATAATCGCCGGATATGGCGCAAAAAAATTAGGAGGCGGTTGCTTCGGTACAGTGCTTGTTTTTATTTTAATCTGGGTGGTGCTAGGACAATGTGGTTAATGACGTTTTCATGCGAGCAACGGTATGGCTACACTTTTTATTTCGAGTTATGGAATTTTTCTGTTTGCGGGAGAGTTAAGACACTAAACCTGATCTAAACCCTCTCATTGTATGAACAAATTAGTTGGAATTATTTTGTTGGTCATCATCTTTGTTTCTAACAGCACCGGCAGTATTAATCTTTCTTCGCTATCATTTTCTTCTCCTTCAGACAGCGTAACCCATAAAGTTTCCCTCGGTGCGAAAACTGCTTCTGCGAAAACAACGTTACTGAGTCGTTATAACTTTAATGATTCCATAACAAACCTGTATAACACCATTGGATTAAAAGAGTTAGGTCTAGGTTACGATGCTTTTCGATATGCCATGATCGGATATCACGCCTTAAAAAATGAAGATAAGCTGAGCAGCAAAAACCTCATCTCCATTATCGATTTTTCTAAGGCAAGCACGGAAAAAAGATTTTACACGATCGACCTCGATACTTACAAAATAAGATTTCATTCACTGGTTAGTCATGGAAGAAACACAGGCCAAAACATAGCCAAAAGTTTTTCAAATATTCCGCATTCCAATCAAAGCAGTTTAGGTTTTTACATTACGGGAGAAACATATGTTGGAAGCAAAGGTTACAGTTTGAGATTAGATGGAGTTGACGGAAAATTTAACAGTAATATGCGGAAACGTGCCGTGGTCATGCATGCAGCTGATTACGTAAGTGAAGCATGGATTGAGAAATACGGTCGTCTGGGAAGAAGTCAGGGCTGCCCGGCATTACCAAACGAACTTTCCCGGAAGGTAATTGATACCATTAAGGACAAAACGATGATCTTCGCCTACTTTAAAGATGATGCTTACTTTGAGGCATCAGCATATCTCGATCTAGACAACCTGTGGAAAAAATTGGGTGACCAGGAAGAGATTTCGGCTTCAATCTAAATACGGAATTTAGAGGGTACTTTCTTCTAGCTTATTCATCAGCCGGAGCTGTCTTTTATCATATCCGTAGAGGTCTTCGCGGAAATGCAAAAGTCCTTCATCGTCGACCCATACCGTTCGGTATTCGATTTGAACGTGATATTTCTTTTTAAGGTTTACTGTTTTAGATTCAGTGCCTTTCATCGCTTCCTCAATGGCTGATTCATTCCATTCATGCTGATCGCGCAACAAGTATTCAGCCAATACAACCGGCTCTTCAACCCTGATACAACCGTGACTATACGCCCGTTTTTTGTTCTTAAAGAGGTGGTCGGCTGGCGTATCGTGAAGGTAAATACTAAAGTCATTTGGCATGATAAATTTCACTTTTCCGAGTGAATTGTTTGGGCCTGGAACCTCTACTACTTTGTAATCCGCAAGGTCCAGGTCTTTATCTTCCCAGTCTTCGTCTTCCGGGTCTATCACTTTTCCTTTTTTGTAAATCTTAAACCTTTTCGGATCGTAGTGGGAGGGATCTTCCTCAAGATTTGGGATAACTTCGTCTTCCATAATCCCCGGCGGAATTGTCCATGTTGGATTAAAAACGATGTATTCCAGGGAATCAAAAAATATGGGCGTCGCATTGAACTCAGTGCCAAGCACTACTTTCATCTCAAGTTTTTTCTTGTCATTATGATAAACACGAAGCAGGTATTCCGGAACATTAATACTGATGTAGTCGTCACCATAATCAAGCGGAAGCCATCGTAGCCTTTCCAGGTTAAGCGCAATAAGATCAATTTTTTCTTTGAACGATTGATTTAAATACCGGGATGTCGTTTCAGAAATGACGCCATCTGCAGTGAGACCGTGACGGCGTTGAAATTGTTTCACGCCATCTACCAATTGTTCATCATAACGCATGGAGTCTTCCTGCATTGCGTAGGGTTCAAGGTCTGTAAGCAAAAGCCTTCTTCTTAAACCTGGTATAGCGGGATGTTTTTCACCGGGTTCAATACCTGCTGAAAGGCCTGTGGCAAGCTTGTTAGATCGGTTAACATCGAATGACCTGTACTGTTTCAATGCCTTGCGTAGTTTTTCGTATTGTTCATGTTGGGGGTGTAGTTCATCAATAATCTCATATAAATTTCCTGATGAATTTTCAACAAGAAGTTCAATATCATCGACTGCAGGGGTGTTCCTCTTCCAGATAAAATCGCCATTACTTGCTGTTCGGATGCGGCCTTCAATGAGGTGTGTAGTAAATAAAAAGAAGGAGCCTGTTATCCTGATATCCAGCTCTGCTACGTCATCCGTTGTACGATCCTTTTCATCATACAGCTTTTCAACCGCTTTTGAAATGGGGTCCAGGTCATAATGGGTTGGATCCAAGCCATATTGTTCAGAGTTTTGAACAGCTTCTATAAATGCATCATAACTTTTCGTTGGTTTTCTGTACTCCAGCCATTTGGTTTTTCCATCGGTGTTGCGGTAGAACGTAAGTGTCTTGTGCTGAATTTTATTTTTATAATATGGCGCGGCAATTTCTATTACTTTAACTCTTTCCGAAAGGGAAACCGCCACCGTATCGATATAGAGTTTTGAAGGATACGAGCTGGTCGCGAGGTTTACGATTATGATGATTACGAGGACCACGAGACCTACAGCGGCTCCTATACTGACCTTCTTCCTGTTTTCCGGATCGTCCAGAAATACTTTTAACTTTTCTATCCATTCGTGCATGAAAAGACAACAGTAAAAATGTATTCCTGACCGGTGGCAGATTCGGGTAACTAAATCCAAATAGCTGCTGTGGAGTGGATTGAACTATTTGGGGAGTGCGGCTTGATCACGTTCATTACCCTTGCCTTAGTAGGAGATTTTGGTTTTTCGATAACGATCGATTCATCCCGGACGGGTCGTAGAGAGAAGAGAGAAGGGAATGACGGAGTAGATAGATATGGAAGACGGGTCGTACACATGAGGATTACGATCGTAGAGAGAAGCGGGGATGACGGTGACTCCTTCCCACTATTACCGCCATCCTGAATTGCGCTTGCCCCGCAAGCGCGAAATGAAGGATCCCCAAGAAGCGCAGTAACAGTCTGTCGTTATTGGAAACACTTTCGCGTTAGGTATCGTAAAATTCGAATTTGGAAGAACTTAATGCCGTAGTCAATCTCTCGTTATCGCGCTCTTCACGCTCGTAAATTATCGTGGAATCTATGAACCCGGATTCTCCGTCGTCAACTCCGCCGACATCGCCCTCAGTTGCTCAAGTTCACTCAAGTCATCCTTGAATTTCTTTACCTGACGTTGCTTGAAAGCACCAAGTTTGTAAGCAATGAAAAACAACAGTAGCGAAATTGAAATGGGAATCAAACGTTCTCCAAGCGCCGGCCAAAGACCCAGCCTTTCAATTCCTTTCGGAAGGAATGATAGCGGAAACAAAATGAATTGAGAAAATAGAAACACAATAATAGTATACTTTAAAAATACTTGTGGCTGTTCATAAATTTTAATAATGTTTTTTAGCGCAACATCAAGGTTATGGTGATTGATGGTTATGCTATTTAACCCGGCAAAATGTTTCACCATGGCTGCCAGCAGAATGACAAGGCAAACAATATAAATTATGATGGGAACATACTGGAGCTTAAAATTATAATCAAACGGGTTCCCAAAGAGGATAGCACAACCAGCCAGAAGGCAGACCAACATCCAGCTAAATCCAATCATGTAATTTCTTTTCACGACAGAAAACCGTGTTCCCGACCTTTCTTTTATCATACTTGTGATGATCTTTTCATGGATCACTTGCGTTGATTGTAGTTTACGATCATATTCGTGCCAGGCCGATTTCAATTCATTTATACTCATAATTTTTCGGGTTAATAATTTTTTCCAGTTTGGTCTTTATGCGATTCAGTTTTACGCCAACATTGGAATTACTGATTCCAAGGATCTCGCTGATTTCCTGATAACTTTTTTCTTCGAGATAAAGCATGACAAGGGCTTTCTCTATTCGTGTGAGTTGTTGAATAGCCGTGTTTAAGAGGAACCGTTTTTCATCTTCTATCGGAAAGCTATCTATGTCAGGAATCTGAAATTCTGCTTTCGAGATGCTTTGCCGCTCCGGTTTTTTGCTCTCCTTTCTAAAGCTGGAAATGGCTGTATTCAACGCTACTCTGTACATCCATGTTGATAATAATGACTCATTCCTGAAATTGGGAAACGACTTCCAAAGCTGGAGTATAATTTCCTGAAAGAGGTCTTCTTTATCATCCTTATTCCGTGCATATAGGTTACACACCTTGTATAAGATGCCCCGGTGGTTGTTTATCATTTTGATAAATTGCTCTTCCATCTGGTTTTTTGAAGTAAGTCGTATTGATTACGCGGAAACTTACAAGAAGTCAAAAATTTTCTAAAGTAAGTGATTTTAGGGTGTTCTGTCGGTTTGTCAAGAGTCTTTGTAAATTGTAATACATTTGAATATTTTAATTCCACCGAAGAAGCCCGTAATTTTTTAGAATAGACTCAACCATGAATTACCTTAAAGTTGCCCTCCGGGTTCAAAACCGCTACAGAGGATTTACACTAATCAACATACTAGGGCTGTCATCCGGTATCGTATGTAGTGTAATTATATTTCTTTATGTGAATTTTCATTTTCGTACGGATTCATTCCACCAGGACGCTGACAGAATCTTTCGGCTGGTGTTGAATATTCATACACCGGAGGGATCAATAGAATATGAAAGTGGCTCAGCACTTCCCATGGCACAGACGCTGGGAAATGAGTTTAGTCAGGTTGAAAGAACGGCGTTCTGTATGAAGTTTTACAGTACGCCGACGATAACATTTCATCATGATGGTGTTGAAGGTAAATTTAAAGAGGAGAGTGTGGCTTATGCGGACAATCACTTTCTTACAATGTTCACGCATCGTTTTATTACCGGCGACAAATTTACAGCACTTCTCAATCCAAGATCGGTTGTACTATCCGAAAAACAGGCCTTTAAATATTTCGGCACCGTTGATGTGATTGGCAAGTCACTAAACATTAATAATAAAACAGACTTAACCATCACCGGCGTTGTGGCGCATCAACAAGAAAATTCTGACTTACAGTTTGATGTGATGATTTCCCTGCCAACCCTGAAGGTTATCAACCCAAATTATCAGGACCAGAACTACACCTGGATTGGTAGAAATAACTGGACGTTCTTGAAACTAAAAGATGAAAGTCTGGCGGTAGATCTAAACGCTCAATTGCCGTCTTTTGTATCCAAATATCTTGGCGGTGACTTCCGCCATTGGCACTTACACCTTCAGCCGTTAAGCGATATGCATTTTGATACACGGTACGGCGGGGTCGTGAAACAAGTCATTCTTTGGGTGTTAACAGGCGTAGCAATTGCGTTGATCCTGATTGTTTGTGTCAATTATATCAACCTTGCTATGGCACAGTCTCAAAACCGTGCTAAAGAAATTGGCATAAGAAAGTGCCTGGGAAGTAACAGACATCAGCTATTCTTTCAATTTATGACAGAGACAGCTAGTGTTGTGTTCGTATCCATTTGCATCGGGTTATTATTAACGTACCTGCTACTGCCTTTTGTAAATAGCTGGATGCAGATAGACCTGGCGTTAATGCAACTTATCAACATAGAGAATTTTATTTATTTGCTCTTCTTTGGTCTGAGCCTGGTGCTATTGGCAGGGTATTATCCTGCTGTTGTTTTGTCCGACTTTAACCCACTTTATGTTACTACGCGATCGACTGGTAAAAGAGGAGGGATTAATCATTTGTTGCGGAAATCCCTGATCTGTTTCCAATATGCTATCGCCTTGCTTTTTTTGATCTCCTCCTTTATTATCGTGAATCAGGTGGATTACCTGTTGAGAAATGATTTAGGATTTTCTAAGGACGCGATCATCACAGTTAACCTACCCAGGCGCGATTTCTCTAAACTTCAAAAGTTCAGAAGTGAAGTAGCAAATCTGTCGGGCGTTGTGAAGGCCAGTCTGCATCATCAGGCACCAATGTCATCTTCCACCGATGGAGGTTTTATTAAGTATGATAACCGTACTGATTGGGAGGATTTCATCGTTAGAGACAGGTGGGCAGATGATCAATTTGTTCCTACCTATTCACTTGAACTCATAGCCGGTAGAAATATTGTACTTCGCGATTCTTTGACTGAAATTTTGGTTAATGAAACCCTGTTAAAAAAACTTGGTATAGCCGAACCGGATGATATACTAGGCAAGTCAATGTTATTTGATAATTCAGCTATTACAGGAATCGTTGTTGGCGTAGTGCGTGATTTCCATCATCGGTCGCTGCAAAGCGCGATTGAACCTCTTGCCATCTATCCGTTGAAGAACGTATTCAACCAGGTTGGTGTGAAGTTTTCAAATCATCATCATCTTCCTGTTGAGTCTATTAACGGGGTTTGGAAAAGCAATTTTCCGGATGACGTACTTGAATTTTCTTTCCTGGATCAATCCATTGAAAAGATGTATCATATTGAAAAGACGACCAGTAAGTTGATGCGTGTCTTTGCCGTAGTTTCTATCGTGATTTGTTGCATGGGTATTTTAGGACTTTCCGTGTTCTCTACATTACAACGAACAAAGGAAATTGGCATTCGTAAAGTATTGGGTGCTACGGTTGTCAATATCGTACTGATGCTCTCTAAACAATATCTTACGTTGATTGCAATCGCATTTACAATAGCCATTCCATTGACGTATCTCGTTATGGATGGATGGCTAAAAGGTTTTGCCTATCATATCACATTGAGCTGGGTGGTCTTTATTGTCCCTGCACTTTTGATGGTTATACTCACCTTGTTACTTGTGGGCGTACAATGCCTTAAAACCGCCATGACAAATCCTGCTGAATCGTTGAAGCAGGAGTGAAGTTTAAGGTCTTGAGTATACTAACTGACATTCTGTACAGCAATCAAAGCCATCTCGTATGTCAAAGTTTGCCCAATCTCCTGACAGGGATTTTGATAGAAATGCCTCATTTTTTTTCATGTCCGGAAAATTAGCTTGAACCGATTAGTTTCCTTGAATTCGCTATTTCTTAATTGAACTTTGCTAACGTTAGCCATCATATTTGTGGAATTCAGTTATAGTCAAATAGTATCCATCCGGATCCCGGATTGAAAATTCTAATTTTGTTGAGTTTGGATTTAATTGAATGTCTTCCTCAACGTTACCTCCGATCTTTTCAACATTCTGACGTATTGTGTTTATGTTTTCGGTTCTGAAATAGAGGATTAACCCGTTTCCAGGAGCGATACCCGGATTCAACATTGTTGGGTGTCCGTGTTCGCCCCATTTATGCAGGCAAAGTAGAACTTCATTAGTTTCAGAAACCAGGATATCAAATTCTTTTCCGCCATGCATACTACTGCATCCAAATACAGATTGATACCATGTAGAACTGGCTTCAACATCTCTTACAGCTATGATTGGGTCAATTTTTGTCATGCCGGTGGGAGTAGTTGTTATGTATTTATTTTATTCTCAAATTCCTGGATTAATTTATCAAGTTCATCTCCAAATACAGCTCTTGCGTTTTCATAAGTTTGATTCATAAGAAACTCAATGAATTTATCCCTGCCGAATTGATGAATCAACGCCTCAACAAATAGTCCGGATAACGGGTATAATATTTCGTCGTCATGCTTATGGCCGTTTTTCCAATAGTCCATGATTGAAATCTGTTTATTATTTATTTCAATCCACCTTTTGATCTGCTTCAATCGGTCTCGCTGAGATCGGTCGAAACATACGGCTGTCCCTTCGTTTATAAACCTCGTTTTAACAGAGGTATTGACGGAATGTGAAATAACATGTGTCATTTCATGTCCTATGGTTTGTTCATGGAATGTATGAACTAAATAAAGATGTGGTTTTGAAAATCCTAAATCCGATCGTAATATTCTCTTTGCATCGTCTTTGGAATCCCATACATAAAAATCGATTTTTTTTGGTAAAGAACTTCTAAAGAAATCGTTTATTTCTCTATATGCCCGTTCTCTTACTGAGGTATATTTTTTAATTTCCACATCATCCATACGCTGAAAGTGAAATCGGAAATTTTCCGTTTCAACCGTTTTCCAACGCTTATAAAATTCATCATATCCAAAAAGCAATAGCTTTTCGTATGCATCATTAGTAGCATTTTTTGTCGCGTTTAAATGGATACACGCATTCAGTGATCTCTCTGCGTCTTCATACCTTTGCAACATAAAATAACAGGTTCCAAGATACCCAAGTGCCCACGCTTTACGCCATGAATTAAAGTTATCATTTTTTACTGTTGATTCCAGATAAGGAACGGCATCGTCGTAATTTTCTTGGTCTGCGAATGTACGCCCTATTATGAGATTCAAATCAATATTGTTTGGTTCATGCTCAAGTCGCGGTTTCACTTTTTCTATAACGGATTTGAAATCGCGCGAATTATATAGCTTCCATAAATCATCGTAGGTGGTATTTTGTGCCAAGGCACTTAAACTTGAGAGGGTGAAAAACGTCATAAGAATTCTCGTGAACATGAATTGTTTAGTTGATTACAAGGTGCATTATACAGATAAACTTATTTGTAGGTAGGTAGCATCTATTGTTAGTCCGTGGTTCCAACCTGGTTGGCAAATTGAATTATCTTTTGAACTTGCCTTAATGTCTGGTCTCTGGTTACGCATTTATGCGTGGCTTTGATTTGCGATCAGTCAACGATTATTTTCCGTTTTCAATTTTGAAGCTGAACAAAGCTGAGGTGTCTACGTTTTTTTTCTTCAGTTTTCCTGGCGTCCACTCGGTAAATGAATAGAATACTTTTTCAATGGCCGTCCAGTTCGGATGATTTTGTTTTGTTATCCATTTTGCATTGAACCATTTGACCTTTGCAATTGATTATCAGGCCAATCATCCCCTTATCATTGTAAGCCGGATGTTCTTTCAAGAACGGAATTTCGGTATTAAGCTTTTCATTCATTAGCGCTTCCGTCAGGGAGCATTGGGCAGGTGCCTGCCCTTTTAAACCCGGGATTAATACGTACACATCCTGATTACAAAGCCCGGATATTGGCTCCTTGATTTCCATTTTTGCCACAAACTGTGCTGAAGCCGCGTAAGATGTTGTTAGTGTAAATAAAATTAGGAGTAGTTTTTTCATGATCTGGTTTTTTAGCGAGTTGGGTAATGGCAATCGCAGTGTCTAGGCAATAATGACGTAGACTCCTGTTATGGACCATCTCTTCTCAGCCTATATTTCTTGTCTAAGCGAAGCCTGAGCTCTGTAGAATCAATATAGTCAATCTCGACGGTCATATGGGCATCCCCATTGTTGTTAGAATATCGAATTGATTCAAGGAGTATTACGTCATGTCCAAAGCTTGCTATGCGATAAGTCCCTTTTTCTCGATAAAATTCTGTTTGAATGTCAAATGAATCCTTAGTAAACCTGAACGTTGGGTTCACCATGACCTTGCCAGTTTCTGTATGCTGTAAAAACGAACCAAGGATACTATCAGCAGGGTCATGCCAGGAGCCTAATAAGAGTGGTGTTAAGTTGGATTCGGTTGTTTCGTTCATTTTGATAGCTTTATAACGGTATTGCTTATTCACCGTTTGAAAACGGTTATCCTTGTATGAAGAAAAACTCAAAATGTCATCGCGGTAAGATCTTAGCGTTATTTCACCATCTTCAATGTGGTTCGTGAACCTCAGTTTCGTATGAAAGAGGTCGTTCTTGATGGACCAATATCCAACTTGGGAATGACTGGTGTCCTGATCATCTTTAAACACCAGAAGGTACACACTGTCTTTGAAGAAATGAGTTTGATAAACGGATGTATCGTGAGCAGATATGTGCCATTCAAAAGAATTGCCTTGTAATACTTTTTTAAGCCCGTTTTTATCAAGACCTGAACAGCAGCTCAAAGTAATAGATGTGAATAAAATAAGGTTCTTCATAGCATGCTGAATCATGTTATTCACCGAATTTATTCATTAAATCCTTCTCTAAGTTACTGAATACATACTCGTGTTCTTGTTCAATTCCGATTTTTTCCAGCGGTTCCCAGTAGAATCTAGGGTATAGTTCCGAGGTATAAGTCGTTATTCGTGTCATTTTTGTTCCTCCATCATCGATCGTGTCAAAGAGGTAGATGGCTTCTTTAAAACCAAGCCATTTCCTTCCTGTTAGCTGGTAGTCAATGACGTCCATTTTTAGAATTTTTCCTTTTTCGAGCTCAGTTATCCTTTCAACAATTTGCCCGCCTTCAAAATAACAGGTTCTTATTCCGCCAACTTTTTCCTCTCCAAGAATACACTTTTGTGGGATTGGCAAGTCAAGTTTCATCAAGAAAGGTTTTTCAGCATCAAGCGTATCAACAGATTTTATTGCTTCATAAACCTGAATGGCTGAGTATGGAAGTATTATTTGTGATTTAACCTCGATTACAAATTGGTCATTTTTTGTGAGTTCTGTTTCAATAAATCCAAAAACGAGGAAGAGGCAAAAAGGTAGAATTGTGCTTTTTATTAAATTGTCTTGCTTGTTGGGTTTTTTGTACTTTTTGAGCAAGTAATTTACAAATACGCCGAGAGCAATCGCAACTAATATTAACGGCATAGCCATCAAAATACAGACCATTCCTTCCAGGCCACCGCCCAGAAGCAAAGCAAAGAAAACGAAGAGTGAAATTGTAAGGCCCCATAAGCTCATTGTTTTGACTGTCGACTTACCTAAGATGTAGCCTAATGCGAATGGTAGGAAAACAAAAAACGACAATCCATATCCAATCAATTCATAGTGAAGCAACATGAAGCCTATAGATAAAAAGGCGAGACTGATTATTATTGATAGTATAAATTCTTTTTTCATTCACACCGGTCTAAGACTTGTTCGTTTTATAATTAGTTTTTTTAACGGACACAAATTCCTCTCGCACGCTGCTTTAATTTATTGATATTTTATAATGCGAATGTCAGCCATTTTTATTTTCTTGTTGATGATTTCTTATCGTTGAAAAGCAACATAGGACAAAACTATGTCGTATCACATCGCTTTTAGTACTTTGTCTGTCCACGTTAAATCTCCTTCTGATATGATTATTGTCCTGAAGTTAAATCTTTCCCCTTCGATTTTAAGTCCCGGTGAATCATCCACGTGAATGTCAATACCAAAGGCTGGAGGAAATTTTGAGCACCTTGTTTTATTTTCCTTGAGTTCTCTGTCATGACACTGTTGGTTAATTATTCGGTCGACGGGTATTCCGTAAGAACGAAACGTAAGATTCGCCTTGAATGTCGGGCGCAATGAGGTAGTATAGATATAAATGCTGTGGCCTCTGGATCTTAATTCTTTGAATAACCCAATTGTTCCTTTTCTTATTTTTTCAATTCCGGTTAATTTTTGAATTAGATTTTGCTGCTCAGTGTCAAACTGTTTTGTGCCCGGAATTAAGGTGTCGTCTAAATCAAACGATATTATCATAGTCTATTTGCTCACATGCCACTGTAGGCTAATAATCAAATATACACATTGCTGTATTTAATATTGATATCCGGAATTCAACAGACTGATTTCATAATTGATTAAATTAGGTGAGAAAAGAGATTTCCCCCGAAAACCTTAAAATTCTCCCTAACCTTTTGTAACTTAACACCGTTAATTTATTTGCCATGACCATTGCAACACGAAAAGAGCGTCAGAAAGAGGAGTTGAGGGCTAAAATCCTGCAACATGCCAGGGAATTGTTCATTGAACGCGGCTACGAAGAAACATCTATCCGGAATATCGCGGAGCGAATCGAGTATTCGCCAACCACCATATACCTGTATTTTAAAGACAAGGACGATATTTTTTTCGCACTCCACCAGGAAGGCTTCGCTTTACTGAATCAGTATTTCAGGTCACTGGCCAATGTGGAAGATCCCTTTGAACGTCTCAAGGCAATTTCAAAGGCTTATGTTCGTTTTGCGCTGGAAAACAGAGAGTTCTACGACCTGATGTTCATTAGTGATAAGCCGATGAACGCACTCTGTAAAGAAGATGATAAAGAATGGGATGAGGGCCAGAAATCATTCGGCGCGCTGGTACAAACGGTGACAGAATGTATTGATAAAGGCTACTTCAAAGGCATGGATCCCGAAACACTTTCTTTCACCTTATGGGCTATGGTGCATGGCGTAGCGTCGCTGGAAATTTGTGGACGTTGTAGTGTGCTTACAGAAGAAAAACAAACCGGTCTCGCTGAAAGATCAACGAAGGTTGTTATCGACATGCTGGAGCGTATGCATCCGAAATAGCATAAAATAAAAAATTTTGCTTTTCGACTTAACAGTGTAAACTAAAAGATCAATGAAAACAAAACCTCCTGAAAACCACCTCATCGGCTGCATTTTTGTCGCCGTGATCCTGCTCTCGCAAACGCTAAAAGCACAAACGCCTTTGGTAAACTATGTCGCCGAAGGATTGGAAAGCAACATCATCCTGCAACAGAAAAAGATATCGCTGCAACAGGCAAAGCAATCATTGCAGATCGCCAAAAGCTATTTTCTTCCTTCGATCAATGTGCTGGCCGACTATACTTCTGGACAAGGCGGAAGAAGCATCGGCATTCCAGTCGGAGACTTGCTTAATCCAGTCTACACTTCTTTAAATCAATTGACGGAAACAAATTCATTTCCACAAATTGAAAATGTTAGTCAAGATTTCTTCCCCAATAATTTTTATGATGCAAAGGTCAGGGCGTCAGTTCCGATCATTAATACAGACCTGCATGTAAACCGGTCAATACAACAACAAAAGATTGTACTTCAAGAGTATGAGGTCACGGCCTATAAAAGGCAATTGGTGCTGGAAATAAAAACCGCGTACTATAACTATCTCTCCGCACTGGAAGCCATCAAGATATACGAGAGTGCGCTTGAACTCATGCGAAGAAATGTAGCGCTGAATGAATCGCTACTGAAGAATGGAAAAAGTCTTCCTGCCAATTACCTCCGCTCCAAAAGTGAACTCGAACGCGTTAAAGCTGACCTTAACAATGCGACAAACCAATCGCTGAACGCGAAAAAATATTTTAACTTTTTATTGAACAAGGACCTCGACACAGCAATTGAAATTCATAATTCTTTTGATGAGGTTGGTCCTGTAACCGATCCGATCACGGTTGAACAACGCGAAGAGCTATACATGTTGAAAACCGCACAGGAAATCAATGCTTCATCGCTTCAATTGTACAAACTCTCACGGCTACCGAAAGTAAACGGATTCATTGATCTTGGTACACAGGCTTCTGACTGGCAGTTTAACAACGATTCAAGGTATTACCTCGTTGGCATCCAGTTGTCACTTCCAATCTTCCAGGGTTTCCGCAACAATACACTGATCAGACAAACTAAACTGGATGTCGAAAAGGCAAGACTTGACGTGAAAAACACAGAAGCGCAACTTCAGGTAGCCGCCGATATAGCACAACACAATCTGCAAACCGCCAGACAAAACTACGCCGCAGCGGAAGAACAGTTAACGGCGGCGAAAAGTTACTATCACCTTATCGATCGCGGTTACAAAGAAGGTGTTAATTCACTCATTGAATTTATCGATGCCAGAAATCAGCTTACCTCGTCGGAGTTGCAATTGAATTTGCGACAGTTTGAAATGCTGGTCGCGGCAGCACATGTAGAACGCGAAACATCCTCGTATATCCTTAATCACTAATACCCTCCAATATGAAATCCATCATCACTAAAATTTTTGCTGCCATTACACTAACAGCAGGCTTAATTGTCATCGTTATTTCCTGTACGCAAAGTAAAGGAGAAGGAACACCGATACCGAAAACCTCAGACGCGATTCCGGTTAAAGTGATCACCGTTGAGAAGTCGACGGCACAGCCGGTGATCGTCACCTCCGGCCAGATTACAACCGATGATGAAACAACACTTGCCTTTAAAGTAGGTGGTGTGGTACATGCTGTACACGTTAAAGAAGGTGAGAAGATCAGGAAAGGTCAATTGCTTGCAACGCTTGATCTAACCGAAATAAATGCGCTGGTATCGCAGGCAACATTAGTTTTGGAAAAGGCGGATCGCGACCTGAACCGTACCAGGAATTTGTACCAGGACAGCGTGGCTACATTAGAACAACTTCAAAATGCAGAGACTGCATTTGCCCTGGCGCAGGAACAACTACATGCGGCAAACTTTAACAGGAGCTTTGCCGAGATCAAAGCACCAACAAATGGTTATGTATTAAGAAAGTTTGTCAATTCCGGACAAGTAGTTGGAATAGGGGACCCCGTTGTTCGAACCAACGGTGCGGGTAATGGAAAATGGATTTTGAAATCTGGCGTGAGCGATAAACAATGGTCTGTGATCCGAGTCAATGATAAAGTGAACGTAAAGGTGGATGCGTTTCCGGATCAATCTTTTGAGGGCATTGTAGTTCGGAAATCTGAAACGGCTGATCCTGCAACGGGAGCCTTCACGGTGGAAGTTGCAGTAAAGAATAATAATGTACGATTCGCTTCGGGTATGTTCGCTTCCGCGGAAATAAATTCAGGAAATCCCGTTGCTTCATGGAATGTTCCGTACGAAGCCGTATTAGATGCCAATGGGAACGAAGGGTTTGTTTTTGTGACCAATGACAACAAGAAAGCGATCCAGGTGCCGGTAACTATTGTGTCATTCAATAACAAGCACATCAGCATCAGCGATGGTTTGGAAGACGCGAAAGCAGTGATCGTTTCTGGCAGCGCATACCTCACAGACAATTCACCAATCAGTATTGTAAAATAGCGATCAATTTAGTTCGAGGAAACCAATCATATCAACGACGCTCTAAAGCGTTTCGAAACCTTATCCCTATGAAAATTTCTGAATATTCCGTTAAGAACTATCAGTTCACGCTCATCATGTTTCTGATGGCCATCGCGCTGGGTGTAACTACACTATTCAATATGCCGAGAAGCGAAGATCCGGAAATAACGGCTCCGCAATACGCCATCGTTGTTGTGTACCCAGGTACAAATCCCAAAGACATGGAGGAACTGGTTGTTGATCCGGTTGAAGAAAAGCTACATGAACTGGACGACATGAAACGGATCAAAACACAAATCAACGATGGACTTGCTGTCTTTACTGTAGAGTACAAGTACGAAAGTGATCCGGATGAAAAATACCAGGAGTTGGTGCGCGAAGTAAACAGCCTGCGTGCTCAACTCCCACAGGATATTTACAGCATTGAGATCAACAAGTTCCAACCATCGGATGTAAATATTTTGCAGATTGCGCTGATCTCCGAAAATGCTTCAAGACCGAAGTTGAAGTTTTACGCCGAAGCCCTGAAAGACGAGCTTGAAAAAATTCCCGCATTAAAGAATGTTGAGATCCAAGGATTACCAGAGCAGATCGTTCGCATTGAATTACGTCTTGAAAAAATTGCGCAGATGCATATTCCACTACAGGCCATCATGGGAAGTTTAAAAAGCGAGATGGCAAACATACCCGGTGGCAGTGTAATGGCCGGATCAAAATCATTCAGTATAAAGACAAGCGGAAACTATACGTCCATTGATGAAATCCGCAATACCATTGTGTATGCTTCCAATGGAAAGAATGTACTGCTTCGCGATGTCGCGGATGCGTACGTAACGTTCGACGAAACAAAACACATTACGCGCCTCAATGGACATCGTGCTGTATATGTTGTTGCAGCGCAGAAACCCGGGCTCAATATCAGCCAGTCGCAAGAGAAGTATAAACCTGTGTTGGAAAAGTTTGACTCAAAACTTCCGTCAAACATCGATATGGTGCATCATTTCGATCAGGCCGATAATGTAAATGGTCGTCTTGCCGGATTGGGAAAAGATTTCCTGATCGCGATACTACTTGTTTCCATAACACTCCTGCCGTTGGGATTCCGGGCGGCGACTATTGTGATGATTTCCATTCCATTATCGCTGGCGATTGGTCTTGTTTTATTGAATTTAATGGGCATCAGTCTGAATCAACTCAGCATCGTAGGATTGGTTGTTGCCCTCGGATTACTTGTCGATGACAGCATCGTGGTAGTAGAAAACATTGAACGCTGGATGCGGGAAGGGCACTCCCGGTTCGACGCAACGATAAAGGCTACACGCCAGATAGGATTAGCCGTGGTGGGTTGTACGGTAACCCTCATCATTGCATTTATGCCGCTGGTATTTTTACCTGAAGGCGCTGGCGATTTTATCCGTGGTTTACCATTGGCTGTGATCATGTCGGTGCTTGCGTCTATGCTGGTATCGCTTACGGTAATTCCGTTTCTGTCGAGTCGATTATTAAAGAATACTGGTCATGAAAATGGAAATATCTTTTTACGCACATTACAACGCATCATTCATGGTAGTTATTCGAAATGGCTGGACAAAGCGTTAAAGCATCCTGTCATTACAACAATTGTCGCTGGCGTTATCTTTTTCGGTTCACTTCAACTTTTTCCTGTAATCGGATTTGCCTTATTTCCAGCTTCTGAAAAACCGCAGTTTATCATTAATACAATTACGCCACTTCAGACTAACCTTGAATCAACTGATTCTGTCGCGCGCCATGTTGATCATGTTCTCGCGAAAATACCCGAAATACAATATTATGCGACGAATGTAGGGAAGGGAAATCCGCGGATCTACTACAACGTGATCCAGGAAAATGAGCGCTCGGATTTTGCACAGACTTTTGTTCAGCTCCATCCTTCGGTAGATCCTGACCGTAAAATTGAGATCATCAACGAGCTTCGCGATAAATTCAAACATTACGCGGGTGCAAAGATCGAGGTGAAAAATTTTGAACAAGGGCCACCCGTTGCCGCGCCCGTAGAGGTAAGGTTATTCGGCGATAACCTGGATACACTACGTGCATTGTCGGCCAGGGTCGAAACTTTGTTGAAGCAGACACAAGGTACTATTTACGTAAACAATCCGGTGAGTAATCTGAAGAGCGATATGCGTGTAGTCATCAACCAGGATAAAGCACGGATGTCGGGTATCAATACCGTTGACATCGATCAAACCATCCGGCTTGCAGTTGCAGGTCTTGACCTTGGCAGTTTTTCGGATGTGGAAGGGGAAGAATATTCCGTTTATCTTACAACACCGAAAGAAGAGCGCGCTACACTGCAATCGTTAAACAATATTTTTGTTAACACATCAGCAGGTGCAGCGGTACCGTTGGAGCAGATCGCTTCCTTAAAGTTGGAAACATCGCCCCTTCGGATAGATCATTACAATAAGATCCGTATGGTTTCGGTATCGGCATTTGTGCAAAAAGGATTTTTTAACGACCAGGTGATTGCTGATGTAGTTCAACAATTGGAAAACTTTCAACTGCCTGAAGGATATTCATTCATGATGGGCGGAGAGGTTGAAGCAAGTAACGAGTCTTTCGGTGGTCTCGGCGCCATCATTATCGTGACGGTGTTCATGTTTGTAGCTGTGCTTGTGCTGATGTTTAAAACGTTTAAGAGCATGTTGATTGTACTTAGTGTAATTCCTCTAGGTGTTGTTGGTGCAGTGCTTGCTTTACTCATCACAGGTAATCCACTTTCATTTGTGGCTATCATCGGACTAATCGCCCTCGCCGGTGTTGAAGTAAAAAATTCCATTCTCCTCGTAGATTTCACCAATCAATTGCGCAGAGAAGGCAAGACGGTTGACGAAGCGATCCGCGAAGCCGGTGAAGTACGTTTTCTACCAATTGTATTAACATCGCTTACCGCCATTGGAGGGCTATTGCCCATCGCGATATCGGTAAACCCATTGATTTCACCGCTGGCCATTGTATTGATTGGCGGATTGATTAGTTCGACTTTACTTTCGAGGATTGTTACACCGGTGGTGTATAAACTCATTCCGCCGAAGGTTTAAAGTTCATAGTTCATGGTTCAAAGTTCAAGGTGTGTGATTTCGATAAACTTCGGGAAGAACGAATAAAAGGACGGTTGAAAAATCTTTTGAATCGCCTTGAAGCTTTACGTCTGGACGTGTTATATAGGAGTTCTCGCATCGTTAGTTCTGCAGAAGGCGAGTACTTTTTGCTGGTGAAAAAATTTTGAGTTGAGCGCTGCGCGTGTATTTGACCTATCGCTTATGGTTCCCCTTAGGAGTTAGGGGACTTTAGCGCGTTGATCTGCAGTTAAACATATCCGAGCTATTGGCATTGTTAGCAGAGGGGAAAGTGCATGCAACAAAAATTCAAGTGTGCGTGTGGGCTAAAGCCCGGATTCTTTTTTTATTAAAATCCCTCGAGTTAAAACTCGGGGCAATTGAAAGGTGGTTGGATATAATAAATCATCGTTGGTAGACTTGTGGCATTTGAAATAGGAGAGGGGAATAGAAAATTGTATTTCGTGCGAAGTGGTAGTGTTAGAATTCTTATTGGTAAGAAACGGAATATTATAGCGTTCATTGTTTTCAATTGCCATGAGCTTTAGAGGCTGTGTAAAAACGCTCCGTATTTCTTGTAAATTGAAGATGTCGGTTTATATTCAAGCAGCAAAGCAACAAAAGAAATATAAATGCGATATCACCGGGGCAATTCAAGGTT
>Ga0196965_1000488_pt1 | contig 22995 bp, 24 predicted proteins | sample S1_20metaG_FD_148668 | JGI IMG/M metagenome (GOLD analysis project Ga0196965, IMG submission 148668) | Soil microbial communities from Anza Borrego desert, Southern California, United States - S1_20 | ecosystem: Environmental > Terrestrial > Soil > Desert | place: USA: California | collected... | reverse complement strand
AAAAAACTTTCCTGTAAGACTTACCGGGGCTTCCGTTGCGAGCCACACCGCCGTATCGGCACCTTCAGCAACTGAAAGTGGCGCCGACTTTCCTCCCATGTCGGTGCGAACCCATCCGGGCGTGACAGCATTCACAGCAATTGACCGGTTTTTAAATGCGATACTCAACTCGCAGGTGAGCGCGTTTAATGCAACTTTCGACATCGAATATAATGGAGCGTATCCACTCAATCCATTTACGATCTGCGCAACACTACTCGATATGTTGATGATTCTTCCGTTGTCGTTGATGAATGGAGACAAACGCTGGAGCAGGCGCAACGGGCCAAAAACGTTTGTGTCAAACGTGGTGCTTAAATCTTGTTCATTGATTTGCAGAATGCTTGCGTTCTCAGCGAGCAGAATACCGGCGTTGTTCACAACGACGTCGATTTTTATACTGCGCTCCTGAAATATTTTTATGAGAGAATCAATGGTGGAGACATCGGCAACATCCAGGTGATGAAATTCCACATCCAGGCCTTCGCTGGTAAGGTTCGATGCTGCGCTTAATCCCTTTTCGCGCGAACGCGCGGTAAGCAATACCTGAAATCCTTTGCGCGCCAGTTGGGAACAGATCTCCAACCCGATGCCTTTATTGCCGCCGGTAACAAGTGCTCTTCTTTTCATCATCGTAAAATAAAAAAGTTTCGTGGTGCGCCCACGAAACTCTCTCAACATCATGTTGCCGACTAGCTTTCGCTATCGTGACCTTCCAGCTTTACAAGTTTATTATAAATGCCAAGAAGCAGGAATGATGGTGCCCACTGTCCAATGAACAGCGACAGGTGATCATTCTTCAAAGCTTTCAAAGTAAGAGACGCTGCCATCGAACCGACGGAGAGCCATAAAAACAAATCTGATGGTAATTTGGCAGTTTGTTCCTCTATCACCCTCGCTACTTTTCCTTCACGATGTGTCGGATTGTAAGCAGCAGCCTTCGAAGCCGCTCTTGTTGTCATCTCTTTTAAATCAGTTGCCATAGTATTAATACTTTAATTTAACATTAACCAGAATTCGGTTTTTATGAATTCAGCTTAACAGGAAAATTATCGTACCGTAAATGGCTGCTTATGAGGGATTTCAGCGAGTCTGAACCCTGTTTACCGTGGTCACCGTGTCGGCTTCCCGACGGTGCCTGTAATAAGTTTCGTAGGCTTTTTTGTTCCTCCGGATATTGTCTTTTAATGCCTTTGGCATGGTGCGTTTGGTTCCCGGCTTAGGGCAATCCCACTCCTCCACGTCGATGTGTTCCAACGGTGGAGCCTGTTCATGAACCCTAAACGAAACATTTCTTCGCCTCGGCTCAATATCGGGTGTGTTTCTGGAGGACGCACTGAAATGACGCTCAGGATGCGGCTTTCGGGCAAAACTGCGTTTCATGCGGTCCGCCCTTACTTTTGGACATGGAATCAGGCCCATCTGGCAGGATGTTAAACATATCAGCACAATGATGGATACCAGTATTCTCATATTACTTCGATCAAAAAATTTATACCGAAATGAGTGAAAAGGTGATCGTCAGCTAATATAACGAGTCTGTGGTTCAGGAAATTGCCGCGGGCAAATTTTCTCAGTCGAATGGGCATCCGGAAGCCCGGGATGTATCAAAAAAGCGGCCTTTCGAGAGGACAGCCACATCATTTACCGGTTTTCCGGCTATGAAATTTTCAGGGAGTTCGGGGTTGCTATCAATGAAAGCAATCCATGTGTTGATGCAATCAAGGGTCTCAGGGGCTTCAGGGGCCGTTGCGGCTTTAGCCAGGTTATTCAGGATCAAAAAGCTGCATTTTACCTTCTTGCGTTCTTCTGCGAACTTCAAAAACCGGTGTGAAATTATGAGCTGGTCCTGGGGATTTAGTGCTTTAAAAACGTTCAGCATTTGTATTTTTTGCAGATCAGTCATCGGGCGCTTGCCTACACTTTGAACCTGACCGTATACATAACCAAAATTTATCGTAAAGACGAAAAGAATTACTAAACCAACTATTCGCATGACCTCAAACCACAACCAGCTAAAAAAAGACAAACCTTAACCACTCCACCGATGGCTGTAACCGGAATAACCGGATCAAACTCAGTTACATGAATTATAAATTTGTGCCAACGCGTAAATACCGGGCTCTCAGTATCGTTGATGGGATAACCTGGTGATATTTCAAAAAACATTCACAAATTGCATTACCAAAAAGATACAGGCCATGAAGACGTTTTCACTCATACTCATATTCTTTACACTTATGTCAGGAGATATCTATGATTTTACTTTGAAGTCGCTCGAGGGCGAGGAGGTCAGCTTGTCAAAATACAAAGGCAAGAGCCTGCTGATCGTTAATGTCGCGTCAAAATGCGGATATACGCCTCAGTACGCTGACCTTGAAAAGCTACATGAAGATTTCGGGCATAAAGTCGTTGTCATGGGATTTCCGGCAAACAATTTCGGCTCGCAGGAACCCGGCTCAAACGAGGAGATCGCTGAATTTTGTGAAAGGAACTACGGTGTCAAATTTCCAATGTTTGAAAAAATATCCGTGAAGGGAGATGACCAGCATCCGCTCTATAAATTCTTAAAAGAAAAAACAGGCAAAGAACCTGGTTGGAATTTCTGTAAGTATCTCGTCAAGCCCGATGGAACAATCCAGTTTTTTCCGTCCGGTGTGAAGCCGCTCAGCGAGGAAATCGTCGGACAGCTCTGATCACATGTTGCTACATTCTGTCGTCTCAGGTTTAAAGAAATTTTTTCAGGGCAATCCTGAACCACTCAGGAAGTCTGTTTTTGATATTCCGCTAAAAACCTTGCAGGGACAGGATACGTCGCTTGCCAGGTACAAGGGTAAAAAATTGCTCGTGGTTAACACTGCATCCAAATGCGGGTATACATATCAATTTGAGGCGCTTCAAAAATTACACGAAGCATACGGCGACAGGGTTCAGGTGCTTGGTTTTCCATCCAACGATTTTTTTCAGGACTCAAAGTCGAATGGTACGATCGCGGAATTCTGTTCAATCAATTATGGCGTAACGTTTCCTATGTTTGAAAAGATTTCAGTGACCGGAAGAAATGCGCATCCGCTTTACCGGATTCTTTTCACGCAGGCAGGCAAAACACCGCGGTGGAATTTTTACAAATACCTGCTGGATGAAAATGGAAATGTCATAGACTATTTCTCCGCAAAGGTCGATCCGCTCGACAAACGAATAACGGGAAAACTCTAACAAACATGGAGCATTGGATCAAGGCCTTCCGACTTCGAACGCTGCCCCTTGCGCTCGCTTCGATCTTCATGGGCGCTTTCCTCGCCGCCGCTGATGATCACTTCAACTGGATGATTTTTTCTCTTTGCATCTCAACCACAATTTTCCTCCAGGTATTATCAAACCTCGCAAATGACTATGGCGATTCAATTCATGGCGCTGATAGCAAAGATCGCGTGGGGCCAAAACGCGCTGTGCAGTCGGGTGTTATTTCTTTGAAAAGCATGCGCAACGCCGTCGTTGCTTTCGCGATACTTTCGTTTGTCAGCGGAACATTTTTGTTATTCATCGCATTCCAGAACGACTGGAGGGCGATCCTTGCTTTTCTGGGTCTTGGTATATTAAGTATCCTTGCTGCTGTCGGTTATACAATTGGGAAGAAACCGTACGGTTATGCGGGTCTCGGTGATCTATCCGTGATGATATTTTTTGGTTTGGTCGGTGTGCTGGGATCTTATTACCTGTTCACAAAAACTTTTTCAGCGCAGTATGTCTTCCCTGCAATCAGCTGTGGGCTATTCGCAATAGCAGTGCTTAATATCAACAACATCCGTGATATAGATTCGGATAAACTCGCAGGTAAATTTTCAATTCCGGTACGCATCGGTCGCATTAATGCGATTCGCTATCACTGGTTTCTGCTTGCAGCAGGTATTGCTACGGCTGTCATCTACACGGTTTTTTATTTCACGTCTGTGTGGCAGCTAATGTTTTTACTCAGCATACCTTTTCTCATGTACAATGGCAAAGCGGTCTCTTCGAAACCGTCGTCGCAGCTTGATCCCTTCCTCCGGCAGATGGCATTAAGCACGCTGCTTTTCGTCATCACTTTCGGCTGCGGTGTGCTGCTGTCAAAAATCTGAGGCATAATGTTTTTCGTGATTTAGATTCGACTAGCTCCTGTGTTAGCGACAGTCTGAATTATGAAGGAAACGCTTTTTCTTTTTCTGTTAGCAATGTTGATTGGATGTCAGCCCGAACCGGATGCTCAGCGCCTTTACGACGAGCTTGTGGTTTCCACCAGCTATGACAAAAGCGCAGACTTCAAAGCTTACGCGACGTACGCGCTGCCAACTGACACGATCGGGTTCGTCAGTAATTCATCACCCGACACAATTCTCGTTGCATCCGAAAACTCATTTCCCCGACCGGTGCTCGACGCCGTTGCGCGAAACATGAATGCACTTGGCTTTACGCGCGTTGATCGTAACGGCAGTCCTGATCTTGGCGTGAACGTCGCAGTTGTCAATGATTTTAATGTCTTCCAGGAAATCGTTTACCCTGATCCGTACTATTATTCAGGCGGATTTTATCCTGGTTATTATGGATACGGTTCTGCTTATTATTATCCTTTTGTAAACACGTACGCGTACAATACGGGCGTGGTCATTGTTGAACTTGTGGATCTGAAAAATAAAAACGCAAACAACGAGGTGCGCGTCGTGTGGACGGCATATCTCGGCGATGTGTACAGTACGATCGATTTGATTCCTCAAACCGAAGCCGCGATAGACCAGGCTTTCCGTCAATCACCTTATCTACAGCAAGGCCTATGAAAATGCTGACATTGATATTGCTGACATTCCTTTCGACGAGCGCGTTCGCTCAGGGTCAATATTTTTATCTCACGCTTGACTTCGCGAAACCGTTGGCAAATACAGAATGGATTGGCGACATGGCAACCCGTGGTGCCAGGGTTGGTTATCGCTCTTTCATTAACGATAAAATTTCAGCCGGACTCGATCTCGGGTGGAATACTTACGATCAATACAATCCTACGGAAACGAGGGAGACAGGTAATACCGCTATTACAACGGATTACTTTAAATACATTTATTCCTATTCCGCGACGGTGAGTGGGCAGTACAATTTCGAGGTCGGCGAAGGTGATCGGTTTCATCCTTACGCCGGACTCGGCTTGGGCGCGGTCAATCAGCAGCATGCGATTTACTATAACATATATCATGATAGCGAGCGCTCCTGGGGATTTTTGGCGCGGCCAGAGGCAGGCATTCTCGTTAGGCTCTCACGCTACGGATCTTTCGGCTTGATGGGAGCCATCCATTATGATTATTCCACCAATAAAAGTCCGAAATTTAACTATGGCAGCTTCTCGGCCCTCGGCTTTCAATTAGGTATTGTTTTCATCGAGTTGTAGCCTAATTTTTTGCGATCGAAAAGCCCTTGCCAACGGCGTTCTGCTATCTTTGCACCCATGTCACAGCAGCAGATCCTAATCCTTGACTTCGGTTCTCAGTACACCCAGCTAATTGCCCGCAGAGTCCGTGAACTAAACGTTTATTGCGAAATCCATCCGTTCAATAAAATCCCGAAAATTACCTCCGATATCAAGGGCGTTATTCTTTCAGGAAGCCCGTGTTCTGTCAGAGACCAGGGTTCGCCCGATGTTGACCTCGCTGTTTTCGAAAAGAAGGTGCCCGTGCTCGGTGTTTGCTACGGGGCACAACTCATTGCACATAAAAATGGTGGCAACGTTCTGCCGTCGCAGATCCGTGAATACGGACGCGCGAAACTCACCTCGGTTGACCACCATGCTAATCTTTTGAAAGAAATATCATTGGACACACAGGTGTGGATGTCACACGCCGATACAATCGCTTCGGTTCCTGAATCATTTGAGGTTATCGCGAGCACGCCATCAGTGAAAGTTGCGGCGTACAAGGTGCGTGATAAAGAGATTTATGGAATCCAGTTTCATCCGGAGGTAACACATACCATTGAAGGTAAAAATTTGCTCAGAAATTTCGTGGTACATATCTGCGGATGCGCGCAGGATTGGACGCCGGATCAATTTGTTGAGGCTTCGATCGATGATCTGAAAACAAAACTAGGAAACGACAAAGTTGTAATGGCATTGTCGGGCGGCGTTGACTCAACAGTCGCAGCTACGTTGATCCATCGGGCAATCGGCAAGAATCTTCATTGCATTTTTGTTGATAACGGCTTGCTGCGAAAAGATGAGTTTCAACAAGTGCTCGATTCTTACAACGGAATGGGTTTGAATATCAAAGGCGTTGATGCAAAGGATAAGTTTTATCAGGCATTGAAAGGCTTGTCCGACCCGGAAGCAAAACGCAAAGCAATCGGTAAAACATTTATCGATGTGTTTGATGAAGAAGCACACAAGATTTCTGCAGTGAAGTGGCTTGGTCAGGGAACGATTTATCCCGACATCATCGAATCAGTTTCAGTGAACGGACCTTCAGTTACAATTAAGTCGCATCACAATGTCGGAGGGCTACCGGCAAAGATGAATCTGAAAGTCGTTGAACCACTGAGCACGTTGTTTAAAGATGAAGTTCGTGTGGTTGGAAAGACGTTAGGCATCGATCCGAAGATATTGGGTCGCCATCCATTCCCAGGTCCAGGTCTGGGCATTCGCATCCTGGGTGATATCACACCGGAGAAAGTAAGAATCCTCCAGGAGGTTGATCACATTTTTATAGACGGATTAAGAACTCACGGTTTGTATGAGAAGGTCTGGCAAGCGGGCGCAATTCTTACGCCGCTGCAATCTGTGGGTGTCATGGGCGACGAGAGAACTTACGAGCGTGTTGTGAGCTTGCGTGCTGTGACGAGCACCGACGGGATGACTGCCGACTGGGCGCATCTCCCCTATGAGTTTCTTGCCGAGGTTTCCAGCGATATCATCAATAAAGTGAAGGGCGTTAACAGAGTTGTGTACGATATCAGCTCGAAGCCGCCTGCAACCATTGAATGGGAATAATATTTGTTTGATCCAGTCGACTTCACCGAAAACCAAATGCGTATGATTCGTTCGGTCTTGCTACTCATGATTTGTTGTTTTGTATTTTCAGTGCAAGCGCAGGTCGACTATGCAAAACAATATAAGAATGGGAAGGACTTGTTTCTGCAAGGCAAGTATAATCTTGCGATGGAAACATTTAAACCCTTGACTGTCTACGATCAGAATAATCATTACGAACAATACGCCAGTTTTTATTACGCACTCGCTGCATACAAGCAGGGTTATCGTGCTGTCGCAAAGGACATGTTTAACCAGATCCGTTCACGATATGCAAAGTGGGATCAGATAAACGAGGTGAACTTCTGGCTTGGCAAAGTTCATTTGGATAATAAAGACTATTTCCAGGCACTGAAAATTTTTAGTCAGATCAGTGGCAAAGGTTTTCAGAAGAACATTGACGCTGCGAAGAAAACAGCGCTTGCCGCTGTGTCGGATGTGGAGACATTGCGTATGATGCACGAAGAGTATCCGAAAGATGAGGTCATCGCTAAGGTCCTTGCGCGCGAACTATCAAAAAACATTAGCGACGATGCGGAAAGAGTGCAACTCGAAGATTTGATTGCAAAATTTCAACTCAACCGAAGCGAATACTTTGCTGTAGCGCCGAAAACATTTCACAAGGATAAATACAGCGTGTCCGTGCTGATGCCTTTTATGATGAGTACACTTGATCCGAGCCCGGGCAGAAAGCGCAATCAGATCATTCTTGATTTTTACGAAGGTATGAAGCTGGCCGTTGATACCCTTAATGGAATGGGAATAGATCTCAGCCTGCGCGCCTATGATACCGAAAGAAACCCTGAGAAACTAAAGATGATCCTCGGTACGGAAGAACTCCGGAACACCGACCTCATTGTTGGCCCGTTCTTCCAGGAGGAAATAACAGTTGTTCAGGACTTTTCCCTGAACGAAAAAGTAAATATGGTACATCCGTTTACGAACAATTCAGATGTACTTGGTAACAATCCGCACGCGTTTCTCTTCCAGCCTGCAGCTGAAACGTTGGGAAAGGAGTCGGCTGCATATCTCGATTCAAAAATCCTCAGAAAGAACAGTATGGTCTTTTACGGCACAGGCAAAAAGGACTCTGCCATGGCAGCAAGTTTTATCATGGAAGCCGACACGAACGGTTTGAATGTTGTGCACGCGCAGGAGACTGCGCTTAAAGACCTCCCTAAGATTCTTGAGATCCTGGCAACGCCAACAGAATTCGATGAATTCGATTATCCATCAGAGTTTACTTTAAAGAAAGACAGCCTTGGGTCAATTTATGTCGCAGCCGATGATGCGCTGATCTATGCGAAGGTGATAAGCGCTGTCGAAAGCCGCGCTGACTCTATTTTGGTTATCGGTTCTGAAAGTTGGCTTGACGACCCGGCATTGGATCCAGAGAAGTACCAGAATCTTGGCGTTGTGCTGACTGCTCCAAATTTCACCGGGCTGGACAACCCTGCATACCGCGACTTCTTTCATAAGTTCATCAGGCGCTATGGCAGAACGCCAAACACGTTTGCTAAAATTGGTTTCGAGCTTATGATGTTCTTTGGACAACAACTCGAGAAGCACGGCGTGTTTTTCCAGGAAGGTCTTACAACGTCTGGTATTCAACCAGGCTATCTATATCAGGGATTCGACTACCGGTTCGGACGAGACAACCAATTAATTCCCTTCGTTACATTTAAAAATGGTCAGCTGATTCTGCTGGAAAAGAGATAACAATGCGAAATACTTCGAAGAGCTTAGCCCTTTTTGATAAGGCGAAACGATTTATTCCTGGGGGTGTAAACTCACCGGTGCGTGCCTTTCGTGCGGTGGGCGGAAATCCGTTATTTATCAATCGCGCATCTGGAGCATTCCTCTATGATGAAGATGGTAATGAATACGTTGATCTCATCAACTCGTGGGGGCCAATGGTTCTCGGCCATGCACACCCGGTCGTGGAGGAGGCGGTGAAGTTGGCGCTTAAGAATTCTCCGTCATTTGGCGCACCTACTGCGCGCGAAGTGGAGATGGCTGAGCTGATTTGTTCAATGGTGCCTTCGGTTGAAAAAGTAAGAATGGTTAACTCGGGAACCGAGGCGACTATGTCGGCGATCCGTGTGGCGCGTGGCTTTACAGGTCGCGACAAGATCATCAAGATGGAGGGATGCTATCACGGCCATGGCGATTCGTTCCTGATCTCAGCCGGAAGCGGTGCGCTTACATTCGGTTTTCCGGATAGCCCGGGCGTTACAAAAGGCACTGCTGCAGACACGCTCACTGCACCTTTTAATGATCTTAAGGCCGTAGAACTGCTCATCGAAAATAATCCGGGTGCAATTGCCGCGATCATCCTTGAACCTGTCGTAGGGAATATGGGCTGTGTTCCGCCACTACCGGGATATCTCCAGGGGTTGAGGACACTGTGTACTAAACACGGGATCATTCTGATATTCGATGAAGTGATGACGGGATTCCGCCTCGCGAGGGGGGGAGCACAGGAGTTGTTTGGCGTTCAACCCGACATGACAACGCTCGGAAAAATTATTGGCGGAGGTTTACCCGTCGGCGCATACGGTGGAAGGCGCGATATCATGGATACGGTTTCCCCGGCGGGACCTGTATATCAGGCTGGAACACTTTCGGGTAATCCGATGGCGATGGCTGCGGGTCTGGCTATGTTGCGTTATCTTGACACACATGCAAACACGTACGATTATCTGAATGAGATTTCCTCCTACATCGTAAACGGTTTGAGGGAACAGTTGAAGCAAAAGGGACTTCACTATACGATCAACCAGGTTGGATCAATGTTTACCCTCTTTTTTACTGCCGACAAGGTTGTAGATTTCACCACTGCAAAAACTTCCGATACTGTTCTGTTTGGAAAATATTTTCAGGCGATGTTGCAACGGGGCATCTACATGGCACCATCGCAGTATGAGGCTTTGTTTATTTCGACGGCTATTACAGATAACATTGCTGATCGCATTCTGCAGGCAAGCGACGAAGCATTCAGAAGTATCTAAAACAATAAAGGCTCCGTTGGAGCCTTTATTTGTTTCTTTCAAATCACATCTTATTTACCCTTCTGTTGCTGGGCACCCTGCTTCAGGATTTTCATGAATTCCTGGGCTGTTGGGTGTGAAGGATCAAGCTGAAGGATCTTATCATAATATGTTTTTGCTTGCATTACATTGTCCTTGATGTTCAAAGTGTAACGGCCGAGATAATCATAAGCATCGATCAGCTCGCGCTTATTTTTCTCCGGGCTTTTCTCCGCGATTTCGATAAACTTCTCATACATCGGAATCGCGATGCCCTGCGAGCCGGTAGAGTCTACCTGTGCACGGGATTTGGCAGCCCATAAAAACCCGTGGATAACGGTTGGCTGTCTTTCTGCAAGCTGGGTGAACGCCGTATCAGCTTCCATGAACTGCTCGTTGTAATAATAAGCACGCCCGATAGACCAGAGATCCTGCGAAAGCGGTTGGCTCCTGATCGCAATCAATCGCTTGTAGGCATCAACTGCTTTGTCAAACTTTCGTGATTTTAAGTACGTATCTCCGAGAATTTGAAGAATGTCTGCTTGTGCGGAATCCAATTCGAGCCCTTGTGAAAAAGCTACAGTTGCGAGCGAATCCTCACCAAGCTTCAAGAGTGTATTTCCATAATAAGCGTAGTCAATAGCTGCCACCTTCTGAGAATCAGCTTTTTCGAAGTACTTATCGAACAGCTCTTTTGTTGCGAGCGCTGATTGTTTTGCGGTGTCATCCTTCGATTGCTCTGCGCTGGCAAGACCAGCATACTTATAGGCAACAGCCGGCGCATTTGGTGAGCTTAATACATCTTTGAAGATCGCATTTGATTTCTCGAACTGTCGTGCAAGGAAATAGTAGAATGCAAGCTGATACTTTGCTTCATCCTTGTTTGTTTCTGTAAGACTTAGGTATTTCTCCTGTGCCTGAACGGCCTGCTCAGATTTTTTGTCCAGGTAGTACGACTGTGCGAGTTCCTGGTATGCAGGTGCAAATTCAGGATTCGCCTTGATCGCTTTATTCAGGTTTTCCATTACCATCTCTTCATTTTTAGAGCGTTGGTAAACTTTCGCCACCTTATAAAAAGCTATTGCAAGTTTTGGGTCGGCAGAAGCTGCACGTTCATAACTGCTAACGGATTCACCGCCATTGTTCTGCATCAGGTAAGCATCGCCCAGCAACAAATGAATCTGTGGATCGGCGCTATTAAGGCTTCTCGCCTTGTTCAATAAATTAATTGCATCGACAACGAACTTCGAATCGGTCATATAACCGCGGGCAACCGCTTTCATGACCTCCGGATTTTTGTTCTTGCTAACCTGCAGGGCGCGATCAAAGTTTACCTTTGCTTCGCTGACATTCTTATCCAGCATTTTTACGTGGCCAATACCAGCGATCGCCAGCCCGTCTTTTTCAGATTCTGCAAAGGCCTTCTGAAACACTTCCAATGCCTTGTCCTTTTTGCCTGTCTTGATATAGCCTAATCCGCGATAGTAGTCCGATTCGCCGAGCTTTTCTAGAACTGCCATACCTTTTGCAGGCTGTTCTGAATTGATCAACCGAAGGGCCTCGCGTATTTCAGGACTTTGTCCGTATGAAAAAAATGATAGGGTTACCAGGAACACTGCACACACAGCCTTTAACGACATTCCTGACAATCTTGAAGAAACCCGTTTTTCAGGGCCAATTGAGTGTTTCATAACTTCTCGTTTGTTTAAAACTGACTAAACCGCAAAAATAACATGCCGGGCGCACAAGTGACCAACAATATGTCTAAAAGGTTACTGTTTTTCGATTTCAAAAGGCTTTGGATTCACCTCAACTAGCCGCAAAGGCATCGTTTTCGGAAGCAATCCTGTTTTGAGAACAATTCTCTGACCCCTTTCACTCGCAAAAAAGGAAGAAAACCCTGTTGCAAGTCCCGTTCTCGGTTCAGCGTTGATCACCGTTACAGTGCGCATCAGCGGATAATGTTTCAGTGCCATGTAAGCTTGGTATGGAAGAAATGGAATGCTGTCGCCCGCTACGCCCACTACATTTATCTGTTCAAGGAAGCGGTTGGATGCCGGATCATCGCTGATCCATTCGACGCCGATCAGGCCAATGGCATTTACATTTTTCGATACATGCTCAACCACATCCTGGTTGGTTTTCACTGCGAAACAGTTGGGTGGCAGCTGTTCTACCTTCGCAATCGAGTCTTTCAGATACCTGATCAATCCCGAATTCGGGTTATCAAAGACAATCTCTATGCCATTCTTTGATTTGCTGCCAATTTGATTCCACGTCGTGATTTTTCCCTTGAGCATATCCTGAAGTTGGGCAATGCTAACGACGGTGTCCGGATTTTCAGGATGAACGATGAGGGCGATGGCGCTAACGGCAACATCAACTTCTTCGGCGCTGATTTGATTTTGCCTGAAGTATGCTTTCTCGTCTGCTGTCAACCGGCGCGTTACCACAGCGAGCCTAACGCTGTCTTTAAATAGGTAATCAAACGCTTCCGATTCCGGAAGATAGATCGCTTTCACATCTGCTTTTGTGTAGATCCCATTGAAGGTCTCTACTTCGGCCTCCACAAGCGGGCGAAGTGATTCATCGGCGACGATGCGGACACTTCCTGTTGTTGGTGTATCAAGAACTTTTCCATCCTTGCCACGCTGGTTGCAGGAATAAATGATTGCTACCAGTAAAAGAAATGTTACTGCTCTATTCATAATTAATAAGAAGTAAGTGATGTTTTCCGGTTATTCCTGATCGACCGGTTTGCCGTAATATTTGCGGTACAATTTGTAAGCCCGGAAAAAGCCGTATAAAATCAGCAGTATTCCGAATATGACTGCATAATGATAGGGAAAGCTACGGAAGTCATGGGCTTTAAAAATAATGGTTGTACCAATCGTCATGTACAGTACAACCATTATTACCCCGAAAACCTTTGCCACAAATTCCGCGGCTGAGAGTTTCCGGTTTTGAGTATCTCTCAAGATATCAGTTCAATTTGAATTTAATCGGAATCACGTAGCGAACAAAAACAGGCTTACCGTTTTGCTTGCCGGGCTTCCAGTTGGGCATCATCTTAACAACACGTTCAGCTTCTCTGTCGCAGTCGGCACTGATCCCTCTGATTGTTTTCACCTCGGTAATGGAACCATCCTTACCAACGACGAACTGCACAAACACGGTACCGTCAACACCCATGCGACGCGCACTTGCCGGATACTTCATATTGCGCTGGATAAACTGATACATCGCATCCAGACCGCCATTGAATTCAGGCTGCTGTTCAACAACTGTAAAGATCTGATTGTCGTCTTCAACAACCTCCTCAACCGGTTCCTCGAACACTACTTCAGTCGGGCCTTCTACTTCGACGGCCGCAACTTCGTTTTGCTTGATCTCCTCGATTGTGGGCACTTCCTCGACAACTTCTTCCTTAACAACTTTCGGTGGAACAAACTTGATCACCTTTTGCAGCTTCGGAAGCTGTATCTGTGGTGGAGGGGGTTTGGGTTTATCAATTGGTGGTGGTGCCGAAAGTTCTGTGTAAACAAGCTTGCGTGGAGGTGCTTTCTCAACCACTTCCTCGCCCTTAAACATTGCGATAAGGCCCGGGCCGAATAAAACAGCAGCTATGAACAACAGCGTAATGAGCACTGCTTTCAATACGTTCTTGCTGTAAACCTTCCGGAGCACAAATGCACCGTAATCTTTGTTTCTTCTTTCAAAGACCAGATCTTCCCATGTTGCCGGCACAATTAAATTGCCTGCTGTATCTGTTGTTTTCATGATTACTGTGGTTGGACTACTTCTTCAACATCTAACTGGTTGGCGATAATTTTCTTATCATCCTCGGTAAAATCCACAATGGCAAATCGTTTTGTTGCTGTGATGTCCATTTCATCGAGGATGTCAACCATATTTTCATACTTCGATTCATCCTTCGGTTTAATAAGCACCATCATTTTCGGGTTTGCTTTATTGTGTTCCATGATCACCTTTCTCACGCCGTCTTTCGAATAATTTGTTACTTCCGCAGGAGGCGTTAGGCCAACCCACCAGTAGATCTTATTGTTTTCGGCGAGAACAAGGTTCAGAATGTCATTCTCATTGATCTTCGTTTGTTCGGTTTCATCCTTGACTTTGTCAGGCATGGTAACCTCCATTGTCTTTGGCTTGTTGAAGGTTGTGGTAAGAATGAAGAATGTTAACAGGAGGAACGCGAGGTCCACCATGGGCGTCATGTCGATTTTTGTTGATTGCTTTTTCGACCGGACTTTCCCGCCATCCTTACCGCCGCCACCGCCGCCTTGACTTACTTCTGCCATGTTTTTATAACGTTAAGTGTTACGATTCTTGTTCCAGACCGGTGATGAGATTAAATCTCAATATTTTACGGTCGATTAATGTCTCAACAACCTGCTTTACAATCTTGTAGTCGGAATCACGGTCGCCTTTGATCGCGATACGCAATTTGCTTGGATTCGTCAGACGTGCATTCATCACCCAATCGGCCAGCTCGTTATTTGCTGAGTCGGCGGGTATTCCAGGTTGAATAATGCGTTTACGTTCGTCAGGATCGAGGTCGAGAAACTCAGGTAGATTCTTGACAGGTATTCCAAAGCCCGAGATAACGGCAAAGGCGTTTTTCTGATCCTGTGTGAATTCAACACCGTATCGTTCGCCCATGAACTCCAACATCTTCACGCGGTTGAATTTATTATCCATGTCGAAGAAAACCCTTCCATCCGCCGCAACCGAAATGATCATTCTGTCCTTGTCGGGAAGAATGATTTCAGATTCAGACTTTGGAATATCAACTGCAACAGGTTCTTCCGGTGCGAACGTGGTTGTCAGCATGAAAAACGTTACAAGGAGGAAAGCAAGATCCACCATTGGCGTCATATCCAATGAAGGTGTTGCTCTGTGAACTTTTACTTTACCCATAATTTTATCCTTTAAGGATGTTAAAAATTAGTGAGTGACAGTCTTACCAGGGCCGTATGTGGCTGTGAAATTCTGGATAATGCTGTAACTCGCTTCATCGATGCCGTAAGTAAGGCCATCGATCTTACTAGTAAAGAAGTTGTAGAAAATAATGGCAAGGGCTGATGTTCCGATACCAAGCGCCGTGTTGATAAGGGCTTCAGAGATACCGTTTGATAATGCAACCGCATCAGGAGCACCTGAAGTAGCGATCGCCTGGAACGCTGCAATCATACCCGTTACCGTTCCCAGAAGACCCATCAGGGTAGCTACCGAAGCGATAGTGGCGATGATTGTCATATTTCTTTCCAGCATTGGCATTTCCAACTGAGTTGTTTCTTCGATATCCTTCTGCACCATCATCACCTTCTTTTCAGGGTCCATGTGTGTATCTTTTGCCAGCTCATTGTATTTTACGAGGCCTGCCTTCACAACATTTGCAACTGATCCCCTTTGTCTGTCGCACTCGGCGATAGCTTGGTTGATGTTATTGCTTGCTACCAGTGCTCTTACCTTTGTAACGAACTTCTTTACGCTGCCTCTTCCGCTGGCGCTGCTAATGCTGATGAGACGCTCAATACCCATTGTTAGGGTGATCATCAAAAGGGCGATCAGGATCGCAACAACGATTTTACCTTTGTAGATAACGCCCATCCAGTTGCCAGGCAGTGGGTGATTGTTAGGGTCGCCACCTTCGAAGTTTGCCGGGTTTCCTAATACATATAAGTAAATGATGAAAGCGATGATAATCTCTAAAGGAATAACAATTGCTGCAAAACTTGACTTAAGACTATCCCCCAATGAGCTAGAATTTTTTGCCATGATTAATTAGAATTTAGGTTTATAGTTATGTTTATTTTTTCTTGGTAATGAGAAAACGAGCGGAAAAATCCTGTTTTTATGCAAAAGCGCCAAATTAATATTTAAAATTTTTGCGTTTTAAACACGATTATTTGTGCCTTGAGGTTCCTGACTTACTCTTTTGCCAACAGTTTTCTGTTCTTGAGATAGGTGATTATCACAGGTATGGCAGAGATCAGCACCATGCCGATCACTATTATTTCCAGGTAAGAGGTGATGCCAGGAAATATTCTGCCTAAAAAATGGCCAGCCAGAACCATTGTCACGATCCAGATGGTGGCACCAAGAAAGTTGAAAATCACAAACTTTGTCATGTCAATTCTTACCATCCCAGCCAGAATCGTTACAAATGTTCTGACCACGGGTAAAAATCGCCCTATGATAAACGCCATCATTCCATGTTTCAGATAGAATGCTTCTGTTATATCCAGGTATTTCTTTTTAAAGAACAGTCCGTCTTTTTTATTCGCCAGATAGCCTCCGGCCCACCTTCCTGTGAGATATCCCACCGTAGAACCGGAAACCGCCGCGATTATCAAAAGAAAAATCAGGAACGTTACATTAATATCAAGGTACTCCGTTTCGCTCAGTAATCCCGCTACAAACAGCAATGAGTCACCTGGCAAAAAGAATCCGAAAAAGACGCCCGTTTCTGCAAAAATTATCGCCAGCAGTAATCCCAACCCTCCATATTGAATTATGTTCTCAGGATTGATGGTATCCAGCAACGAAACAATTGTCGCAAAATGAGCCTCAACAAGCAACGCCTTAATCATAGATCACAAAACAGTTAACACAAAATCACGTGCTGTCGTATCTTCCGGTTTATGACCTTTGCCTGTAAGATGCCGATACACGAGATATTCCATAAAGAATTTAAAAATATTTTTTTACCGGCCGTTCCGGAAGTAAAAAGTCGGCAAGGTAACCGAAATTAAGATACGGAAAGCGGCCGCTTGAAATTTAACCTCCACCGCTGGGAAGGATTCAGCTTTCAACGAAGACGAATTTCAAACATGTTAACATCTAAAAACTTTATTCCCGCTTGCTCAAGGTATTTGTGTTAAAAGCATTTCAATCTTACATTTTGGCAACTTCTGTAAACCAATGATTAATTTAGGAGATCCAAAATCAATAATAACCGCCAGATTTGCGATTTGAACTCCAGATTGTAAGAAATGGTGTAAAGAGGCATCAAAAGAGATTAACCCCACATGAGATTCAAAAAGACATTTCGTTCAATGGCGATTTTTATCGGGATCAGTGTTGTCTCGTGTGTTATCGTGACGTACGCATTTCTCATTACCCACCGCCATTATGAAAAAAATATACCCCTTGTTGGGATAATCGAGGATGCAGGCCAGCGATTCGACAATCAACATGCAATCGTTTCAGTAGCAAACGACAGCGATGCACTGGAAAAAGTTTTGACTGGCATTGTCTCTTCGCGCGCCGAAATCCAATCTCTATACGACGAAACGACTGACGAAGACACCCGCATTCTGTTGAAAGAAATCCTTGTCAGATATGAAAACTTCGAGCTTTTAACCCGTACGCGGATCGAAGCGGCAGCTACCGGCATGAATGCTGGCGACGACGATGGAGAATTAACAGCCGCCGGACAGCAAATGCAGACATCCCTGCAACTGCTGACAGATCATTACAAACAATTTACAAAGTCACAGTCGGAGGTGGTTTTCGATTGGACGATTGCAGCGTTTGTAGCTGTAGCCTTATCTTTTACTGTATTTTGTGTTCTCATCTTCAGATTACGGAAGACCGCTCAGGAAGAAAGAGAGCGAAACACAAAAAGATTGGAAGAGGAAACGAAGCGCGTTGAGACTCTTACCACGTTCATCCAGGCTGTATCAGCGGGAAATTACGATCTGGAACTGACTTCATCAGGCGATGATAACCTTACGGGGACGCTTGTGACAATGCGCGACAAGCTTCGGCAGAATGCTGACGAAGACCGCAAGCGAAACTGGTCTACCCAGGGACTTGCTCAAATAGGTGAGATACTCCGTTCAACAACGTCAAACTCGACGGAGCTTTACGACAACATCATCAAGTTTGTTGTGAAATATACCCGCAGCACGCAGGGCGGATTGTTCGCTCTTAACGACGACTCAAGCGATGATCAATATCTCGAGCTCGGCGCATGCTACGCTTTCGAACGCAAAAAGTACCTGCAAAGGCGTGTTGAAATTGGTGATGGATTGGTTGGTCAATGTTTCGTTGAAGCTGAACGCGTTTATCTTGTTCAGGTTCCCGATGAATATGTCAATATTACCTCAGGCCTCGGTGGAACGACGCCACGATCAGTGCTGCTCGTTCCTATGAAGGTGAATGACAAGGTATACGGTGTTATCGAGCTGGCGTCTTTTCAGCCGTTTGAAGAATACGAAATTCAACTGGTGGAAAAACTCGCGGAGACAATCGCTTCCACGATCTCCACTGTTAAGGTAAATGAAACAACACGCATGCTGCTTGAAAAAACGCAACAGCAAACGGAGGAGATGAAATCGCAGGAAGAGGAGATTCGTCAGAACATGGAAGAGTTGGAGGCGACACAGGAAGAGATGCGAAGAAAACAATCGCTGCTCGAACAGGAGCTCGCGCATGCACAGGAGCAGGCAACCGAGTTGCATCGCAAGGAAAGAACGTTATTCGAATCGCAGCAAACGCTGCAGGCAATCATTGACAATATTCCGCGGGCAATTTTCTGGAAAGACAAAGATTTGAAGTTTGTTGGTTGTAATAAGATTTTCGCGCGGATAGCTGGTGTAGATTCACCCGCCGATCTACTGGGAAAAACGGACTTCGATATGGCATGGCGGGATCAGGCCGAAGCCTACAGAAAAGACGATTTTGAAGTAATGCGAAGCCGTGAGGGCAAACTCGACATTGAGGAGTTAAACACGAACGCTGAAGGAGAGGAATCGTGGGTTCGCACAAGCAAAGTGCCTATCATTACGGACGATGGAAATGTCGTTGCCATTCTTGGCATGTTCGAAGATATCACAGCTGCGAAGAACCGGGACGCCAGGATTGCACAACAGTTAGAAGAACGTGATAACGCAGTAAAAGAGCTTGAGGCGCTGCGCCAGTTAATGGCTGTCAAAAAATGAGAATGTAACGACGATCTTGCATTGGTCGGTTGTTGGGCCTAAATCATTGGCCGCATTCGGGTTATTTTTGCTATTTTTACGAATTACTGCTACCACACTGGTTATGAAACAGATTTTTTTACTGGTGATAGCTGCGTTGATGACGGGTTCCGTATCACTTTTCGCGCAGGATCGTAAGGACAAAGCACCGGTCACGTACGAGGAATTGTACGATGAGCCATATTCGATCAACAAACTTTTTGTAGCCTTTCAACCGATGTACGGCGAGTTGTTTGTCACGAATATCAATGCCGGCTTCGGGGTAGAAGCGATTTACTTTCACAAAGACAAGCTCGATTTCAGAGCACATTTCCGGAAAACGTACACGCAGGAATTTTACGATTTCGCACGCGATCTTGCTTCCAAAAACAGCGATGTCGACAACCGCGCTGAAGTGTTTAATTACTTCGAGTTGGGTGGCACATACCATATCAAGGACTTCGAAGAAAGCTCGAAGACGAAAATGTTCCTGTACAAGAACAGTTACAAAGGAAATCGTTGGGCCTCACGTGTTCCACTGAGTGCCGATATTCCGTGTAAGGTTCGCAAGATCTACGGCGCTCGTGTCGGTGGTATCATCTGGGACAGCTCGACTGATTTAGGACGCGCCCTCGAAGATCAGGGATTAACAAACGCGGATTTGAAAAGTGGCGACGTTGCCTTGCCAACTGAACACCCGAATCCCGATAATAACAATCAGCCAGAGCCACTCGATGTCTTCACGAATGTTTCAAGCAAAGGCTTTTATGTTGGCGGGTCGATGTCGTGGATCCGGAATGTAGCCGTGAGCTTCGATAAATTCGAAGAAGGTGTTGATGATCTTATTTTAACAACCTATCTGGATATTCTGTTTTCACCGACTATTGGTATCGATGATATTGTTTACACGGATGAAACTAACGTGACGCGAACTTATTCTGTAGCTCCTGTCAAGACAAAAACCTTTGGTTTTCGTGCGGGTATCGACGGACGTTTTAACCGCACACTGAGCTGGGCCTACGGTGCTGAAGTTGGCTACAGGCCGAGCATTGATGGTAGCGGCTTCTTTGCAATGCTGAAGATCAGCTTTCCGATCTATGGCACCAACCTCGATTACAAAGTTGAAGCTTTCGGAAAATAGCCAACCGTGCGCTGCGATCTCCTGATTGTTAATATCAAGGGCCTCGTTCAGGTCAGAGATAAAAGTGTGACTCGCGTAGCTGGAGACGCTATGGCGGAACTTCCTGTACTCGAAAATGCCTACCTCGCAATCTCAGATGAATTAATTCTTGATTTCGGTTCGATGGACTTGCTGCCGTTATTCACAGCTACACAAACCATCGACGCTAGAGGTCGATTTGTTTTCCCTTCATTTGTGGATTCACATACGCATCTGGTGTTTGCTGCCACTCGCGAGGAAGAATTTGTAATGAAGATCAAAGGAGCAACGTATCAGGAAATTGCGGCTAAAGGCGGAGGAATCCTTAATTCTGCCAAGCGATTACAGCAGACTAGTGAAGACGAACTGCTTGAACGCGCACTCATGAGAGCCTCAGAAGTCATTCGCACCGGAACCGGCGCTATCGAAATAAAGAGCGGATATGGACTAACGGTGAAGGATGAGTTGAAGATGTTGCGTGTAGCCCGGCGCGTTGCAGCCCAAAGTCCGTTAATTGTTCGAAGCACGTTGCTAGGGGCGCACGCGGTGCCAGCCGGCATGAAGAAAGAAGATTACATATCGCTCGTACTAAATGAGATGATCCCGGCGGTTGCCGCGGAGAAGCTCGCCGACTACATCGACGTGTTTTGCGAAACCGGATTTTTTACGCAGGACGAGACCGAAATGATTGCCGAGGAAGGAAAACGGTTCGGATTAAAACCGAGGATCCACGCAAATCAACTTAACCGGTCGGGCGGCGTTCAGGCCGGTGTTAAGACCGGCGCCCTAAGTGTCGATCACCTGGAAAATATTGGTGATGAAGAAATTCGGTTGTTGTCGGGAAGCAATACGATGCCGACGGTATTGCCCTTCGCTGCATTCTTCTTGAACCTATCATTTCCACCAGCGCGCGAGATGTTGAACGCAGGTCTTCCGCTTGCGATTGCATCTGATTATAACCCGGGAAGTTCACCCAGTGGAAACATGCTGATGATGATTTCGCTGGCGTGTATCAAAATGAAGATGACGCCGGAGGAAGCGATCAATGCGTGTACGATCAACACAGCATCGGCGCTTGAACTTTCAGACAAGGTTGGGTCGATCACGAAAGGAAAAGTTGCCAACGTCTTCATTACGAAACAGATTCCCTCGATCGCGTTTATTCCCTACGCGATGGGAAGCAACGTGATAGAAACCACCATTCTTCGGGGAAACGTGGTTCAAGACAGTTAAAACAGTTCCAGATTTTATCGGAAGCCAGCCTGTAACATTCACCAGGTTTTTTGTTTCTTGAGATATGGATAACCAATCAGAGATCCCGTTGTTTCCATTGACGCTGCTTCCGCTTCCGGGCGAATTGGTTCCGCTTCATATTTTCGAGCCACGGTATCGCCAGCTTGTCGACGACATGGAACGACTCGATATCAGTTTTGGAATCTACTGTAATCATGAGATCAATGAAGCTCGGCTGGGGTCAATAATGAAGCTGGAAAGTGTTATCAAGAAATATCCGACAGGCGAAAGTGATATTGTTGTTCGGTGTCTCGATATTTTTTCACTCGATAAGATGCTCCGCACGTACAATGACAAAATGTACCCAGGTGGTAATGTTCGGACGTGGAGCGTCGACATCCGAATACCCGCAGATCACAGCGTTTATGACTTATTCCTGAATCTTCGCGAGAAGCGTAACATGACCCGGCACATCGATATATACTCTTTGTTTCATATTGCAGGCGAACTAAATCTCGATGTGTTTGACAGGTACAAGTTTCTCACATTTCCTCCGGAGAAGGCTTCTGTTTTTATTTTGAACCAGTTAAAATTTCAGCTACATCTTTTTGACCAGGAGGATAAGTCGCGTGACATGTATCATTTGAATTAAATACAATCGTTTTCTACGTGCAGCCAATCCGTTATTGCAATCGTTGCCGGTTTAATCTTTCGTACAGGAATCGTTTTCTTTCACGAAAATCAGATGGTAATGGCTTAGCTTGTATGTTAAAGTTCCGCAATCGATTTTTTCAAGAGAAAATTCTCATTCATTACAATCACTAACCATCTGTAACGCGGGGTCGTACATTTGAGCAATAAAATGTAAAGCACAAGAATGAAAACGAAATCTCTTATTCTCGCAGCAATTGTACTATTATCGTCAGCCTCAATACACGCGGGTGATGGCGGGCCTCTAAACACAGGGTTTGTGGTGGTTCCTGTTCAAAACAATCAGGTATTCAAAGTAATTTACAAAGGTGAAAGTGTTGGCCGGGTAAGGCTCACCATCTACAACGAGAATGGTGAAACCATTTATGCCGAAAGTATCTACAGGACGAATGGCTTTATCTATCCAATGAATTTTGCTGGTTTATCATCTGGCATTTACAGGCTGGAATTGATTGATGCAGGTGGAAAGAAAAGTGAAAAGATCAACTACACTTCAAAATAGAAGAGTTAGCAGAAATCAACCTATACGATAATCCTTATAGGCTAAACGAAGACCTCCTTTTCAGAGGTCTTTTTAGTTTTCATACAACTCCAATGGCAGCCCATCAGGATCGTTAAAGAAAGTAAATTTTTTTCCTGTATACTCATCAATTCTGATGGGCTCCGTTTCGACATTGTTATTATTCAGGAATGCTATTGCCGAAGTCAAGCTTGACACATTAAACGCCAGGTGGCGCAACCCAACCGCCTCCGGACGTGTAGGACGTGGTGGAGATTCAGGAAAGGAAAACAATT
>Ga0196965_1000487_pt1 | contig 23012 bp, 34 predicted proteins | sample S1_20metaG_FD_148668 | JGI IMG/M metagenome (GOLD analysis project Ga0196965, IMG submission 148668) | Soil microbial communities from Anza Borrego desert, Southern California, United States - S1_20 | ecosystem: Environmental > Terrestrial > Soil > Desert | place: USA: California | collected... | reverse complement strand
TGTTTTGCCTGTTTGCTGAAACTCTCGATTCCGCGTATGTCATTGCTGTCTCTGTGAGGGCAACGCCGTCGCTACTTGTCAGATTCTCGGTGCATGAGAATTGATCTACAAAAGCATCAGCGTAAAATGAAAGTCCTGACGCGTCGTCTAAATGTACTCCGTTGTTGTAAAGTTCTGTTACTTCCGATTGTGTGAGAACCCGGTTCCAAAAACGGACATTACACATCTTCCCCCGGAAGAAATTTGTATCGCCACGATCAGAGCCTATTCTTAACCTCATGTTCGCGGTTGAATAAGAATTTACAAACGTTCCGGCTGCGCTTAGGTTTGTTTCTTCAACACTATTGATATACATTTTTAACCCATTCGAAGCCCCTTCCGCCGACGTTACAACTACGTGATACCAGCGATTTCGAAGTAACCTTGATGTGCTTTGAACTTGCTGAAAAATAGAACCTGTTGAACTACCTACTCTGAGAAATTGAAGTTTGCGAGGTACGCTTGTATTGTTTTCACCAACCCACGAAAACACCCATTGCGCCCGCGTTGCGTCTGTAACTGTTAAAGGTGTCTCTGCTAATTTTGAAAGATTGCTACCCTTTATCCAGAACTCAATACTGATAGCAAGATTTGAAGACGTTATTTCATAATCTAAATCTCTTGCCGCAGCAACGCCTTTTGAAGTACCCCCGTTAAATGTAGCCACGTCACGAGGGTCTATTTCTTCTTCAGATGAAGAAGAGGTGAGCCATCCTAAAAAGTGGCTGATTCTCATACCGCAGTTTGATTTTTGATTGTGTAAAGAACCTTCCCATTTCCGGCACCGTCATAGTTTTCAAAATACCGGAACACGATAATATTCATGTCCGTTGTTGAAATGCTATCGCTGCCGTTCAATGCCTCAAATCCTGCTGGAAAGTTTACTGCAACTGGTTCATTTATTCTCGCGACAATACCGACTCCGTTCACGTGTCCAGATGCTGCCAGGGTAAACGTTGTTGTTCCGCCTGACTGTGTGGCTAAATCTTTATCCTCATCAAAGGTTAATTCAGTAGCGAAAGATTCAACATCGATGTCAAGTTTGTCCTCTAAGGTTGCAACGTCGCTTTCTACTGCTGCGACATCTGACTCAATTGATGTAACATCAGATTCGATGGCCGCGATGTCCGCGTCGTGTTCTGTGTCTTTTGTGTATAGCTCGTCAGTGTTGTCGTTCACTTTATCGAACGCATCTCTGAGGTTATCCCCCGTTCTGTCGTTCGCTGTTGTTCCTATGTTAATTGATTGCTTTGCCATAAAAATTGTAATCCTTTTTACAAGACTTGGTACATGAATTGAAAATAAAATGATCGCATGCTAGTTGATTCAGATCTAAACAAAAGCTCCGCCACATCGGATGTAGGATCTGATCGTATCGCCCCTGACATGTCCCTATTGGCATCACTCTGGCTTGCCACTCCCGCAAGTTGTATATCGCTACTGAAGTTCGATGCAATCGGCAGACTTAACGTGATTGCGGTATTTGTTGTGCTTGCTGTTGCCTGCACTCCAATCCTTCCGAATACAAACACTCTCGCACCAATACGAACATACTGGCATACATATGCGACGGAAGATGCCACGTTTGCCACCCCAGTGAGAGTGGGGGTATAAGTACCTTCTGTGTGGGTTATGGATGATGAATTGTCATCAACGTATTTTTTGGTGGCCGCGTCCTGATCGTCTGTTGGGTCGGTTACACTTTGAATACGTCCATCATCGTTAATTGTTGGCGTGCTGGACTGCACAGTTTTCCCGCCTGCGCCATTCGCTCTTATGATTGCGTTATCGGTTGCGCCAGATGATCCGGTAAGGGCATAAGCCTTTACACTTTGTTGACTCGGCGCTTTCGTTGCGCTATCCGATGCCATGTCATCTTCATCAATGAAATTGTCATCAATTGACAGAAAGGAATCTGATATGTCTTCTTTAAGGTCCCGCATATCGTTCGCGCCAATATCTCCCGATACGTTGTCCGCGAACAGCGTCGCCCATTTTGCCTTAAAGTCTGTTTTATTTAACTGTGCCATTTTCCTTTAATCATAATCAATACCAAATGCCTGCGGGTCAAATGCTCCGCTAAACGGAACTACACTATCGCTACCCGATGGATTTTTTAATTCGTACCCGTCAATTACATACTCGTTTATATTTGCAAGCTGATCGTAACCTTGACACAAATACCTCCTCCCACTATCGCCTTGTTCGCGAAGCACTGAATATGGTTTCAGGTACTTATCACCAATGAGTGTTCCGGTAAGCCGGCGACTGGATTTTTTAAACTGTGCTGCTAACGATGCTAGTAAGATGCTTTGAATCGTTTGTGATTCCGGAAAACCATCACGCGTCCATGCGCTTGTAGGATTACCGTTTTGATCTCTTATGTAGTTTGTGTACGCGTATTTTGCGTTGATAATATCCGTAGGGCAATCACCGTGGTGAATTGTTAATTCATAAACGCGTTTATTATTCTTATTTAAAACAATTGGAATTACATTCTCCGATTTTGTTTCGAGTCCATCAGGAAGAACACGCAGAATTACGTTATCAATTAAAAATCCTCGTGTTGACGGTAAGGAAGAATCGATTTCGTCTGTCTGTTCCCACGCTGTTATATTTACAGGAGCGGTTGATGAATAATCATTTGGATAAACTAACTCCGGTTCATTGGCTCCACCCTGCGAGTAACGTGATTTATAAAACCTATATACATCACCGTCTTTTACTACCCTTCTAACCGCGACATGTTTACTCATTGTAACCTCTCCTTTTAAACTTGCAAGGCTGCCGTGATCTTCATCCCATTGATTATCGAACAACATGTAAAACTCAATATCCTGATCATCGGATGAGTCTCCTGGCCATTGCACCATGGGTATACGAAACTCGTAAGTCTTCCAAGCGTTGTATTCAGTGAAATAGATTTCGTTATAACCAGGATCAGAAGAACTCCAATTTTCACCGAGATCGATTGTGTTATAATAGTAGTCCCCTATTTTTAGCTTATATCTGAATCGAGTATAAGGACGCGCAATTGCCTGGTCTACCAGGTAGTCAAAACCAAAAAGTAGCCAGTCTGTATTACTTATCATCAACGAATCACGCACGTTGTAAATCAGTAGTTCCGCCTGATCCCCGTGGTTGAAGTTTACATAAAGTGCGCCCTTACTTTCCCCGCGATCAACGTCTTCATGTCCCCATGTTATGTTCGTGCCTGTTACCACCAAAACATTCCATCCTCTAAAAAACTGCAATAGATTTGCTGGTGGTAAATCTGTCTCTTCAAAAGAATAAGACCTTAATAAGCTCTTTTTTGCAATTAGTTTTTGTGTGATTATAATCTTTCCATAAGATGGAAGCATATCCATAACTGCGCTTTGATCGGCAAACACTAGCCTATCTGTTGCGCCAGCCCAATCAATATCTACTGCGGCATCAAGTGATCCGTTTGAATCATAAACGGCATGTTCTGTAAATTCCCTGTAATCCACTGTGTCGCCAGTCAATTCTTCTGGACACCAAACAACCCACTTACCGTCTGCCTGCGCGATGCATGCGCCGCCGCGATATTCCTGTAAAATGCTTATTAAAACTTCGTCACATTTCCACGGCTTGTCTTTATCGTAAAATACCGAAGTGTCGTAATGCGCTTGCGCAAGTGGGCCATCTGCGTCGGTGGCATCAAAAGTATCTTCGTACATATTGATCGCGGAGCGGATATTAATCTCCAGATCCAATTTTCGTACGATTGAAGCGATGATTTCAATTGCAGGTAAACTAGTCCTGTAATTATTTCCGCTCTCATCAACAAAATCTAAATCTTTTAGATTAGCCAGACCGTCCGTTGCTTCAATTGTGATCGTATATGGCTCTTTGATGTATTGCGCATTCCATAGAAACGGAATCTGATATCCCTTAAAATCCATTTCATAACCAGAACCAAAGTCGATATAATGTTTTACCTGAAATTGTCTTTCGTTCTCAGCGAAAAGGTTTTCATAACCGAAACTCGTTGTAGTTATAAAACGAAATGATATACTTGTTGCTCTGATCGTGTAAAACTTATTCTCGCCGCTGGCGTGAAGTGTACGCGTAAATGGTGATCCTTCTTCGTTATCTGCTAACAGCGTTTCGGTATCACCGCTGTAATCCAGTTCTAAGATTTCAATCTTATGGTCGAATCCGTTGGTGCCGTTGGCGTGAATGTCTTTCCATTCAGAGACATATCGTAGTTGATAATTACCTTCATAAGAAATCCTTACAGGCATAATATCTACACATCCGCCTTCGTCTTTAGCGTAAACTGTGTATTGACCAGGGACGAGATTAGAAAATGTATAAGGTGCGCCCGTCGAAACTGTTGTGCCCTCTGTTGCATAATCAAAATCAAAAAGAGCAACTTTGATTATGCCGTTTGTACTAGTGACCGTGATCTCTAACGCGCCGTCATTCGCCGATTCACTTGATGCTTTTGTGATCACAGGATTGTCGGCTATTTCAATATCACACGCCGCGCCGACCTGACACAAAGGAGAGTTTAACAGTTCTTTTTTTACTGCGTAGGGCCCATTGTTTTTTGGTGTAAAGTATATTTGGGTGGTTCCATCACAAAAAACCAACTTATGATCTACACGCGTGTAGTCTGTGTTCTCGGTTCCTAGTGTTGGAACGCTGCCCGGGGTATAATCTGTTTCTTCCGTTGTGTAGCTGGTTGCTGCTGTCACCTCAATGGCTTCATCAACATCATCCCAATACGAACGGAACACCGTACCAGGCGCAAACAATGCCCTCGTTTTAAGTAATGTGATCGTATAGATGATATTCCTAGCCACGCCTTGCTTTATTTTTATTATCGACGTTCTTCAATACAATGCGAAGTTTTTCGCCATTGATTTCAACCTCGCCGCCTAATTGTATTCGTTCGCCAGCATCACGGGTTTCTAATCGCGAAGGCGCGCCTCCCCCCGATACTGATCCACCACCACCGCCACCGGATCCACCCTTTGCGATCTTAGCCGCTCTATTACTCACAACTTTTCCAAGTGCCACGAGTGCAACACCCGCCGCGATAGCTACGTAAGGGTTAAGGCTCTGCAATGCTCTTTTGATCCCCTCAACACCAATACCTGTCGCGATAGCAAGTTGACCGAGTTGAACGCACATATTACCAAATGTCCCTAAGAGGACTGCTGATATTTGCTCCGCTCCCCCAACACCTGATGCCATGTTCCCAAGAGCCTCCCCTAATCCAGATGCTAAGTCAATGAAAGCTTGGTTTATAATCGGCGCAGCGTTGATCGCAGCGACTCCCATTCCCGCCCAATACTCTGTCCAATAGATTCCAAATTCAGATAGCTTCATTTGATGTGTTAGCATCGCTTGTTGCTGATCAGCAAAATTCTTTTTTATCGCGGCGGTTGCTTTTGCAAGTCCCGCTGTTGCGTCAAGAAAGTCATATCCTTTTTGGGTTGAGGTAGTCATTCCGGTTTCAGGAGCGAACCTTGAAGGATCGACTGAAAGCATAGTGTTAGGTGCGGGGCCGCGCCTTTTTTGATTTTTCTTTTCTACTTCTTCACGCTTTTTATCGAGCTGTTCCTCTCCTTTTATATGTGCATCGTAGTATTTTCTGATTTCTTCCGTTCCCGCCTTGATTATGTTATTCAGTTCAACCCACTTATCAATATCACCTACGCGCGCGGCTTCACGTCTCATCTCCTGAAGAACACGAACGCCATCAGCCATTTTCTTTACATCTTCCGGCGTTGTGCTTAATGCTTTTGTTATCCGATTAACGCCGCCTGCGATAGCATCCAGAGCCATTGAAAAGAGACCGCCACTATTCGCAGCCTCACCAATTGCTTTTTTCAACTGCTCAAAAGAGTCTTCAAGATTTGAAAGCCCGCCGCCTAAAGTTTGCGATTGCGCGGCCATTCCACCTGTAACACCTTCTATCTGCCCTAGCGATAAGATGTAATCCCGAATTGATTGCGAGGTGAAATCAACTTGCGTTTGGACTCCCTTAAATGTAAATGTGACTTTATCGCCTTGCTTGCTTGCGCGAATACCAAACTCTTTTAAGCGTTCAAATTCCCCTGTCTGAGCATCTATAATTGCCTCTGCTAGTTGATCGAATGATTTACCCATCGCTGAGGCTAAATCCCCCAATGATGTCATCTGATTCATTGTAGGAATAAACCCTTGATTAGCGAGTTTTACGAATGATGCGGTGAGTTCATCAACCTGGTAAGGCGTTTTCGATGCAAACTCTGTGATCTGATTTAGAGCCGCTTTTGCCGCTCCGTTACTTCCGAGTGTGTTGGTTAGTACCGCCTCAAACTTTTGAAACTTAGCGGTTGTGTTGAATACTTCTTTACCGAAACTTACTAACGATGAAACAGCAAACGCACCGGCGATCATTCCTCCAATCCTTCCGATGTTTTTATTGAATGAATTAAGATGCGACGTCGCATCATTCAACCCCTTTCGTAGCTGATCTACATCTGCGCCTATCTTAACCGTTAGATTGCTTTGCATCTGATCTGTCTATCCTTTGAATCGGCTTCATTCTTTTAACTCTATCCTTTTTAGCTTCCTTATCGCCGGGAAGCTCAAATAAGTCTGCTGGCTTTTTTATCCTGGCTTTCTTTGGTAAGTGTGGGGCTGCTGCCCAAAACGCAACAATGCGCGAAGCATACATTAAGTCTTGAAACTGCGATGCCCTATCTTCTTTGTACCCATCTATTGCGAGGGATAACTCCCTTAGTTCCATCTCGTAAAAATCTCTGACGGATAGCCCAATTTTCCCGATGGCAATTTTTATCAGGCTATCCCATATACTTCCCCCGACTCATCGGTCGGTTCGATTTCCTTTACTTGTTTGTTTATTTTGTCAACATCAATACCGAGTGACTGTAAAAGTTTCTTTGTGATCTTGGGGATATCGGCAACCTCAATCAGTCCTGATACTTGTTCGATTGAAAACTGAAATTCATTTGTCGGGTTATTGAAACGATGTCCACTTTTCAAAACACAGTACGCAAGCGTAATGATATTGTCAGTGGTGTTTTCGAAACCGGAAAGCACATCGTTGTTCGTTATAGCCTTGTATTCTTTAAGTGCAGCCATATCGAAACGAATCGGGTAATCTTTACCGGAAAGTTTTATTAAATCACTAGTCATAAAGTTCGACTCCGGTTTAAGCGTAGGTTGTTATTGTCGGATCTCCTGTGTTCTGAATAGAACCAGAGAAGGTTACGTTATCGCCGTCAGGCGCATCATCATCAAGTGATACGATAATACCACGGCCTGATTCTTTACGAGTGCCACTTACACCGGTTCCTTTCTCCCAATAGATCACAGTTCCTGCGCGTCTCCATGTATCGAGTTGATCAAATGATGTTTTACTAGCATCGTCAGTTGTAGTGTACAATCCCTCAAATTCATGAGTCATGTCGTGCCGCGTTGCGACGTACTCCTTGTGAGTACCGGATTGTTTCGTTGTTGTCCCCCGCGTGTCAGTTGTCCGTGATGTAGAATTACTCACCAGGTTTACAATCTCCACTGCTGTAGAGGTATCGCTGATCTTTAGCGGTAAGTCTGTTCCGTCAGTAGGTGCTACTGTTGCCATTGTCTTTTGATGTTTTTATGTTAAACAGGTTGTTGGTCGATGTATAAGGCTGCAATTGTTACACTGCTTGTTGCCGAGTAACTGACTTCAAGTTGATGACTTGCGTTGTTGTAAGCGTTTCTAGGGACAGGGCCAATGAACGCCTCTGCGCCATCTGCGACCGCTTCTGTAATGTCCGCAATTGCTAACGTGCCGTACCCTGGAACTTCCAGTGAGTCGGATTGTGCTGCGATTGTGACCGTGACCGATCCGCCATTTTCATTTTTAACATGCAGGAATGTTTTCCCATCCCTGTTGTCAACCACATCGCCAGACGCGCCAGCACTTGCATAAGATGCAACGAGACCGCTCTGTGTTATCTCTTGTCGTGTTAGTGTAGCCATTTTATGAAATGTTTTTTTAAATGCTTTTTTTATCTTACAACCCTCACCATATACGCCTGTTCAACTACATATATCGTTCGGTTTTCAATTTCTTCGTCGTAATCGTTCTGGCCTTGAAATCTTATCTGTTCAACTTGAACGCTGTTATAAGTTCCTGCGACCTTTTCATCTAGCGCGGCGCGTCCTGCTTCGGTGAGTGTGTCAAGTGTTTCAAGCGAATCACTGTAGTAAATCACATTCACAAACACATGATCTTTTGCGCTCGCCCCGCTCTTTGTTGGGAATGGGTCTGTATTTTCTTCTTCCACAACGATGTACGGTACTGCCTTTCCTTGTGGCGCGGCATTGCGGTAAATGTTGTTCTCAATGATTCCGCTTACCGTTGCGTCATCGCGAAGTATTCCTAAAACCGCGTTCGCTCCTTTACTCATTTTTTACCGTAGCGCTTAACCGCCTTTGCTATTACCTTGCTTATGTCCACCGCGATTTCTTTTGTCGCTGATGTTTCCAGTTCGCCGGCCGCCTCCTGGATTACGTTGCCTGTACCTTCAATCTCTCCGGTACTTGCACCGCTCTTTTTCTTTCTTTCAATGCCTCGCCAAAACATGAAGATGTAGGCGAGTGATCTTCCTTTGACTCCGATCTCAAGGAACGTCTGCTTTAGGCTTTTCACCTTCAGTATTCCTATTGATCGTTTTGATTTCCCGGATTTCTTAAACCGGAATTTCTTTCGTGCCCATGCCGCGATTTTGTTCGCTGGCTTACGTGCAATATTTCTTACTACCGATGCATCGACTTCTTCGGGCATCTTTTCAAATAAGATTCTCAGTTCCTTCAATCCATCAAGCTCGACCCCTGAAACCTTCTTAGCCATTATCCCGCTTTACTGCTTTCAGTATCACATAGCCCCTGCGTGGTGTCCCTTCAATTCCTGAGATATACAATACTTCACCCCTTCTTACCACTCTCATCTTCTCGTCAATGATCCTGACTGTGCCTGCAAAGTTGTCAGCCGTGATCTGTGTGTTGTCTACTGTTATGTTGCTGTTGTCAGCCGTTAACAGAGAGAACGCCGCACCGGATCTGACTAAAAACCTCGTTTCATCTATCGCCACCTGTTGCTTTGCTTCGAACTTTTCCCGGCTTGATGGGCCGAGTTCTTTAGCCCAAATAGTTTTTAGTGTCGCCCATGTTTTTACCTCCTGATTCGTTGTCGTGTGATTCGATGTTGAATAGCTTTCAACTCTTATGCGCGTGTCCAGTTCGCCAATCTCAATTCCTTCAAGCATCAATAGAGTTTTAGCGGTATCAGAAGTTTTTCCACGCTGTTATTCAGTTTGTATTTCGCCTTGTTTGATTCATCGGTTCTTTGTTCGTAGAAGTCCGCCGTTGCTCTTAGTATCGCGATCTTTGCCCGGCTTGCTCCGTAACTTGTGATCGCTGTTCGTTGCGCACTTGCTGAGTCCAGCGCCGAACCATACCCTGCGACAAATCGAATACGAATTGCATTAGGTTTGTCGTACACCGCTGGTAAATTGCCTATGAACCGGATCATCCCCGGAACGCTTGTTGTGTCAACCTGATAATCTGATGTTGATAGTGTTTGCTCTACGTTGTCGGTATCATCGTATTTCACTGATCCCACTGTAACAAGTGGCGCTTTATCCAACTTCAGATAACCGGATGGTTTATACATTGAGGCCGCAGTCTCATTCCAGTCTTTCATTCTATATTCGAAAGTTGCCTGCATGAGTTGACGCTGAATACAATCTTGTACTAATTCAGTCGCAGCGTTCATATACTCAGTGATCAGTCCAGCCTCCGGATCAGTATCATCGACTTTCAAATGAACCGCCACCAGGTCATCCAGCGTGACCGGCAACTCTGATGGCGGGTTTATGAGAACGTACGATCCCAATTCCTTTTACTTTACGCGTTCCGCTGTTCCGTTCTTTTCCATAATCCGGGCGAGAACTTCAGAGCCATGAAATACTGATCCCGGCTTATGATACTTCGCGCCGTCAAGGGCACGTAGCTTTATTTTTTTTGTCGGGTTTTCGTATGCACCCTCAAGGCTCACCTTTGGCTTCGCGTTGGTTACAAACTCCTTTTCCTTTTTTTCCTTTACTTCTGCCATAAAACTTTCCGTTTTTGATTATTAATGTTTGAGAATATCCGCGTCAAGCGTTGAAGACATCGTGCCTGTCCCGGCGTGTTCCACTTTGTAATACCTGAATGGATTGCCGGACAAAATCCAGACGTATCTATTCGTAGCATCCGTCGCGGTGTAAGTGGCTAGTGCTGTCGCGGTGTTGGGTGTGGTTAACGCTTTGTAGTTTGTGCCGTCGAGTGATCCGAGCAGCGTCAACGTTCCGCCTACTGTGCCGGAAAGTTTTGTAACGGTCACAACAACGGTTGTTGATGTACCACCACCACTAATAACAGCGCTTTTCACCGATCCGGTACCCGCATTGGTTGTCGTGTCCGTTCCGTATGCTGCGCCGTATGTTGTATTAAAGAAATTTTCACGCACTGACTGAGCCTCTCCCGTGAAGGAGAGGGTCAGGAAAGCAGCGATCAGAAAAAAGAAGATATTCAATGTTTTCATTTTCACTTTTTGTTTTTAGAATTTCAAAATGGGATTAAGCTGCCTCAGCGTCGATCAGCGCTTTCACGTTTGCGAAAGTGTCGTAGATAAATGCCCCTGCATCGTTTTCACTGTGGAACACGTGCAGTCTCATCTCGCAGATGTAAGTCACAAGGTTCTTTGTGAAGTCATCGTTTTCCCATCCAAGCGCGATAGACATATCTTTGTAGATAAGACACTTGAAAAGGTCAAGACATGCAGCCTGGAAATATCCCGCCGTTACGTTGTTGTCTTCAACAACTAGAGCACCTGCGATCTGTCTTCCATCGGAAGTTGAGAAAGGAGGAAGAAGGTAAATTCCCTGTGTGCCTGACTTTGCAAGATCCATGTTCGCAGCGTCCACCGGATTGATGAACACGGTAACAGGAAGTCCACCGAAGTGACCGACCGCCAACTGTGCGACTACCGCACGAATACAATCGAAGTTGTTAGGGTCTTGTGTTTCGATTCCAGTGAGCGAGTATGTCACTGATTCTCCCTGAATACCACCGGGAACGGTTGAAGACTCAGTGCCAGACATTAAGGTTGTGTTTGCTTTGGCGCGAAGCTGGTAAACCATTTCGTTCTTCACGTATGACTCCATTCCCTCCACGTCATCCAAAAGCTCGATTGCAATCTTGTCGCTCACTGCGATCTTCTTTGCGTTAGAAACTTCTCTTTCCAGTTTCCATGAAATGCCGGGCTTTGCAACACCAGGGCCGATAAATGCAGCCTCGCCAGTGTCAGCGTCTTTCTTTTTATTCACCCATGAGTACGCCGCTGACCCGGTTCTGCCTTTTGGTAGATAGTCCCATAACGTAGGCTTAACCCTGCGTAGATCATGTATACCTGACTCAAACTGAGGCACGACACCAGCATTCACAGTGATTGTGTTAGTGAGTGTGTTCGATGGCGTTTGTGGTGATGCCGCAGCACGGATTTCAAGCTGTGTCAATTCAGCTTTGCCGCCAGCCTTAATTTTCTGGATGGCTTCCTTGTTGCGCTTTTGCCATTCAATGATTTGTGCGCGAACACTTGGCACATGTTCTTCGGCCGGCTCTTGCTCCTGTTCTGTTTTGTTGACATTCATTACAGGTTTCTTGCTGCGCGCTTCTGTCGCGGCTCTGGCATCTTCGCGTTCTTCGATTTCGATTTCCTCATCGAGTTCGTCGCGCTCTTTTTCCAGTGATGCCCACTTTGTTTTTTCGTCGGCTGTTCTGGCTCGGTTCTCTTTCTCACAGGAAGCGCGGATACCATCTAACTCTTCCTGTATTTTGGCTCTTTTCTCGCCAAGTGCTTTTAATCTGCTCATTTTTTAAACTTTTGATTTTTGTTTTGTATTTAGATAGCCCCTTTGCAGACTGGCTTTCATTTCTGATTGATCCATTTCTGCTAAGTCACTTTGATAAGTGTCGTCGAATTGTTTTTTACTGCGAGTCGCAACAGTTGTGTCGGCGTACGCCGGATATGTCACAGGGGACACATCGTAAAGTCTTTCGAATTTTAGTATGGTACGGATTGACGGCTTGCCCTTTCCTTTATCTTCCCACTTCTCAGACTTTACAGTGAAGGAGAATGAACTTTCTTTTATGAGTCCGTTCCGGATGTTGTAAAGAAGATCATTGCCCGCCGTGGTGTCGGGTGCGTCGAACTCATAGTATAGTCCTGTGTCGTCCACGCCTATTGTAAGGCCCGCGCCGGATCTTGAAAGAATCAGATTTGGGTCATGGTTGAACAGAACGCGCACATCATCTTTCAGAACATCATCAAACGCTCCTTTCTCAATACGCTCAATAAACCAATCGCCTATCTGTGTATCTGAGTTGAATACAGCAGCATAACCGCGAATAGTCCGGCTTTCGGAATTGTCTTCCTTCGCCCGGATCTCGATTTTTGAAAAGCGTTTTTCGATTTTATTTTCCATAGTTGAAAATCATTTTTCCGCCATCAGATTCTTGGCTTGCGTGATCGTAACCATTCAGTTTAATCAGATCAGATATTGTCATCGATCGCCTTTTTCTCGGTTCCTGTTCACCTTCTTTTGGTTCTGATGTGTCCGCCTCTGTGTCGCCTGCTATCATAGAATCAATGACATCGTCTACCCTGTCCGTTGGCATCATGTTCATTTGGATATACCTTCTGTCGCCACCTTCCCAGCGGTTCCACTCCATTAAGTCTGCAACGGTGTCGCCATTGATCAGCCCGGCATTATGAAGTCTCACAAAACCCTCAACTGTAGATTTGAAGTCGCCGCGCATAAATGCACTGACGTTAAACTTCACGTAGTAAGGCTCCTGGCTTGTCTTGTTTGATTCCGCGAAAAGCTTTGCGTTTAATTCTTGCTCAATCGCGGTGATGCGTGGTAGCATCGTATACTTTATAAAGACTGTGTCCTGCTGTTCTGCGTTTGAGAATGTGGCCCGCTCGTAGTTTTGCGCGAGCGTCGGAGGGATGCGATAAATTCCGTAGATGTCCTCCTTTGTCGCGTTGATTGCATCGAGGTATTGCGCATCATCGGGTTTAACCATCAAATGATGGTACTTCAATCCCAATGGTAGGAATGGCACCATGCCTTTGTCGATGTTATCTTTCCAGTTTTTGCCGACCTCTGGCGTTTGGGTTTTAATCAATTCAAATGGCGCATCAGATGAGAAGTAGCCCGGCGGTTTTGTACCGATCTGCTTTTTACCGTAGGCTTTCAGTTTAGCGTTGTAACCTAACGTTTCAGCATTGTATCTTACACGGCTGCAACCGCGAATCCCATCAAGGGATAGATGTTTGAAGTGCAGAATTTCCCAGTGGTGATATACGCGTGACTCTATAATATCAGATTTGATCTTTGAAAAGTCGTATAACGGAAGCCCCTTAACGATCTTGATTTCCACCTGACTAGGTTCGACTGCGAGATTAATTGCTACCGGCCTCCACCGCCCATCCCATGTAATCACTCCAATCGCTTCACCTTCATTATCAATTTGCGCGCTAACCATTTTCCAGAGATCTGAAGCTGTCTGAAATGGGTTTGGCCTGTCGTGAATGAGATAATGTGCGGGGTGATTGTATGCTTTCTGACTTCCTTTTGAAGTATACTGGCATACGTGCGCGGGGAGAGATGCAAGTGATTCAGCGCCAACAAGCGTGCAGATATAAGCCGTGCTTATACGCATCGCTGATTTTGGCGTGATCGTTACATCTGAATCTGGATTTTGCCCTAAGAATATCCGAATGGATTCGGCAAAGGCTTCTGTAGAATTATAAGAGTAGAAGGGAGAACCGCTACGTTTTTCAAATAGCTTGCTTGTGAAGTCAATCGCTCTGTTTAAAGGCGTGAATACTCCCATCAAATTCAGGAGGACTTCTATTTATGAAGTCAAACCCTGTGAGAGTAAAAATCTATCTATCGCACAGATATTTCGACATTCACGCGTTTACTAACGCGTTTACTTCTTTTGTAATTCTCTTTTTGCGCGGTTGAATTTTGCTGAGTTGAAACTTTGATAATTGGAGTAGGCCCTGTGATTATACTTTTCAATGAAACGTTTTTCAGCTTCATCGTAAGCGTCGACCATGTTCACGCCTTTTTCATACTCCTGCTCAAATATCTCATTGAACTCTTTTCTTTTCTCCGCTGCAACCTGTTCAATTGTTGCCATAATGTTTCCTAATTATTAAAACCATACAATTCCTATTTCACCCGATTGAACTAGCGCTCTATTATTATACATGCCGACTGCGTTTACCTTTGCGCGCGCGCCGTCGATCTTTTCACTGCTCTTTGCCTTGTCCAGCATTATATTTTCGTTCGCATCCATGCGGATTGTTACGTTACTTATATTCCATCTGAGAACCGGGTGCCCGCCGTGCCGTATCTTGCCATTCAAGACAAGGCGCTTTAGTAATTTCGTTGGTTCGCTTTGCGCTGCGATGCCCTGGCCAAACTCCATGAACTTCATCCCGCGCTCATTGAATTTATTAACGAGCATCTGAGCATTCCATTTATCGTACGCGCTTGCAACTATATTAAACTCCTGATGTTTCTTTGTAATGAAGTGATCAATGTAGTCGTAATCGGTCGCGGTGCCAGGCGTGGTGAATAATAAACCTTCCTGAATCCACCTGCGATAATTGACGGTTTTATCTTTCTTCTGACGTTCGCGTAGACTTTCTTCGGGAATCCAGTACCAGGCTAACACATCATGGACTCCTTCGCTGTCGGGCTCGGAAAAAAGAACATAACTGCAAAAATCTTCAGTGCTGGCAAGGTCGAGTCCGCCATACCATTTCTTACCCGGTGTTAGTATCGGCTGCGATGCGCATGTCATCCACTTCGCGTCTGGAATCCAAACTTTAGCCGCGTCCGTCCAGATGTTCAGGTATTTGGTTTTAAAGTTTACCTCCGTTTCCCCTCCTTCGTTCTTTGCGCTTTTGTATTCGTCGCGAAGCGCATCGAGCGTTACAATCCTTCCAAGATTCGGATTTGCCTTAATCCACTCCCTTTCATCTTCCCATTTTTCAGGATCATCGAGCGTGTAGATTATTCCGAAATAGCTATCATCTTCTTTGACTCCATTCAGTATATCCGATATGTTCTTTCGGATTACTGAATAACATGGTTTGTTCTTATCGAATCCCGCCGTTGTGATAATATTAAACATCGGTTGTTCTCGGGAACCGGATCCGGATTTTAAAATGTGGATCGCCTCCATTGTCGGGTGTTCGTGCATTTCATCAATCACACCCCAGCTCGGATCATGACCGTCTTCTGTCTTACTATCACGTCCAATGGCAGACATGAACGATCCGGTGCTTGGTTTTATAATCCGAAGTATCTTGTCCTTTAATCTGGTGTACTCGTAATACTTATCAATGATCGGAGTCGCCATTGATACTTTTGCCGCATCGTTTAAGGCAATGAGCGCTTGATCTTTTTTAGTGGCCGCGAACCATACCTGTGCGCCAATCTCTCCGTCAAGAAATAAATGCCCATTGGCCTTGATCGCTTCGCGTGTTGTCTTTCCGTCCTTTCGCGCGACTTCGATATAAGAGCTTCGAAATCTGCGGGTGCCGTCTTTTCGCCTCCATCCCATCTGACACCAAAACTCAAATTGTTGATGAGGGGAGAGAACTATTTTCTTTCCGGCAAATCTTTTGTTTTTGTGTGCGTAGAAGAGATGAGCGAAATCTATCCAGCGCTGCGCCTCAATAGGATCAAAAAATAATCCGCGCTTATGGCCTGTTTCTAAATCATTGATGTGTCGTTGGCAGGCTAATTTTACGAACTCACAAGCGATAGTTTTTCCTGAAATTACGTCTTTAATAAATTGCTCCGCGGCCTGTAGTTTCATTTTACATGCCTAAAAATGCTTTAATCGATGCCTGCATGTCATATGGTATTTCTTCCTCCGAGTACTCAGACGACTCATATTTGGTCGTGTATGAACATAATCTCCCTGAGTCGTAAAGTTTACACGCGAACGGAAAAGGACTTTCATTTGTAAGCACCATTAATGTCTGGCGGCTGTGGACAAAATCATCATCAACAAAACCTTTGTCTATTTTTAATATCACCATAAATTATATTTTTCATGCCCCTTTCGTCAACTTCATCAGCTTCGCTTCATCCGGATTTTTCTCTTTCGCCCCGCTTGTGCTGATCCGTGTTCGTGACGATGGAGTAAGCCCAAACTCGGTAGCTATTTTCAGCGCGTTCGCTAAATGTTTGTTCCCTGCGTTAACGGCCGGGTGAACAGCTAGGTAAGTTTCGCCGGCTTTGTTGGTCATCCGAATGTATTTGTTGCCGGATTTAATAATGTCACGATCTGAATAATACTGCTCCATTTCATAGCAGTAAGATTGAATGATCGTTAAATCTGTTTCCGAAAGAATCCCCCTGGCGAATAACTGAGTAACTACCCGATCCCATTCCGCGCGGCCATATTCACCTAAAAATTCTGGTGCTTTTGGTTTATCTGTTAGGGAATCAAAAATCATTTCATCCGCAAACGATCTGTCCTTTCGTAAGGTACCCGCTGCTTTCTTTTGATCCCGTGGTTTTGGTTTTGCCCCTCTCATTTTACCCCCTTTAATTTATTCTGACACGCACTTTATTTGTCTGCAAGACGGTTATCAGCCCAACCTCGCGAGAGATAGAACCCCCCCTCCCTTAGCAATCTTTTTATAACTTCTCTGTCCTGAGTCTTTGCTTCGATGTTCCTTTTCTTTCCATCACATCCAGGGCATATGGTAGCCATGTTGGTTGGTGTGAGGGAAAGCTCTGGATATATCTTACGTGGAAGATTGTGGTCTGTTGCGTAGCCGTTGACGTAATAACCTTTCTCAATGCAATACTCACACATTGGGTTTGCTGTCCTGTGTGCCCTGCTTAAAGTACGCCATGCTGGTGTGTCATAGAAAGGATCGTGTACTTTCTTGAATGACTGCTCTGCTGGTTTCCTTATCTTGAATACTTCAGGCATACTGGGTGATTTAGATAAGGTTCCAGGAGAATTGAACAGTGCGGATGATCAGCTTAACCGCGAATACGATTGCACCTAAAGCAACGTAAGCGGCAATTATGCTGACTGCATATGATCCTATTTGAATGATTATCTTCCTCATTGCAGTATTTTATTTTGTTTCGCTGTCTTGGACTGGTGGTGTGGTTGTATTTTGTTTGGCATCTTTCAGTTTATCCAATCCCTCACGGTATATTTTTAAGAGCTTGTTGTTCATTTTGATGTTCTCTTTTAAGCCGTCTATTAGCTTAGTTTTATCGAGATTGTCCTGTTCAATCTCTGATATTTTGGAGGTTAGTATTTCGGTGTTCATGGTTTTAACGTATCAATTCGTAAATATGCTCAGGTGAACCGTGCGGGCCCATAATCCGATTCTTTGTAATTCTCAAGAACGGCCTTTCCAATTCCTTGCTTGAAAGCGTACTCATTGATCGCTTTACTGAGTCTTTTAAGAACTTGTGGCCCTGTGCGTGAAGATGATTTGTAACCTGGCTGGCTGTGAACTTGTACGGTGGCGTGATTGTGAAGAAGTCGAGGACAATCTTATCCTGACTTCCAGCCTTTTGCTCTCTCCTTATCTTATCTTTTCCGGTAGCGGAAATAGTATTATAAAAAGACTGTGTTGTTGTTCGGTTGAATAGTTCGCTCTGCACGTTCATTCTCTAATTGGTTTTTCTTTGCTACGCTTCCTTAGATACATAATATCATCTCCTGATATCCTTGTTTCGTTCTTAAATTTGATAGTAGTCTTTTTTAGACCAACCCAAATGTTGATGCACTGCAATACAACTATGATCGCGAGCAACAATGCAATTACTTGTGTGTCTTCCATATCAACTTGATTTCTTCATTAATGACTCCTGTTTACGGATGCTCTCTTTCATCACAACCGTTTTCCATGGCGGTAACGGATTCTTTGCTGATACCTTCCCCAACAACCTCCAATCTTCCCTCATCAAAGTATTTCAAGTCAGGAACCTTGCCGTCTTTATCAATAGATTGTTGTAGTGCGTACTGACTACATCCGGTCAAATAAATATGCATTGATGTTGCAATGCCTTCAAATCCGGTGATCTTGTCTTTAAGTTTCTTACCTAGCATATATGTAAATTTTTAGTTTGCTTTCTTCATTAATGACGGCGTATTAACCGCCGCTTGTTCTAAGTAATATTCAGATACTTCAACTTCTGATTCTCCGAGGTAGTGCTGAATGGTTTTGATATCCTGAATGCCGGTCATCTTCATTAATACCTTGATCGGCACCTTGTATTTGTTGCCTAGTATCGTTACGAATGTCTTTCTTCCTGTGTGGCTGCTGATAAACTCCCATTTTTCGCCGTAGATGCGGATCTTCTTATTTGCCGCCCATCGCTCTATATACATAGCCTCAGTAATTCCGGCGTACTTGCAGGCGAGGCGCATGTTCTCATTAATCTTTTGTTCGCTTACCCGCGGCATTTTGAAATTGTACTTCTGAAATGTCAACCATGCCGGTAAGGAAAATCCCTTGAAAGGCAGTTCGGCCAATACGCTGTTTTCACGATCGCCCTTGGTTGGCAGGAACCGCCACACCATATCCTTGACATTGATCGGACTGAACTTCTTAATGTCCGATATCCGAGCCCCGGTTCTGCATTCCTGTGTTAAATAGTCGCGGCCTTGTGTGACTGCTTTTAATCGTTGATCGGTGCGGGCGTGTTTCTTAAACTCAAAGTCAACTTTGCTCAGATCGAGCGTTTCAAGATTTATTAATTCTGTTTCGGTTAATGATATGACCGGATACCGGCGTTTGGTGACCTCCCATTTCTCATACACTGGATCAACTGCATACCCGCGACCTTTTGATTCAGTCAGGAAGGTTTTAATATTCGCGATGTACTTGTTGACGGTTTCATCCATCAACGGTACCGGCGTATCTGTTTTTATGTCGAAATGCCGATCATATACAGCCGTCCAGATATCATCTATTTTGGTGAGGCGATAGAATGCGTATTGGCTGTTTGGGAATACCAGCTTTGGGCGGCCGTCTTTGTGATACTGTATTTTACCGTCCTTCCTGAAATACTCGACTTTTAGATTGTAGAGATATTCCTTGAAGCGCTCGACAAACTTGTTGTCCAGTTTATCGATATCGAAGATAATCGGGTTTTGGTGTTGGCTATTGTATAGCTCAAATCCGATCAAATGGGAAAGCAGCGCATTGTATTTCTTGACGGTTTTCTCTTTCTTCTTTGACTGGTTGCTTTTGTCAAATTCATCCCACGCTTGCCATATTCTTTTTTTTTCTGGCTTTTCTTCTGTGGATGATTTGCCGCGAACAATAGGGATGATCTGCGCTTTAAGTTGATTGAGCGATATAGTAGGGCTCGACATCCACAACTCTATAATATCCCGCTTCATCTGCCCGAGTCGGATATTCAGTTTCTGGTGCCCGGGATAAGTACCGCGGCTCTCCTGTGTGTCGAAGTTCCAATATTTCGGCTGGATGCGTAGACCTGTGGAAATCCGGATCCTGGATGTCCGGCTAAGGGTGAAAAAAAGATCAATCGAAACTTCCTCTTTCCGCAAAGTGTCGGTTCCTTTTTCGTGGGGATGGTTGAGATAAAACTTTACTGTCGCCATTTGCTTATGTGAATTAAGGAAGGATTCACTTAGCGACACCAAGCGCACACACTATTGCAAGTACATACAAACTCCTTGCAACTGCATGCAACAAACAACGCATAAAAAAAGGGCTGCAACCGCGTTTAGCTTGTATGCAACCCTATTTTACTTGCTGTATTGTAGTCCGTAGGGGAATCCTCATTTTTCTTATAACCTATTGAAAATTATTTACTTGTCTGTGTCGTAATCTCGTTTAGCGACACCGGAACGACACGCATCATTAGAGTCGTTTTGTTGCGCTGACATAATCCCCTTGACGCCGTCTGACCACCCGAAACTGTACGCTTTATGAAGCGCCTTAATAATTGTCTCTTTGTTGTCGGCCGGTAGTCCAGTTTCTTCAAAAATCTCAAGTATCTCCTGCTCTAACTCAGGATGGCCGCCGTGCTTTTTTGCAAACTCTTCTATTTTCATAACACTAAGATAACTGAAAAAGCCGGCTTTCTCACGACCGGCTTTTATTGACTTACTCTTCTCATCGCCCTGATTTTCAGGACGGGGTAAATGTAGTGATTAATCTTAATTACCAAACTCAGTTCCGTGGACATCTTTAATGAAAAGGTGTATATCAATTTCGGGATTTGCGTTCATGTTGCTTTCGCACTCAATCATCCATTCATGACTAAGTATACACCTATCATCTGTACCGGGGCAATTGCCGTTATCAAATACAATTGGATAGTTGTCCAGCGCAATAGTTTGATCAAATTTTCCTTCACTATAAAATCTTGCGGTTGGCGCCCCTATCACTTGAAATGTGTTTGAGTTTAGTGGCACTCTTATTTCAAAATTCATTGTATTCGCCCATTTTTCCGGATGTATCGCCGCGTCGGGTAGTTCTGTGCCTTGTCTTTGCGCTGTTCCATTGATTGTCAATTCAAATTCGGTTGATGAGGTTGATGTTGACTGTATATCAAAGTCTTCGCTTGAATAATGATAGTACTCGTCTCCAGGACGAACGGATGACATTGTTATTTCGGTCGATTTTATATCCGTTACTCCATCCCCATTTATTGAGGTTAGATCAAACTCCGAGGCTATCCAGACATTTGTAAACGGAATATCAGGAGTGTACACATAAGGATTATCATCGTCCTCTGAACATGCTATAACGAGGACTAATAAAACAACGAGTAGATTTCTCATGATTGAAACTGGTTTTCTGCTTTCAGGGCGTCGTATTTCGCGGCTTTTGATTCAATGGATTGAGGTTCACTGATACGCTTTAACGCAGAAATGATACGTTCGTTTTGTTCCTCTGTTCTGTTTCCTGAAACTTTTTCCGCTGCGCGGGCGAGAACATACGGTATGATAGCAAACGCGCAAGCCATCGCCGCGCTCGCGGCTTGCTGTGGTGCCTGTGTAGAAAAGAACGCTGAAACAAGAAACAACCCCCCAACCAAGCAGGATAAGATTGTGATTACCCAAAAGAAGTTTTTCATAAATTATAGAGAGTTTAAAGGTTTACTTACAAAGCCAATAATCGACTCCGCCGTGATGTGAGCATGCGCCCGAACCTGTCGCGTCCGATCTACTCCCATCCATGCAGATAGCGCCTATCCTTTGCGTGTGGTCTGCGTCACACGGAACGCCGCCGGGATCATCTTCCGAGCATGAAAGACTTACAACCAGCAATAAAATAGAAAATAAACGGTTCATATATAAAGGGTTTTATGTTTGACACTAAATGACACCTCTATGCACTTACTTCGATTTATTACCACGGTAAAAACTATTTTTTCCTCTCCTGATGATGGCAATAATGTTGAGGTTGAATGTGGCGCAAGATTCGTAAACAGATGTACAACCTTAATATTAATGCACTATGCCAACGCGTAGCTTTCACAACAGTAATGCGCTCACTGAAGCGCTCGTCGCCAAACTATCAAACAGACTTGATTACGAACGCCTCAATAAGTTTGTAACCATTGCAATTGAAGCCAATCAACATCATTTAGACCTAATGGGTGATAGCATGTCATTAAATGACAAATTCGAAATGCAGGCTATCCTAAATCAAGGCGCGTTCCTGTCACTTGTTTTAGCTAATCTTCGATGACAAGACTTCGATTGTTCTTTGTTGACTTAATGCCATTGACCTAAAGGCTTCCAGGTCATCATTTAATGTTTGCCAAACAGCCGCTTCAATCGTTTTTGTTGCGGCTGTATGTTTTTCCGCTATTTCACCCATAAACACGTTCGCTATCTCGACTTTCAATGATGGGTAGGCTTTCAGTATCTGATCCATCGTGTCAAGTTTCATTGACGTGCCGTTTTTAACGTTGCCTATAGCAGTATTTGATAAGCCTGTTTTTCTGGCTACCTCTCGATCAGATTTTTCAGAATTAATCTTACTGATAATCAAATCGTTAATACGCTTTCCTATTGATTCGGGTTCCACGTGAAAACTTTTCTTGACAAAATAGTTGCATGTGTCAACAAAAGTTGACACCTTAGCATCATCAAGCACAATATAGCGGATATGAGCAAAAAAGGAACAGGTGAAGCAGAAACCCCGGAACTAGTTGAGGTAAGGAACGTCGAGTTTGATGAACAAACAGACGGTTTGATTGACGAATGGAGAGGAAAACAAAAGCGATTCGGAAGAAAATACAAGCGCGGTCAGGCAGTGGTTGAATTAGCGAAGATCGGACTTAAAGCGGAGGGCATCGAATAATGGAAGCCAAGACAGTACAGTTCACACCGGAACTATCAGTTGCCTCTTTAATGGCTGAACTGAAAGAGCATATCAGCAATGAATTAAAAAAAGAATTAAAAGAGGCGGTCGTGGAGAAGCCGAAAAGTGTAAAAGAGATCGCCTCTTATTTCTCTGTATCAGAAGATACGATTTACAGGTGGATGCGTGACGGAGATATCCCCTTTCATAAGGTGCAGGGCCGCACGTATTTCTTCGCCTCGGAGTGCAAAAAGATGATCCTCAAATCATAGAAACCTCAAAAACATTTGACTTATGAACTCATCTATTTCTCAACATCAAAAATCAACAACATGCGGAAGCTCAAGTGGGTTATTATCCTCGCTGTTATTGTTATCCTTGGCGCAACTGCGTTCTCGGTACTCGATCCTGACCCTCCCTGTACGCCGGGAAGCTCTACGTGGCCGGGTTGCCTTGGAGGAGGTAAGTAAAAGACAGTTAG
>Ga0196965_1000486_pt1 | contig 23043 bp, 19 predicted proteins | sample S1_20metaG_FD_148668 | JGI IMG/M metagenome (GOLD analysis project Ga0196965, IMG submission 148668) | Soil microbial communities from Anza Borrego desert, Southern California, United States - S1_20 | ecosystem: Environmental > Terrestrial > Soil > Desert | place: USA: California | collected... | reverse complement strand
GTAAAATGTTATACGCCACCTGCCACTATTTTGACCATTTTTTCATAATCCAAATATTTATTTGCTACTTCTAATAAATTTTTTGAATCTGCATTCTTAATGGCTTTTAAATAGTTGGAATAGAAGGAGTAATCCATCTTATGAAAGTATATCGATTTGAATTTGTCAGCAAGAGAAAATGGCGTATTTATAGAAGATAGGAAGGTACCTATAAGATAATTTTTTACTGTATCCAATTCCTCGTTTGGCACAAGGGTTGTCTTGAGTATATAGATTTCCTTTTGTATTTCAGCCAGAGTTTGATTTGTATTCTCTTTTTTCACATCTGTTCCAATCACAAAGTAGCTTTTCTCACTTAGATGTACATTACTGGAAGATATACCATAAGTAAAACCTTTGTCTTCCCTGATGTTCTTCATCAACCTTGATCCGAAATATCCTCCTAAAATTTCATTTAATATTACCCAGTTAAAGTAATCAGGATGATCCTTTTTTATTAATGGGCTTCCTAACCTTAAAGAGGATTGTATACTGTCTTCTTTGTTTATGATATAAAGATCTGTATCATATTTCCATTCGTTTGGTTCCTTCGAGTTAGAAGGCGAAGAGGCCTTTGAAACATCAATATTCCCGAAGATATTTATAATATCCTCTATGGTTTGGTCATTGGCGTTTCCAGAAAGGACAATATTAAATTTTTGTCCTTTAATATTTTTGTTGTAAAAGCTAATTAGACTTTCTCTGTTTATCTTTTTAACATCCTCTTCCTTTAGAATTTTCCCATAAGGATGATTTGTTCCAAAGATGCTTTCTTTAAATTTAACAGAAGCGAGGTAACTGGTTTTGTTCTGATTTACTTTTAGCCCTTGAATGGTGATGTTTTTAATATTTTCTAATTCTTCATCAGGGAAAATCGAGTCTAAAACCAATTCCTTTATCAGTGAAGAAACTTCTTTTGTATATTTTGTTAAACAATAAAAAGTAAAAATCACGTGATCAGGACCGTGATGCAATTCATAGAAAGCGCCATAGACATCAAAATATTCAACTATATCTTTTGCTGAATGTTTTGTTGTTCCTTCCGATAGCATTTTACACGTGAAGTAAGAAGATCCTTTATTATCTTCATACTTTGCCCCAGCTTCGAATACCAGTTCAAGCCTTAGTACATCCTGTTCTCCGGCATTAATCAGATGTAAAGAACAACCGTTAGGAAGACGTAGGGTTTTTGCCTGAACTAATTCTACTGACTCCGGCAAAGTGAATGAAGGGGCAACTGATCTATCCAACATTATTCAGTGACTGTGGTATTATCAATTCTATTTCCATCAAAATTAAGAGACAACGTAAATCTTAGTGTCTCCGCTAATGGATGATTTTGTTTTGAAGGAACAAGATAGGCAACATCCAATCCGAAAGTCTGATACCTTATACCCAAACCAAAAGTCAGGTATTTTCTATTTCCTTTTTCTTTATTTTCATAAAAATAGCCTAGCCTGCCGCTGAACATATCATTGTACCAGTATTCTGCACCGAATGCCAGCATAATTTCATTAATTTCTTCTGAAAATCCTCCCGGGGCATCTCCAAATGAAGTAAACATCCCTTGCATCATCGTAAGGTCTTGTGCGTTTGCTTTCTTCACAGGGTCGCTTTGAGGTGAAGGAACCAATAATTTATTAGCGTCGATAGCGAAGGTAAATTTATTAAAAGGGTCTAATTCTGTAGTTAATGCCGTTCCTAATCTAAGATTCATTGGGATAAAATCTTTTTGAGAATTTCCCTGGTAAGTTAGTTTTCTTCCTATGTTTGTGAGAGCTATACCATATGCCCATTTTGCATTTTTTCCACTAAAAAGAAGTTCTTCCTGCCCATAAACAGATAAGTCCACTGCGCCGGATACACCTGCTTTCGATTGTGAATTTGTGGCTCCTACACTTCCGATTAAGTTAGAATGAATAAACCTACCGGCAATGGCCATGCTAAAATTATTGGAAAGCTTTCGTGAATAGGAAGCATCAAAAGCAAATTCTCTGGGATTATGTATTCCTATAGGATTACCATCATTATCTGTCAAATGAACGTCACCCAAATCGAAATATCTAAGGGAGGCAGCCACAACTTCCAGTTTACTTAGTTTCTTATACCCTGAAAGATAGGAAATGGACATATCGTTAATCAATTTATTTAACCATGGAGTATAAGAAAGTCCAATTGCCCAGTTTTTTTCTGTGAAAGGGTATTTTGCGGCATTCCAATGTTGTGAGTTTACATCAGGTAAAGTTGCTGCGCCAACATCTCCCATTCCTGCTGCTCTTGCATCAGGGGAAATCGTTAAAAACGGTACTGCAGAAGTTACCACCTTATTATCTCTTTCCTGTCCGGTAAGTGGCGGTGTGGGTGTGGTTTGGGCTTTTAATAAATTAGATACTAAAAATGTAAAGCAAATAAGCAAATAACTTTTTCTCATCGAATCGTATGTAAATTGTTGGTAAATATAGAAGCATTAGTTAATTAACAATAACTTTTCACTCCTATAGCTTTTATTTTTATCTGACAAAGAACGTATTTCTAATCTATAAATGTATAAACCTTCAGAAATTTTATTGCCAGAACTATCTGTTCCTTGCCATTTTATGTCTGAGTTTTCTTCCTCTATCTTATAAATTATCCTATTAATACTTGCTATTAATTGTCCATTTATGGTATATATGCTAATCTTTACCTCCACATCTTCTCCTACTCTATCGTGCCTAAACGAAAAGGTAGTGCCTGTCGAATAAGAAAATGGATTTGGAAAATTAGTCAATTCTTTAATATTTATAGGTTTGTTTTCTATAACCATAAAATTTATAGAAGCATTGTTGGAATTATTATAGATATCCCAAACCTTTAAGCTTAAATTATATTTTCCGGGGGCTAGACCGGAGAAAGGATAAGTTATCGTTCCGGATTTATAGTCATCTAAAGTTGGCTCAAAATATTCATTTAGAACAATTTCTTTTGTTTCTTCATTTACTAAAATGGCCTTAATCTCTTGCCCTACCACTGTACTTGTAAGGTTAATTCCACTTTCATCCCAGACTTTGGCCTTGAGTACAGAATTAGAATGCACCTGATCCCCTGACTTAAAAGTAGAGTCGTTCAAATAAAGGGTTAAACCGGGAGGATTGTTATCTTCAGGAAATGTCGAAGAACTTCCGCCTAATACAATATCAGAAAGTGCTCCTTTTGCATCTGCAAGGTTATCTTTATCGAAAGCATATAAACTGATTTTGGCTTTCCCGTATTCATAATTAATATTTTTAGGGAGCGTAAAGGAAAATGAAAATGCTCCGTTTTCTATTGAAAAATTTCCTTTGAAAAGTAACCTTTCAGTGGTCTTAAAAGTTGTTACAGGATTCTCATTCCCCAATGTGGAAACTTGAAAAGGTTTATCATAGACAACTACCTGAAGGGTACCTTTAAAATTGCTTTGATGGTTGTCATGATCTTTTATAACGCCTTTGATTGAAACATTGCTCAAAGCTTTTAAAGTATCCTGAAAACCCTGAACGTTTTTATTGTTAATTTCCAACACCTCAACACTTTGTGTAGGGTAAGCCAACGTTAAGGATGGGTCGCCAAGGAGTGCAAAATTCCTGTTGATACTTCCGTTTAAACTCTGGTTTTTGGTATAGATCATTATTTCTCCTAAAGTTGGCATTCTTCCATCTATTTCCTTAAAAGCCGTTTCATAAAAAGCCTTATTAAGGATATAGTTGGTGCTGGAAAAAACCGGACGTGTTGTGGTCACCAAAGCTATTGCGCCTCCCTTTGGATTGAAAAGCGCCACTTCGGCGGCGGTAAATTGCCGAGGGTCATCATATTTTCCAAATTCACAGGTGGCAGTAACAATCAAGGGTAGTTTTTCCTTATTATCCCAATTGCTAATATCCGTTGTTTCTAATATTCTTTCGTTTGTCCATCCCGTCTCTCCACCATGGCCAGTGTAGTTTAGAATTAAAGTACCTAATTCTACTGTGCTGTTAATGGTTTCTTTTGTTTTTATCGAAGTAACACTCGGGGTCGATTCCTGAGGATAGGCATCTAAATATATTTTCTTAACATTAAGGTAAGAATAGCTGGTGTCCAACATTACTGTTAAACGGTCAGCGTCATTTAAGTGCGTGTTAACATCTCCATCGTCAGCAACAAAAGATATCTTGTTTCTCCAATTTCCGAGGTTTTTTTTATTGTTGGCATAAGACAGCAGTTTGTTTACGGCAATTGAAGCTTCCGGTATTGTTTTGCATGGAATCCTTCCTACACCGATATCTAAAGTATGATCTCCCTCACTGTCTTCACTCCATTCTCCTTCCGATTCTTCCATGAATCCATAATAATCATCAGAAGAGTAGCTTCTTATGGGGTTTAAGGATTCCCTGGCTTCGTAAACAGGAACAAAGTTGGTGTTGTTTTTAACCCTATACTTATAATCATACGAGCAATCTCCAAACAGCAAGACATATTTAAGTTTATTGCCTTTTATGTACTGCAGCCTCAAGAAATCTCTAATGGCGGAAATGTCTTGTTTACCGGAGGCAAACTCATTATAAATTTCCCTGGTAGTTACCACCTGAACGGATAGCCCATCGTTTTCCTGTCTGAAATTAGCAAGTCTTTGGGCCTCTGAAACAAAGAGTGGATGGGAAACAATAATCATATCCGCAAAGGGTAAAGCATGGAGGTTTTGATTGCTTATTTTCCCAAAAGAAAAAGGTGTTTCCAATTTCTGAGGGTCAAAGACGACAAACTCTTTTAATGCATCGGTAGTTGTCGAAAATTCCCCGGTTTCACCTGTTTTGTGAAAGGAGATTTCATATGGACTTATAGAGTCGGTGATATCCCAGATTCTACAGTTCTGTGTAAGTCCTGAGATTTTAAATTTACATACCGGATAATTTAAACTTTCAAAGGATCTGAAACTGGTCTGAACACCGTAAAGCTTTATGCTTCTATTAAAATTTATAGTAAAGAAATTGAGAAATCCTTTCGCAAAGGAATTTGATTTTTTATCGTAGGCATATTGAAGAGAAACTTCCGCTGGATTAGGAAAAGAGGCGGCATCAATAACAAAGGCATCTTCACTCTTTTCCCCTTTAGAATTATAAACACCTTCTGTAATTCCTTGTATGTTGTGTTCGCCAATTTGTATACTATTTAAACTTATAGTAAATGTGGAGGGAAGCGTGGAGCAACCAAGTACTGAAGAATGGACCTTTAATTTAGAATTGTTGGTAAGTCCCTCCAGATTTAAGTTGAAGGTTTGGGCTGTATTAAAGCCGAAATCTTCGCCATACCATTCCCTTCCTGAGCCGGATTCGGAGGCTTGCAAAATGGTGGTGGAAAGGATATTTACATTTTCAAGTTCGTGATGAATATAATCGTCAAATGTTGAAATTTCAGTTCCTCCCTCCGCCATTGATGCAGCGCTTATTCTCTTTCCGTTTGTATTACTTACTGTAATAAAATAGTAAGAGGTATCAGAATAAATATTGGGGGTTACGGTAATCCTTTTTTGATCAATAGAAAAAACAGGTGATTCCGTGCCGTGTCCAAAAAATAAAATATAGTCACCATTATCAAATTTTCCATCGCTTTCACCTTCCACGATGATAGCATTTTCTAAAAGATCATCGGGACGGGGGATGTGATTCGCCTGAGGAAGCATTTTGCCTCCGTTTCCATAGAGCTTTATTTTTTGCGGATCTATGCCATTTTTTAAAGCGCCAAGTTTTTTAAGAAATGAATGATCAAGTTTATAAACCCCGGTTTTTACAATTCCTATTTTATACCACGCTCCTTCTGATAAAACTGAGTTATCGGCAAAGTTTTGTGAAAAACCCACAGAGGCCTTTAAAGAAAGTATAACTCCAAGAAAAAGAATGAATGGAAGCGACCTACTCAAGTATTTAATTATTTGATTTCAAATCCTTTGCAAAGGTAATTAATGAAAGCCTAGGAATTGAGTTAGATTTAATGAAAACAATACTTTTTGTTAACAGCGCTTTTAAGTGAATATTACTTTTTGAAACCAAAAAGCCCTGCAAGAAATTGCAAGGGCTGGTAAAATTTAGAGGATATCTTCGTTATATAATTATGCCAAAGCTGAATGCATTTAATTTTTGTGCCCTGCTTCCTCTGTAAAGTGTGTTTAGGTCATAATTTCCAAAAAATTTAACCCTTTTAATTCCAATCATTCCTCTTATTCCGTATCGCCAGTCATTTAAATAAAAGTTACCCCTGTCTTTGTCTTTCCTATCCTCCCCATTTGTATATTTTATTTTGGTGTGGCTGCCTAATCTATAACCTAAATATCCTCCGATTCCAATTTTAAAATTTCCTTTGAAATCCAGCATTGGCATAACAGGTATATTTAAATAAGTCGTCGCAAGTTTGCTTTTTCTTGTATCTCTTTCTAATTGTGGGAAAACTACTTGGCCATTTAATTTAGCTACCGTTACATCGTCGCGAAACATATAGTTATTGAAGGCAAGCTCTATTCCGGAAGTAAAATACAATGGACCTGAAACTTTTACTTTTTGAAGGAAATCGATGGCAACATATCTGGAACGCCAGGTATCGAGGGTATAAGGGGTGCTTTCTGAAAACGGGACATGGTCTTTTTCATAATAGTTATTCAATCCTAAATGAAGGGTAAAGTAATACCTCACTTTTTTAGTTTCTTCATATTTGCGATAAACCTTCACTTTATCTTCATCATTTTCGTCGGGGTTGACATCAATATGCAGACTTCCCAAATGCATGGAAACTTTATCAATGTCCTCACCAGCCTCTTCAATATTTTCCGCAGCTTCTTCTATGTTTCTTTCTATTTCATCTATTTTATCTTCAAGTGATTCTACCCTTATGGTGACTTCCCGTTTGCTGGTGTCTCCGTTGATTTTTACAGGAGTATGGAAGGTGAAAGCGGTATCATTCATATAATCTTCCTGATAAGTAGAATCCAGGTAAAGGTCAATTTTGGATAAGAGGGCATTCATGTCATAAGCTTTTAATACATTAAAATCCTCTTTGTTGTCTACGTATATCACCATTTTTCCTCTTTTTCCAAAATTTATAATAATTGTATCCTGTTCAGGGAGATCTTGTTTTTGGCCAAAGGAATAAACCGAAAAGCCCATTGTAAAAAGTGTAGTGAATAAGAGAAATTTTGCAGTTTTCATTTTCAGAATAATTTAATTGATCTATTTATTTTGAGTTTGTTTTTCTTTTCTATCAAAAGCTAAAAGATTGGAGAATTCGTTCAGATTTACTTTTTCACCATTTTTTAGATTTAAAACTTCAGCATACATTCTTCCCAACTTACTTTTTTGAAGTGAATTTTTGTCATTTTCCTCCATTGATTGGGCTATGGACGAAGACATACCTCTTTTTATGACGACGGAAATTGTATTCAGTGGAAGAGAATTATCAAAACCTTGTTGTTCAACGAAGGCCAACTCATCTTCTACTTTTTCTTCAATTATTTCTTCTTCCAAAACCGGTAGTGATGAGCCTTCCATGAATATGAAATCTTCTTCTATTTCAACGTTTTCTTTCTTTTTAGGAGAAATTGTGTTCTTCGCCTTTGACACTGTGGATATTCTTATTTTAGAATACTCCTTTTTAACAGGTAAAATTTTAGTTTTATTTATGGGATTGTAATTTGTATTGTCTGTCAATAGAGGCTTTCCTTCAATTTTCTCAATCGGAAGAGTTTTTTGAGCCATTATTTTTTCTTCCTGATTGTATCTTAAAATAAGTAAGGAAGCGAAAATCATCAATATAATTCCTGCAGCAATTGAATACCAAAAGATTCCTTTTCTTTTATTATTTTCGGTTTTCAAGCCTGCATTTAGCTTTTCCCAAACCCGGGGATGAGGAGTCTTTTCAAACTCTTTTAGCTTATTGTGGAATATTTTATCTATATCATTCATAGTATACAGTCTTTTGGTTAAAAAAAAACTCAGACTCGGCCAGGTGTTTTTGTAATAAGGTCCTGGCTCTGCTTAATTGTGATTTCGAAGTGTTTTCGCTTATTCCTAGCATTTCCCCTATTTCTTTGTGCGTATAACCTTCGATTGCATACAAATTGAAAACAGTATTATATCCAGTAGGAAGCTTTTCTATTAACTTCATTAAATCTTCAGCTTCCAGGTTAATTTCGTTTCCGGCGTGGAAGGAAAAATCTTTAGCTTGTTCTACCTCAACTTCCAGATAAAGCTTTCTTGTTTTTCTTAAATACATCAAGGCTTCATTCACAGTAATTTTTCTTATCCATCCTTCAAAGCTTCCATTACTTTCGAATTGGTCGATTTTTTCAAATACTTTCATAAAGGAAATGACAAGTACTTCTTCGGCATCAAATTGATTTTTTAAATATCTTAGACAAACCCCAAACATTTTTCCGGAGTATCTTGAATAGACCTCTTGCTGCCCTGACCTTTTCCGTTGTTTACAGAGATCAATGAGCTCTTTTTCAGTAATTGTCTTTCCTATTTTGAAATTCATTTGTGACGAAAACAATTATAAGATGCAGACCCAAAACAGGAGGTTGCATGAGAGGATAAAATTATTAATATATCAGGAGAGACGTAAGCTGATAGTAGGAAGTTGGAAGATTGAAGCGGGAAGAAAAAGTCATAACTTCCCACTTCTATCTCTATTAAGAGAATGCGGTTTGTAATTCTTGATTTTCACCCAAAGGTTTTTTGGAAATAATAAATAAACCTATTATGGTGAAAATTGCATTTATGATAAGTACTTCGAAACTTAATTTATAGCCACTGAATAATTGCTCAGAATAATAGTAAAGTACAAAACATAGAAGAGGAGAAATAATACAAATTAAGGGAACCCATTTATCAATCACCATACGTTTTGTAAATAAACCAAAAGTATAAAGTCCTAACAGCGGGCCGTAGGTGAAGCTTGCCATTAGTAATACTGCGGTAATTACAGCGGTACTGTTTATTGCTTTGAAAATAATTATTACAAGAAATAAAAGGAAGGAAAACCCAATATGTACCCAGAACTTCAGACGTTGTCTTTCTTTTTCTTCCCTTTTGTCAAAATTTAAAAAATCTATGCAGAAAGAAGTGGTGAGGGAGGCAAGGGCAGAATCCGAACTGGCAAATGAAGAGGCGATAATTCCGAGCAAAAAGAATATCCCTGCAACCAGTCCAAAGTTATTCAAGGCAAGGATCGGGAATAAAAGGTCGGTATTTTCAGGAATGGCAATTCCTTTGGTATCAGAATAAATGTATAACAGAGCACCCAATACTTGAAAAAGCAGATTTACAACCAGGAAAATTATGCTAAAGGAGAACATGTTTTTCTGAGCGTCACGTATATTTTTACACGTCAGATTTTTTTGCATTAAATCCTGGTCCAGTCCGGTCATGGCAATACAAATGAAGATTCCGGCTAAAAATTGTTTCCAGAAAAACTTGCCATCTTTATAATCCCAGAAAAACATTTGAGAATAGGAGCTTTCATCTACTGTCTTAATCAATCCTGAAAAAGTAAGATTTAACTCATTAGAAATCAGAAAGACACATATAATGACAGCCAACACCAGAAAAACGGTCTGAAATGTATCTGAATAAATGATGGTTTTAATGCCACCTTTAAAAGTATAAAGCCAGATAAGCACAAGAGTAATAAGAACGGTTGCAAAAAAAGGAATTCCCCAGGCATCAAATATGGCAATCTGGAGAACGGCCGCTGCAAGGAATAACCTAAGCGCTGCGCCGATTGTTCTGGATAAAATAAAGATAAATGCGCCTGTTTTATATGACCAGAAGCCCAGTCTCTGATCCAGATAAGTATAGATGGAAACAAGTTTAAGCCTGTAGTATAAAGGCATTAAGAGGGTGGCAATAATTATGTATCCTACAAAGTTTCCTAATATTAATTGGAAATAGGAAAAATCAATTTTACCGACATTTCCAGGGACAGAAATAAAGGTGACCCCTGAAATGGAGGTGCCTATCATTCCAAATGCTACCAGAAACCAGGGACTTTGCTTATTTGCGGTGAAAAATGTATTGCTATCTGCGTTCTTGGAAGTTAGATAAGAAATGAAAATTAAAGCTCCGAAGTAAACAACAATAATACAGGCAACCAGAGTAGGATTCATATAGTAATATAAAGTAAAGATTTAAATTTTATCAATTTTAATTAATTTTGCTAAAATAAAATTTTAAGACCTATGCAAACCTATATTGAAGAAGAAGTTGAAGTTTTGGACGATATTGGTTTTACTGATGTAAAAGATCTCGTCGTTTTCAATGATGAATACAATACATTTGATCACGTAATCAATACGTTAGTAAAAGTATGCAAGCACTCTATGGAGCAGGCCGAGCAATGTACCATTATCATTCATTATAAAGGGAAGTGTACTGTAAAAACAGGATCCTTTACTGATCTAAAACCCCTGAGAGGTGCTATTTGCGACAGAGGGATATCCGCTGAAATTTTATAATATATTCTATTTAATAATATAAATCTTTACAGTCACAATTTTTAATCATAATCCCAAAAATCCATTCATGAGTTTACTAGTAGTTGGCTCGGTGGCATTTGATGCTCTCGAAACACCCTTTGGCAAAGTCGATAAAATTATCGGCGGCTCTGCCACTTATTTTTCACTTGCTGCTTCTTATTTCACAAAAAAAGTAAATCTTGTTGCTGTTGTTGGAGGAGATTTTGCCAAGTCCGATATCAAAATGCTTCAGGAACATGGTGTACAAACCGAAGGTTTGCAAATAAAAGAAGATCAAAAATCTTTTTTCTGGTCAGGTAAATATCATAATGATATGAATACCAGGGATACTCTGGTAACTGAGCTAAACGTACTTGCGGATTTTGATCCGGTTATTCCCGAAAGCTATCAGGATTGTGACTATCTAATGCTGGGAAATCTGGTTCCGGCGGTTCAGCAAACCATTATTCAAAGACTGAAAAACAAGCCAAAGCTTATCGCTATGGACACCATGAATTTTTGGATGGACATTGCCTGGGATGATTTGATGAAAACCTTAACAATGGTGGATGTGCTACTGGTAAATGATGAAGAAGCCCGTCAACTTTCCAAAGAGTTTTCGCTTGTAAAAGCGGCTAAGAAGATAATGACTATGGGACCAAAATACCTCATTATTAAAAAAGGGGAACATGGCGCCTTATTATTCCATAAGGACCAGGTTTTCTTTGCTCCTGCGTTACCGCTTGAAGAAGTATTTGATCCTACCGGTGCCGGCGACACATTTGCCGGTGGATTTTTCGGATACCTTGCCGCCACGGACGATATTTCTTTCAACAATATGAAACGAGCCATTATCTATGGTTCAGCAATGGCAAGTTTTTGCGTCGAAAAATTTGGTCCGGAAAGAATAATCAATCTGACACAAAAACAAGTGGATGATCGTGTTCAGGAATTTGTAGAACTGGTTCAATTTGAGATTTCTCTAACATAAGCTTAAATTTTTAAGAAAAATGAGAAAGCAAAGGACTTCAATCTTTTGCTTTTTCGTTTTTATACAAAATGACGTGTACTTTAACTTACTATGAAGGTGACTGGTAAAAACAAGTTGAGTAAAATCATTGTAGTTGGCGACAGAGTTTTGATCAAGCCAAAAGGTCCGACAGATAAAACAAGAGGAGGCCTATATCTTCCTCAGGGTGTTCATGAAAAAGAAAGGATTCAAAGCGGTTACATTATGAAGGTAGGTCCTGGCTATCCTATGCCTTTTCCAACTGATGGAGATGAAGAACCCTGGAAGGAAAGAGAAGAAAGTATAAAGTACATTCCTCTTCAGGCAAAAGAGGGTGATTTGGCTATTTTTATTCAGAACAATTCCTATGAAGTGATTTATCAGGATGAAAAATATTTTATCGTTCCGCAATCCGCCATACTTTTATTAGAGCGTGATGACGCGTTGTTTGATTAAAAAGAATTGGAGCGATGATTTGAATCGAAGACAATGAGGATGTCATCGCTTTGCACATTTAAGCATTCAAAATTCAGCATTAAATATTCCATTTAAGCTCCTCCACCACCAAAACTTCCACCACCAAATCCAGCTTCATTTTTTGGCATAGTGTCGTGTTGGGGGAAACTGTATGAAATAACCAAAGCTTCAGCATCGGAAGAAAAGAGTTCCTCTGCTTTTTGTGAAGTAATTTCGTATTTAGAGGGATTAAAATATTTTATGCAAAGCCACACCAAAACAGTGATTAAAATTCCCGAAACCGTTAGAGAAACACCAATTGGAGCAATCGAATAATAATATTTAAAGGTGAGTACGGAAAGGGCAAGGGTTATTAGTCCGCAAATAAATAATGGCCGGTCTTTCATCTTACCCCCATAAAAAATAAAAATTAGTGGAATAGTGACTGTGGCTATGTGAAAAAGAATTGAAAAAGGGATATCTCCCCCAGTCTTTAATGGCATATTTAACATTTCAATACTTAACTCTCTTACCACATAATAATTCCCTGCCAGATAGAAAGTAAGTAGGCTTAAGAATTGTAGCACCCAAAAATTATGTTTCCAAAGATGAAGTTTATCGTCCTTATGATATTTCCGGGCAGCAAAATAAATAAGCGCCGAGAAAATCATAACTATAAACGGGATTAAAGATTTTCCAATATTTCCGGCATTAAGAAAAATAAGAAAGATTATAAGTATAAAACATCCAAAGGACAAAGCAGCCATCAGGCGATCCAGGTAGCGGATAGAAGCAGCGACAAGAAACGGAAATGCTATAAAAGTATATATCAAGGTTTCATTTCTGCTTGTTTCGATTATATCATTGAATAATAGACAAACGCCCATTATCAGGTAAAAGCTTGACAAATAGAGAAGTCCGTCGTCTATCCCCGCCCGATAGGTTTTTTTGATAGAGATTGTTCCTTCCAATGCTGTAAGCGTTACCAGACCAAAGAAGAACAAGAAGCCTCCAATCACTGTCTCGGTAGAATCAAAAAAAATGTTGAATACCGAAATCAATCCTAAAGCTGCATTTACCAGAATTACAGTTAAGATAAAAAGTCCGATCCTGACGAAAATGTTTGGTATAAACAAATCATGACGGTACTTTTCTTTTATTGAGTCAAATTGATCATCGCTTATCATTTTTTTATCCAGCCATTTTTTTGCTTCTTCTAAAATCTCTAATTCTAAAAGCGCCTTGATAGAATATGCAATCATTTGGTGTTGGTTAAGAATTTTTTATAATTCAAAAAGAAGAAAATAATAAAAGCAGAAGAAATGATGAAATACATAAAAAACATTTCAAATGCGAAGTCTACATTTTCGGCCAGAAGAATAAAAAGATAAGTGAAGGCAAAATAAGCGTAAAAGACTGCGATCAATAGAAAATAAAAAGATTGTTCCCGTTTGGCATATAAAATAAACAAGGCACAGAAGAAGCCTACGATCAATACAAACGCCCATTTATAATCAAAGTTTATCATTCCGAGAATAGAGGAAATGAAAATAAGGTGAGCACCAAAATTTAAATAGGTGAAGTCAAAATGCTTTTTAAAATCTTCTTTGTTCGATTGCCAGGCTGCGACAATTAAAACGACTCCTAACCCTATTGCAGAAAGAATGAGATTAATCTCCTTATAATTATTGCCGTCGAAAATATCCTTGGGTGCAAGCGCAATTCCGAACCATAAAGCCAATCCGGAAATACCCATTCCCAGTATTCCTTTATGATCAAAAGAATAAGCAAAAAAGAAAAATGCACATGTTGGGATGATAGTGGCAAGTCCATACTTTTCTCCAAAGATGTTGTATTGGAACTGTAAATATCCTTCCAAAGTCAGGAAGAGTAAACAGCCAAGAAGCAAAATATAATCAAAGACAGGAGTAGGACTTTCTACCAAGTGAAAACTAAAGGGCTTTTTATGTTTAAAACAATACCAGAAACAAACGCCACAAAGAGCAACAATTATAGCAATTAAAGTATGATGGCCTATGGTATCGATGTTTTCATATATCAGAATTCCAAAGCCAGAGCTCAATAAAGTTACGCCTAGGAATAAAAGAACCCTGAGTTCCCAGAAAATCGAAAATAAAGGATTTTTGGCTTTTGCATCAATAAATGCATGCTGTTCCTCAGAGATTAAATGCTCTTCTTTTAATAAATTGTGAATACTGGTTCTCATTTGGGGGTTTTAGCTATCAGCCTCTTCTTTAATATAAAAACTTTTGAAATTAAATATTTTAAAGAGAAAAACAGGCGAAAATTTATAGGAAAAGAGGAAATGTACTTTTAAGCATAATTTTAATTTTATTCATTATTTGTTCTAGTTTTACCTGGTGCTTAATGGCCATTTAGATAATTAAATTATCTCATCTTCCTTGATCCTTTATGCTAAAGAAAAAATTAAGGTACTTATTTATTGTACAAGGGGAAGGTAGAGGGCATATGATGCAGGCGATAGCCTTGCAGGAATTAATTCTTCGATCGGGCCATGAGATTGTGGGAGTATTGATTGGAAATAGCCCCAGAAGAGAAATTCCTCATTTTTTTTATGAAAGAATTAATGCACCTATTTCTGTTTTTGAGAGTCCTAATTTTATTTTGGATAAAAGAAATCAATCCATAAAGGTACTTCCATCCATTATCCTGAACTTAAAAAAAAACAAGACTTTCCTAAGATCTCTCTCAGAAATTGATCAAAAAGTAAAAGAATATAAACCGGACGTTATCATTAATTTTTACGAGCTTTTGTGCGGATTGTATTTTAAGTTTTACAAACCTGCCGTAAAAAACATTACACTTTCTCACCATTATTTGCTTGTTCATCCTGAATTTCCTGTTCCTAAAGGGAAAATAAGGGATAAGTATTTTATGAAGTTAAACAATAGAATTACTTCTTTTGGAGCAGATAAAGTGTTGGCGCTTTCTTTCAGGGAGCTGGCAGCTAATCGGATAAAAAATACTTTTGTTGTTCCGCCTTTATTGCGCCGTGAGATAAAATTATCTTCTCCGGAAAAAGGCGATTTTGTATTATCCTATATTTTAAATGAAGGTTATAGCGAAGAAATATTGAACTGGCATAAAAATAATAAGCACATTACCCTTCACTGTTTCTGGGACAAAAAAGATGTAGATGCAAGTTACAGTCCTCATGAAAATCTTTTCTTCCATAAGCTGGACGATAAAAAATTTCTGGATCTGTTAAAGTCGTGCAAAGCTTACGTATCCACTGCAGGTTTTGAATCAATAGGTGAAGCAATGTATTTGGGAAAACCTGTAATGATGGTTCCCACCGGCGGTCATTTTGAGCAAGCTTGTAACGCGTTGGATGCTGTTAAAGCGGGAGCAGGAGTTTCAGTTTCCTCTTTCGATATACAGATTCTGCTCGATTTCCTTCCTGAATTTATCCCCGTCAAAGATATTTTTCATAAATGGGTAGATAAGGCAGATGAACTATTTTTACAGCATTTGGAAGAGTGAATCTGAATCACGGATTTCTAAGGATTACCCAAATGGCACAGATTTTTTAGTCCCTGTCATCTGAGAAATCCCCTGATACGTGATCAATTAAGAAACAGTAGATCCGTCCTCTGTTTCTTTTGAAGGAGAAATAAATGTCAATTTTCCTGCAAGATTCTCTGCCATTAAAATCATTCCCTGAGATTCTATTCCCTTAATGTTGCGGGGAGCGAGATTGGCAAGCAAACAAACTTGTTGACCAATTATTTTTTCAGGGTCATAATGTTCGGCAATTCCACTAACGACCGTTCGGATATCCAATCCTGTTTTTAGCTTTAGCTTTAACAGTTTGGTTGTTTTTGGTACCCTCTCTGCCTCCAAAATTGTCGCTACGCGGATGTCCATTTTTGTAAAATCCTCAAATGCTACAGAAGGTTTTGCCGGTACTGTTTTTTTGGTGGCCAATTCGTTTGCCTCTTTGCGGGCCCTTAATTTTTCTATCTGGGCATCTATTTCTTCGTCGGCGATTTTTTCAAAAATCAGTTCAGGTTTATTCAATTTATGTCCATTAGGAATAAGTTGATCATCACCTGCATCTTTCCATTTAAAGCCTTTTACATTTAAAATTTTCCAAAGTTTTTCGGAGGTAAAAGGAAGGAATGGTTCCGCAAGGATTGCGAGGTTTGCTGTTACTTGCAATGCTATATTTAATATGGTTTGAACCCTCTCCGGTCGGGTTGCTATTAATTTCCAGGGCTCTGTCTCTGCAAGATATTTATTACCCGCGCGGGCAAGATCTATCAGTTCTGCCAATGCCTCCCTAAATCTGTAGTTTTCGATAGACTTGGCTATTGCTTCCGGGCTTTTCTTTATTTTCTGGATTATTGCCTCATCCTGGGTATCCAATACACCAAATTTTTCAGGAACAACGAGATTGAAGTATTTGTCTGTTAACACCAGGGCTCTGTTTATGAAATTCCCCAAAATTGCTACGAGCTCATTATTATTCCTTGCCTGAAAATCTTTCCAGGTGAAGTCATTATCCTTGGTTTCAGGCGCATTTGCAGTCAACACATACCTTAAAACATCCTGCTTTCCTTTAAAGTCCTCCAGATATTCATGTAGCCATACGGCCCAATTCCTTGAAGTTGAAATTTTATTTCCCTCGAGGTTCAGGAATTCGTTTGCAGGTACATTTTCAGGTAAAATATAATAGCCATGAGCTTTTAAGATGGCAGGGAAAATAATACAATGAAATACGATATTGTCTTTCGCTATAAAATGGACTAATTTGCTCTCATCATCTTTCCAGTATTTCTCCCAATCAATTCCGGTTTTTTGGGCAAGATCTTTTGTAGCAGATATGTAGCCAATTGGAGCATCAAACCAAACATATAAAACCTTTCCTTCAGTATCTGGCAAAGGTACTTTTACACCCCAATCGAGGTCTCGCGTCATTGCTCTGGGTTGTAAACCCTGATCAATCCATGATTTACATTGACCGTAAACGTTTGGCTTCCATTCTTTGTGCTCTTCCAGGATCCACTCTTTAAGCCATCTTTCATACTTGTTTAAGGGCAAATACCAATGCTTGGTTTCTTTCAGGATTGGTTTGTCTCCCGACAACATGGAATGAGGATTTATCAATTCGGCAGGACTCAGCGTAGAACCGCAGCTTTCACATTGATCCCCATACGCATTTTCATTGCCACAATTTGGACAAGTACCTACAATGTATCTGTCAGCAAGAAATTGCTGTGCGGTAACATCATAATATTGTTCGGTCACTTTTTCCTCAAAGGCGCCTTTTTTATATAGTCTTAAGAAAAACTCTGCGGAAGTTTCATGATGAATGGGTGCAGAAGTTCTTGAATAAATGTCAAAAGATATCCCCAATTCAGAAAATGATTTTTTGATCATTTCATGGTATTTGTCTACTATTTGCTGAGGAGTTACGCCTTCTTTCTTTGCGCGGATGGTAATTGGAACACCGTGTTCATCAGATCCACCTATAAAAAGTACATCCTTTCCTGCCGACCTTAAGTACCGGACATAAATATCGGCAGGTACATAAACGCCGGCAAGGTGACCAATATGTACCGGGCCATTAGCGTAGGGAAGAGCGGAAGTTACTGTATATCTTTTAAATTCTTTTGCAGGCATAAGTTGAAATACAAATTATGAGTTAGAGACAAATTAGATAAATCAAGGTTTATGTTTTATTAACCCCGGAATAGGTACTCCCTGGTTTATCTAAACAGCAAAGATAGCAGATGTTATCGCTTTTAGGATAAAGATTTGAAGGTTATTCTTTTGGTCTATCTGTGGGGACTGGGAGAAAAATGATAAAATAAGTTCTTTAAAAACATAAACAATAAAGGCACTAGAATTTCTAATGCCTTTATTGAAAAATAACTTAAAACTTGTTTTTAATTGTCTGTGAAGACTTCCTTTTTATTTGAGTTTTTGACCTTAATTATTTCTTTTATTTGAGTTTTTTCTTTTTGATCTTCTTTCCAGGCATGAATGCCCGTTTGCTTATTGTTCAATTTTATGACATTACTGACAGGTTTTGCTTTTAAGGGCGCAAGTGACATAGCTTTAAAAGTAAAAAGCGTTTGTCCTACAAGGATTAAAGCAACAATAAATAAAATTGCCCTTCCTAAATTGAAATACTTTGTAGAGTTATTCATAGTTTTTATTTCGAGATTGAACAATTTTTTCTCAAAAATACTTATCCTATATTGAACAAAATGTTAAAGACTTGTTAATGATTGTTAAAAGATGTTAAATAGAAATATTTACCCTTGCTATTAAATTAAATTTGTGTTGTGAGAAAGAATAAGATCAGGTTTATAGTTATATTAATGAGTATCTCATTAGCCGGATTGATAGGTTTCCAAATTTATTGGGTAACCAATACCCTTGCTATAGAAAAGGATGAATTTAACAGAAGGGTTTTTGAGGCGTTGGGACAGGTAGTAAATAAACTCGAAAAAGCGGAGACGGTTTTTTATCTCGCAGATCGCACCAGTCAGATTTTTCACAACGATTCTGCTCCTGGAATAATCTATAGAGAGGAAGAGCAGATTGTAAAGAAGTTTAGATTCTCCGATACCATTTTATCTGACCATAAAGAAGTATTCCGTATCAAATCTCCGGGGAAAAGTAAAATCCCTTTCGAAATAGATCCAATACTTTCTGACGAAACCAAGTGGGTGATTAATGTAGATCCCGACGTATTCAGAATTGCCCCCGCACAACCTAATTTTGATTCCATGCAAAGCAGAATCAAATGGAACCTGGATAAGATCAGCAAGCAGGAGGAGATTATTCAAGAAGTGATAAAAGATGTACTCAAGCCTAAGTTTGACATAAAAAGCAGGGTAAGCAGGGATCAGCTGAAATCGTTTTTAGATGAGGAGTTGAAAAATAAAGGTCTGAATCTTAAATATGATTTTGCTGTAAATGGAGATGAAAGCGGTCAGCTATTATTCACTAATACTGAGGAAAAAAATGACTTATTGCACACTGATTTTAAAGTAAAGCTTTTTCCGAATGATCTTTTCTCTGGAAACAATTTTCTTTTGGTTTACTTTCCTGACCAATACAATTATATCCTCCGCAAAACCTGGATTACGTTATCTGCTTCCGTATTTCTTATCGGAATTATCATGTATTGCTTCGCTTATGCGATTCATACATTGATAAAACAAAAGAAGTTATCGGAGATGAAAAATGATTTCATCAATAATATGACGCACGAGTTTAAAACTCCGATTGCCACTGTAGCGCTTACTTGCGAGGCTTTATCGGACGATGATGTTCAGAAAGATGAAAGGTTGGTAAACCGATATATTTCAGTAATAAAAGACGAAAATAAAAGGCTCGGACAGCAGGTTGAAAAAGTACTTCAGATTGCCTCCCTGGATAAAAAGGACTATAAGTTTAATTTGAAGGAACTAGATATTCATGAAATTATCAGGCATGCGATAGACAACATTCATATTCAGGTTAAAAATAGGGACGGAGAGATAAAAGAGAATTTAAAAGCAACCGAAACCCGTATCGTTGCGGATGAACTTCATCTGGTAAATATTTTTTACAATTTGCTTGATAATGCTAACAAATACTCACCCGAACCTCCCATAATTGAAATTGCAACCAGCAACTTGGACGGGGCCATTATAATAAAAATTAAAGATTTTGGGTTAGGGATTTCAAAGGAACATATTGGGAAAATATTTGAAAAATTCTTTAGAGTCCCCACAGGAAATGTTCATGACGTAAAGGGATTTGGACTTGGATTATCTTATGTAAAGTCGATGGTAGAGGCGCACGGCGGAAAAATAAGCGCTGAAAGTGAGCCTGGAAAATGGAGTGAATTCAAAATATTTTTGCCAGCGAAAAAATGATAATGAGGCAAAATCAAGGGGATAATACAATATATTTTTAAAAGTGTGGTTTAAAGAACAGTGCTCATTCTAAAAAAACACACCAGTTAAAACAAAAAAAAGGTACGAAAACTCGTACCTTTTTATTTATTATTCACTTTTATAACTATAGATTAAATTCTTTTTTTACTTTTTCTACGTAATCTAGTTTTTCCCAGGTGAAGAATTCTACTTTCTTATTTTGTTTTCTTCTGGTTTCGGTTCTTTCTGATCCGTTCTCTTTGATCTCCACGTAGGATACTTCTACTTCCTTAGAATAGGATTCTCTTCCCATATGTCCATAAGCCGCAGTTTCAGAGAAGATAGGGTTTTTAAGTCCCAGTCTTTCTACGATAGCTTTTGGTCTCATGTCGAAAATCCCCTGAATTTTTCTGGCGATTTCTCCATCAGACAAGTTTACTTTAGCAGTTCCATAAGTGTTAACAGTTAAAGAAACCGGTTGAGCAACTCCAATGGCGTATGCTACCTGCACCAATATTTCACCAGCTACACCGGCAGCTACCATGTTTTTTGCAATGTGCCTTGCAGCATAGGCAGCGCTCCTGTCTACTTTAGAAGGATCTTTTCCAGAAAATGCTCCTCCACCATGTGCTCCTTTTCCTCCATAAGTATCCACAATGATTTTTCTTCCGGTTAATCCGGAATCTCCGTGCGGTCCGCCGATAACAAACTTCCCTGTCGGATTGATATGATAAATGGTATCTTTTAGAAGTTCTTGAGGGATTATTCTTGGAATTACGATGTTAAGAACATCCTCTCTGATTTTCTTCAACATTTGTTCGTCAGCCTGATCTTCGCTAATGTTTCCGCCGGCTTTTACAAAATCATCATGTTGAGTGGAAACGACGATGGTATGAACCCTTACAGGTTTATGGTTATCATCATACTCGATGGTTACCTGAGATTTTGTGTCAGGTCTCAAATAAGGCATCAAGTGAGCTTCTTGTTTTCTTATTTTAGCCATTTCACTTACGATCCTGTGAGAAAAAGCAAGCGCCATCGGCATAAATTCAGGAGTTTCGTTGGTAGCATATCCAAACATCATTCCTTGATCACCAGCGCCTTGTTCTTTATTTTCACCTTCATCCACTCCTCTGGCGATGTCAGGTGATTGGCTATGAAGCGCTACCTGAATTCCACAAGAATCAGCTTCGAATCTGTATTCGGCTTTATTATAACCTATTTTTTTTATGGCTTGACGCACAACATCATCTACCTGAACAAAAGCTTTTGTTGTTACTTCTCCTGCAACAACTACTAAACCTGTTGTTACCAATGTTTCACAAGCAACTCGCGAATGAGGATCCTGTGCCAGCATGGCATCAAGAACAGCGTCAGAAATCTGATCAGCGACTTTATCAGGATGACCTTCTGATACAGACTCGGAAGTGAATAAATATGACATTTAGATGTAGAGATTTTTAAAATTGAAATGCAAAGTTAAAATAATAAATTTCAAAAGAAAATTTTGAAAAAGATTACATGAGAAAATTAAAGGGTAGATACCGGATTTAATTTTTTTAATTTAAATACAATTAACAATAAATCAGAAAAATAGACGGCTTTTTGTCCAGATCTACCTTGGTTAATTTCCATTGCTGGATGGCCTGAGTTTTAATGTATTCCGTCGGAGCAGTAATGTCGCAAGCGATACAAAGTTTAGTTACCGGCTGGCAAGTTGTGATCAGATCTTCCAACAATTTCATGTTCCTGTAGGGGGTTTCTATGAAAATTTGTGTTCTGCTAAACTGATAAGCATCTTTTTCCAGTTGCCTTATCGCCTGTATGCGTTCATTTTTTTGAATAGGAAGATAGCCATGAAATGTAAAGGATTGTCCGCTAAAGCCTGATGCCATTAAAGCCATTGTTATGGAAGATGGGCCTACCAGGGGAATTACTTTTATGCCATTCTTATGTGCCCATTTCACTGCTATTGCACCCGGATCAGCTATGCCCGGACAACCAGCCTCTGACAATACCCCTACATTTATTCCTTTTAATAATAGATTACAAAAAGGAGTGATATCGGATATGGAAGAATCCTTCGTCATTTCGCAAAAGGAAAGACTTTCAATAGGAATATTAATTTTCAGTGAACTTATATACCTTCTGGATGTACGGGTATTTTCAGTAATAAAATGCGTTAAAGACTTAATTATTTGCTTTGTGAACGGATTGATTACCTGGTCTTGAGTATTTTCCGCAATAACGGTTGGAATAAGATATAATACACCATTTTCAGAGGCCATCAACTATTATAATTATATTTTAGAAATCTACCATTCCAAATATAATTATAATAGTGAGTATTAATGAGGCATTAATTACAAATGATATAAATTTTTCTAAAGTATATCAGCCGTTACAGTAAACTCCATTTTTGCATTTATGCGGATATCATGAATAAATGCTTTATCTGTAACTGCTTCTGTTCTTATACTAAAAGCATCTTTTTTTATATACTCATCAAGATTTTCTTGGGTAGGAATGAGGGTGATTTCTTTTCCTGCATCCACAGGTATTTCGTCAAGATAGGCCAGCTTTTTTTCAGGTAAGCCTTCTGCAGAGATATAAATTGTTATCTTTTTTAAGAAGCTGAAGGTTTGGTCCTCTGGTTCTAGGATTTGTAACACAAGGGAGGTAAGCTTTACATTTTTTACCAGGTCCTTTTTTGTGTTGTTATTTTCGAAGGATTGTTGTGAATTTGTTTGTACGTCCGGTGTTGGAATGCTAATCGGCGTATTTATACCCACAGTTGAAGGAATAACTATTTCTGCTTCGTTTTTTATTTTAAACGTCAAAAGCTTATCTACTGTGTCGCAGCTTGTAATGGTAACAAAGAAGGCTATAATTAAATAAATGGACTTTTTCATAACTGATTCTTTTCTCATTTTCCGGTTTTAAAATTATCTAGATACCTTTAGTTTTATTGTTAATAATTTTAAGGAATTGTAAAATTAGTAAATAGGAAAAATTAAAAATCTGTAAAATCAATCAAAAACTCATATGGCACCGAGACCTTATATTTTGGCAGAAACCAATTGGAAGCATGTAAAAAATGAAAAATTTGAAGTAGTTATCCTTCC
>Ga0196965_1000485_pt1 | contig 23070 bp, 21 predicted proteins | sample S1_20metaG_FD_148668 | JGI IMG/M metagenome (GOLD analysis project Ga0196965, IMG submission 148668) | Soil microbial communities from Anza Borrego desert, Southern California, United States - S1_20 | ecosystem: Environmental > Terrestrial > Soil > Desert | place: USA: California | collected... | reverse complement strand
GATGCTGAGCGCCCGGTTGTCGGCGGTCTCGAAGTCGACGATCATCCCGATCGCCGGCTCGCCGCGATGGGCCCAGTCGTCGGGCTTGAAGCTGTAGCGGCGGCCGTCGTCGCCCGTGACTATGCCGTCGCCCGTCCTCGTGTCGACGCCCAATACCTGTCCGCGCATATGCCCCAACCCTGTTATGTCCGCCATCTTGCCGAGCGCGGCCGCTTTTTCAACCTGTCGCGAGCGCCGTCAGTTGGCGGCGGCCTCGTTGGCCGCGGAGTCGCGGTTGCGGCTCACATCGACGTCGACATCGATGTCGCCGATCTCGTTGCCGACCGCCCGGCCGGTGGTGACCGCGACGTTGCCGACTCCGGCGCCGACCTCCTTCGCGGTCCGGGCGGTGGCCTCGGCCGCGTCCCGGATCCTCTGTTCGTTATAGCCGATCCGCATCTGGTCGTTGGCCGTGTCGTTGTCGACGTCGCAGGCCGCCAGCGCCAGCAGCGGGAGCGCGAGGATGAAGCGCATGGTTCGATCTCCTTATCTCGGGCGACCAACGTGCGCGGATCGTTCCGGCTCCATGCCGAACCGTGCATCCAATCTTCCCCCGCGTCGTTTCACTCCCGAACCCTCACCCCCTTGCAGGAGACATGACGACATGGCGGACCTCAGCCAGATCCAGCCCCATATGGAGATTTACGGCGCCGACGGCGCCCGGCTCGGAACGGTCGACGCCATCGAGGGCGACCGGATCAAGCTGACCAAGGCGGACAGCGGCTCGCATTCGAGCCATCATCATTTCATTTCCGGCGGACTCGTCGCCGCGGTCGAAGGCAATGCCGTGCGCCTCTCCGCCACTGCCGCCAACGCCGCCCTGCTCGAGGAGGAATCCGACGGCAGCGGCCTCGGCGAGCAGAGCGTCTTCAGCTGGCGCAACATCGGCCTCGGCGCGGCGGCCGCGGGAGTCGCGGTCGCGGCGGGAGCGATCTTCTACCGCAGCCGCTATAGCGGCGACGACTAGGCCGAAGCGACATTCGGACCGCCGTGCCCGACGCCTCTCCCGCCTCTCGCGGGTCACCCCGGACTTGATCCGGGGTGGACCTTGCGCCCTCTCTCCGTCCCGGACTTGATCCCGGGTCCTCCTTGTCTTCACGATCGGGGCCAGGAAGGCAGGTGGATGCCGGATCAGATCCGGCATGACGAGCCTCCGGCACGTCCGAAAGGCGCGCTTAAATTATATCGTTTAAATCGGTTCGAAATGGTCGCAAAGGCGGTTCATGAACGACAGTCCCGAACACCCCACCAGCACCGAGAGCCGGTTCGAGCTGCTCGTCCAGAGCGTCACGGATTACGCGATCTACATGCTCGATCCGACGGGCAGGGTGACGAGCTGGAATGCCGGCGCCCAGCGTTTCAAGGGCTATGAGGCGGACGAGATCATCGGCGAGCATTTCTCGCGCTTCTATACCGACGAGGAGCGGGACAGCGTCCCCAAGATCGCGCTCGAGACCGCCGAGCGCGAGGGCCGGTTCGAGGCCGAGGGATGGCGGGTCCGCAAGGACGGCACCCGCTTCTGGGCGAACGTCGTCATCGACCCGATCCGCGATCCGGCCGGACGGCTGGTCGGCTTCGCCAAGGTCACCCGCGACCTCACCGACAAGAAGGAAGCCCAGGAGGAGCTGAGGCGCAGCGAGGAAAGGTTCCGGCTGCTCGTCCAAAGCGTCAGCGACTATGCGATCTACATGCTCGATCCCGACGGAAAGATCAGCAGCTGGAACGCGGGCGCGGAACGCTTCAAGGGCTATACCGAAGAGGAGATCATCGGCGAGCATTTCTCCCGCTTCTATTCCGAGGAGGACCGAGCGGCCGGAATCCCGAGGATCGCGCTTCAGACGGCCCAGCGCGAGGGCCGCTTCGAGGCGGAAGGATGGAGGGTGCGCAAGGACGGCACCCGCTTCTGGGCCAATGTGGTCATCGATCCGATCATAACCCAGGACGGGTCGCTGCTCGGATTCGCGAAGATCACCCGCGACCTGACGGAGCGCAAGCTCGCTCAGGAGGAGCTCGAAAGGACCAGGGAGGCCTTCTTCCAGTCGCAGAAGATGGAAGCGATCGGGAAGCTGACCGGCGGCGTCGCCCACGACTTCAACAATCTTCTGGCGGTGGTGCTCGGCAGCCTCTCCCTCGCCCAGCGCCGGCTGAAGGAGGGGATCGACGTCTCCGGCCTCATCGACAACGCGGTCAAGGCCGCCGAGCGGGGGGCGTCGCTGACCCAGCGAATGCTCGCCTTCGCGCGCAAGCAGGAGCTGAGCCTCGAGGCGGTGGATCTGTCGGACCTGGTGCGCGGAATGGCCGATCTCCTGCAGCGCACGATCGGCCCGGGCGTCACCATCGACACGCGCTTCCCGCTCATCCTCCCGCGAGTCCACGCCGATGCCCGCCAGCTCGAGCTGGCCCTGATCAACCTCGCGGTGAACGCCCGCGACGCCATGCCGAACGGCGGGACGATCACCATCTCGGCGCGAAAGGAAAGCCTCGTCTGCGCCGAGGACGGGCTGGCGCCGGGCGATTACGTCCGGCTGTCCGTCATCGATCAGGGCGAAGGAATGGACGAGCACATTCTCGCCCAGGCGATGGAGCCGTTCTTCACGACCAAGGGCGTCGGCAAGGGGACCGGGTTGGGGCTTCCGATGGTGCAGGGGCTGGCTCGCCAGTCCGGCGGCAAGTTCACGCTCAACAGCGTCAAGGGCGAGGGAACCACGGCCGAGATCTGGATGCGGGTCGCGGGCGAGGAGAGCAGCCTTTCCGAGGCTCCCCAGCCCGAGGATCCGACGGTGGTGCGCACCGATCCGCTGACGATCCTCGCCGTCGACGACGACCCGCTCGTGCTCGACAACACGGCCGCGATGCTGGTGGAGCTGGGGCACACCGTGTTTCAGGCGCAATCCGGTGCGCAGGCGCTCAAGATGCTGGATCAGCATGGCTTCGACCTGATCATCACCGACTATGCGATGCCGGGCATGACCGGCGAGGAGCTGACTCAACAGATTCTGGCCAGCCAGCCGACGATGCCGGTGCTGATGGTGTCGGGATATGCGAGCCTTCCCGACGCGGTCGGGACCTCCGTTCCCAAGCTGGGCAAGCCCTTCAAGGAGCATGAGCTCTCGCGCGCCATCTCCGAGGTGATAGCGCTCAAAAAAGCGGCCTAGGGTCCGTACTTAATTGCCTCTTCTATATTTCGGGAGATTTCAGCGTCATCCCGGCGAAGGCCGGGATCCATGAACACTGCCCTTCAAAAAAGAGACGATTCCGGCCGAGACTCTTACGGCGATTTTCGAGTTCATGGATCCCGGCCTTCGCCGGGATGACGGCTCTTCGGACCGAGACGCGATCCTTATTGAGTACGGACCCCAGGCCGCCGGGCCTCGAGTTCCAACCGTCATCCCGGGCCGACGGGGCGGCTTTCCATCGAGTCGGCCGCCGCGAGGAACCATGACGAAAGACGCCCCGGCTCTAACCGGGGCCGGGGCGTCTCGAAGGGACCATTCTTCGTAGGGTGCGGCTCAGGGAGGGGCCGCGCCTTTCCGAACCCTCATCGGCCTTTTCCGTTCCCGGAATAGGGAAAAGGTCCTTCCGGGCGGCTCGCGCCAGGCGCCGCCGTGCGCAGGTCCCCGGCGCCATGCCGGCGACTCCCGGTCCTTGCTGCCCGCGATCGGGGGCCGTTTCGGCGCGTCCCCGCCGCCGCCCGAGCCGGGCCGGACCCGCTCCGCCGCGGCGGCGGCGGATTGAGCGCGCCGCGGCGAGGCGGCGCGGATTGAGCCCCCGCGACCCTAGAGGCTGCTGATCCGCGGATCGGGGCGCGGCTTCTTGAACAGCTCCGTCATCGCCCAGACCATGGCGTCGACGCGGTCGGGCGAGCCCGGCCCCTGATAGCCGCTCCAGGTCAGCGCGCAGAGCTGATCCTCGAGGTCCGGGAAATGGCCGGCCAGCCGCGCCCGTCCGGTCTCGAAGCGCAGCGCGATCGGCTCGGCCCGGGCCGCCTTGCTCGGCCCGGCATGGACCAGGTCGACCGGCAGGTTGGCGTCGACCGCGCGAAGGTTGGAGGCGATCAGCTCGCCGCCCATATTCTTCTCCGCCACCACCCGTCCGGCGCCGTGAAGCTCAGCCGCCTGGCAGACCCGCCGCGCCCAGCCTTCCGGGGAGAATCCGCGGGCGCTGTGGTCGCCCACCACCCGGCACACCCCCTCCCGGTCCCTTGCGCAGACGATGATTCCGCAGGCATCGCCGTGGCTCGAGGCCGGCGGGTCGACCCCGACGACGACCCGCTCATGCTCTTGCGCCGCGGCGGAGGCGGGGTCCCGGGCCGATTCGATCAGGGCCCGGGTCCACAGCGCCCCCTCGAATTCCTCGAGCAATATCCCGTCCAGCTCCTGCCGCCCCAGCCGCGTCCCTCCGAACATCGCCTCCACGGCGCTCCGGAAGGTCCCGGGGAGGTGCGGATTCTCGGCCGTCCTGCCGCGGGTAACGGCGCAGCCCGGCAGGTCGAGCACCCGCCTCAGCAGCGGCGCCGGCTTGGGCGTGGTCGTCACGATCGCCCGCGGCCGCTCTCCCAGCCGCAGCCCGAGCATCAGATTGTTCCAGGCCGAGTCCGCCTTGCTCTCCCGCGCGCCGCCCGCGTGCGAATGGCCGCCGCCCCGTCCCGACGGCCATTTGGCCAGCTCGTCGCACCAGGCATGATGGTGCTGCGGCCCGCGCAACTTTTCCGGCCGCTCGGCCGAGAAGGCATGGGCCTCCGCCCCCGAGGGGAAATGGAGGATGCCCTTGTTCGCCCGCCACAAGGCCCGCTCGTGCCCGCGCGCGCAGGCGAGGAGCCCGCTCTCGCCCGTCACCATCACCCTTTCCACCTCGTCGATCGTCGCCCCGACCAGGGCGATCCTGGCCGACCCGTCCTCCCGGGCCCGGGCCCACACCCATTCCGCCCCCGCCCGTGTCTTGCCGAAGCCGCGCCCGGCGACGATCGCCCAGACGTTCCACGGCGTCCCGTCCCCGCCCGCCTCCGGCTCCTCCTGCCCGCCATGGGCCCGCCACCACCATTCGTCGGCCAGCGCCCGCACCACCGGCGCCGGAAGCAGCCGGATCACCGCCCGCCGCTGCCCGCGCGAGAGCAAGGCGAGCTCGGTCAGCAGGTGCCGGCTTTCCCGCCGGTTCGGCAAGGCGTCGGTCCGGAGCAGCGCCTTGGTATAGATCCGGTCGGGGAAGGGGATTAGCCGCCGGCGGGGGAAGAGGAAGCTCATTGCCGCCCCGGGCCGCCGCCGCCCGCGCCGCCGCCCTCCTCGCCGGCGCCCTCCTCCCCGGCCTCGGGCGCAAGCGGGACTCGCGGGATGGCGAGCGCGTCGAGCGCCTTGTCGAGCTGAACGATCGCTTCCTCGAAGCTCACCGCCCGCGCCGGCGAGGCGGCGTGCACTCGGCTCCCGATCCGCCCGTCCTTGCGGTCGTAGCGGGCGAGCAGCTTCATCACCCGCTCGAACTCCAGGGCTATTTCCCCGGCCGGCTCGAGATTGTCCCTCAGCCGCTGCTGCGCCGCGAGCCGCTGCCGGACCGCCTCGGCCTCGAGCCGGGCATAGGCATGCTGAAGCGCCTCGTCCCGAAGCGCCGCGAATTCGGGATGGCGCCGCATATGCGCCCGCACCGTCTGCCGCGACACGCCCGCCGAATCCGCCGCCGAATCCTCGTCCGCGGTCCCCGCGAAGAAGTCGAGGAACAGCTGCTGCCGCCGCTCGTCGAAGCTGAACCCCCGCCGCCTGCGCTTCAGCTGGACCACCCGCCGGTTCCCGGTCTCGATCGTCCCTTGCGCCCGCCGCTCCTCCAGCCGGGCCGCGGCCCGCCGCGCATCCCGCTCGTCCACCGCGGAAAGCTCCAGCGCCGCAAGCCATCCGAACTCGAAGATGGGGTCGCGCCTGCGCACCTGATAAAAGGCCCGCCAGCTGAACCCGCTCCCCTCCGCCGCCTCCTTCCGCGACGCCCCGGCGCGAAGCCTCTCCAGGAAATGATGCTTGGCCGCGACGTCTATGCGGCGGGGAGGGGGCTTGTCCGGAGGGTCCTGGGCCATGGCGACACCAGAACACAAAAGGAACAAACAGGGAATAGCCTATTAAGTCCCTTTTGGAGCCAGGCAGGATCGACCTAGGAAGGAAGAATCGGGGACAGGTACCGGTACCTGTCCCCGGCATCGCTCATGCGGCTCAGAATTGGGGACAGCAGAATTGGGGACAGGCAGAATTGGGGACAGGTACCGGTACCTGTCCCCTGCAGAGCTGGTCGCGGCTATCGAACCACCTCGTCCGGGGAAACAGTGACAGTATACATTTACCGTACCTGCGATTGGCTGCGCGTTCGGCGGGAAATGTATACTGTCACTGATTACTCCTGGCAGAATTGGGGACAGGTACCGGTACCTGTCCCCTGCAGAGCTCAGAGGCTGTCCCCGCAGAGGATTCCGGAGAATTGGGGACAGCAGAATTGGGGACAGGCAGAATTGGGGACAGGTACCGGTACCTGTCCCCTGCAGAGCTGGACAGCAGAATTGGGGACAGGTACCGGTACCTGTCCCCTGCAGAGCTGGTCGCGGCTATCGAACCACCTCGGGGAAACAGTGACAGTATACATTTACCGTACCTGCGATTGGCTGCGCGTTCGGCGGGAAATGTATACTGTCACTGATTAGTCCGCCAGGCGCCGGTAGGCCTGCTCCGAGGGCAGGTCGAAGCTGTCCGGCCGGCCCAGCTCCCAGGCGTTGCTGTAGAAATCGTGGCCGCAGCGGCCGCTCAGGAGCTCGCCGGGCTCGAGGAAGACGTGGAGCTGCGAGAACAGCCGGACCTCGCAGTCGCCGACGCGCCTGACCAGATGGTGCGGGCGGATCTGCGAGGGATGCTCGAGGCCGGCCGCGGCGATCATCTCCGACAGGGCCCTCAGCGTGTTGCGGTGGAAATTGAACACGCGCTGCGCCTTGTCGCCGACGACGAGCGCGCGCTGCCGCATCGGGTCCTGGGTCGCGACTCCCGTCGGGCAGGTGTTGGTGTTGCAGGTCAGCGACTGGATGCAGCCGACGGCGAACATGAAGCCGCGCCCCGCATTGGTCCAGTCCGCGCCCAGGGCGAGCAGGCTCGCGATGTCGAAGGCGCTGACGACCTTGCCGGCCGCGCCGATCCTGATCTCGCCGCGAAGTCCGGCGCCGACCAGGACGTTATGGACGAAGAGCAGCCCTTCGCGCAGCGGCACTCCGATATGGTCGGAAAATTCCAGCGGCGACGCTCCTGTGCCCCCTTCCGCCCCGTCGACGACGATGAAATCGGGCCGGATTCCGGTCTCGCGCATCGCCTTGACGATCCCGGTGAACTCCCAGGGATGGCCGAGGCAAAGCTTGAAGCCGACCGGCTTGCCTCCGGAAAGCGTCCTCAGCCGGGCGACGAACTCCATCATCTCCGTCGGGGTCGAGAAGGCGCGGTGGCGCGCCGGCGACAGGCAATCCTGGCCCATCGGGACTCCGCGGGCGGCGGAGATTTCGGCGGTCACCTTGGCGCCCGGGAGGATCCCGCCATGCCCGGGCTTGGCGCCCTGGCTCAGCTTGATCTCGATCATCCGGACCTGCTCGAGCGAGGCCCGTTCCTCGAACCCGCCGGGATCGAAATGCCCGTCGGCGGTGCGGCAGCCGAAATAGCCGCTGCCCAGCTCCCAGATCAGGTCGCCGCCATGCTCCCGGTGATAGCGGCTGATGCTGCCCTCGCCGGTATCCTGGGCGAAGCCGCCGAGCTTCGCCCCCTTGTTGAGCGCCAGGATCGCATTGGCGCTCAACGAGCCGAAGCTCATCGCCGAGATGTTGAAGATGGACGCGGAATAGGGCCTGGAGCACTGGCCGTTGCCGATCGGGATCCGGAACGATTCGGGGTCCGCCGGCGGCGCGGGGCGGGTCGAATGGGCCATGAACTCATAGCCGCTCCCGTAGACGTCGAGCTGGGTTCCGAACGCCCGCTCGCTGCCCTCGTTCTTGGCGCGGGCATAAACGAGCGAGCGCTGGCTTCGCGAGAAAGGCGCCTGCTCGTTATCGCCCTCGATGAGATATTGCCGGATCTCGGGGCGGATGGATTCGAACAGCCAGCGGAAGTTGCCGGTGACGGGATAGTTGCGGCGGACGGAGTGGCGGGGCTGGACGAGGTCGTAGAGGCCGAGCAGGCTCAGGCCTCCGGCGACGGCCAGCACCGCCCATAGCCAGGGGCGCCCGGGCGAGGCGAGGGCGGCGGCGGCGGCCGCGGCCAGGCACAAGAGCAGCGGCAAGTAGCGGCCGAGCGAAACCCTCTTCTCGTCGCGGCGTGGCATTCCGGTCAGGCTCCCGAACACTGTGCTGGCCCCGTGATCGTACCGGGAAGGGAGGGGGGAAAACAGTGACAGTATACATTTATCGCCCGCCAAAAGACCCGCTGGGTGAGGTATGCTATCACTCTTTTCAGTGTGCCGGGCAGGGATCACACCGCTCGGGCTTCGCGTGCAGGCCCTCGCCGGCCGCAGGCCAGTCATTTTGAAACGCGACGACGCAACGATGCCGAGCCTTCGAGAAAATCCGCGGCCAACGAGCCGCCTCGGCCTCGTTGCGTCTTTGCGTCTTTGCGTTGAAACCTGAAGCACAGGGCGCCGGAATACAGTCCCTCGGCCCGACCCCGCACAGCCGCGCATCACCGCTTCGAGCGGGCCTCCAGGTGCCGCAACAGCCGCCGCGCCTGGACCCGCGCCCGGATCCGCTGGGCGCGGGTCGGGCAGGTGGTGAAGTCGGTCGAGCCGACGCTCTCCTCCATGCCGCTCAGGACGGCGGCGACATGGTCCTTGCCCAGTCGCGCCTCCAGCCAGGGCAGCAGCGGCCGGAGCCGCTCGTCGAACCGGCCGCCGTCGCGGGCGCTGCAGATGAAGCCGTAGCCGGCCGTCCGCACCGCCTCCTCGAAAATCTCCCCCGTCGGCCGCTCCGCCAGCGGAGTCGCGCAGGCGCCGAGGAGCAGCGGCAGGATGGCACCCATCATCGGCTTCATGACCGGCAGGCTAGTATAGATTGGCCAGCTCACTCAACGCGGCGGTAAGTGAAATACTGTCCCCATTTTCCACTCCCCCTCACCGCATCAGCCGCCGAACGTCCCGCTTCAGCAATGCCAGGCAAAGCTCGCCGCCGCTGAGGGTCCCCACCTCCTGGTCGATGGCGAGCTCGATCTTCAGGGCAAGCGCCGGAAGGTCCGGCGCCCGAACCCGCATCAGCCGAAGCAGCGCCGCACTATGGTCCCCGAGCCGAGCCTCATAGACCTCCTGCAGCGCCTCCTCCTCCTCCGTCGTTCCCCCCCTGGTCGCCCGCTCCACCGCCCGCACCTCCGCCTCCGCCGCCTCGAGCCGGGCGAGCGCGCGCTGCCAAGGACCGTCATTGCGAGCGGAGCGAAGCAATCCAGCACCGACTCCGACGCCGCACTGGATTGCTTCGTCGCTACGCTCCTCGCAATGACGGGGGAGGAGCGGAAGCCCCACAACCGCGCCTAGCAGCGCGCGACGCGACGGGTTATGCTGCCCAGCAGCCATCAGCCAGGCCGCCCGAGAGCGGCGAAGGGATCGCAAAGCGATCGCGAGCAGCGATCGGAGTCGGCGCAGGCCGGCCGGCGAGGCGCGCGGCCCCTCACCGCGCGAGCTCGTCCCGGGCCTGCAAAGGTCCGAGCCTGTCCCGGACTTGATCCGGGATCAAGGCGCGGCTCTGCCGTGCCTAGCCCTGAACCCCTGCTTCGATTAAGCTGCCCAGCAGCCATCGCTCGCCTCCTTCACAAGGCGTCCAGTGGTGAGAGCCGGAGACATCGCCTCTCCAGCCTGAATACTCGTTAACGCATATTCGAGGGCAGCGCAATACCGGTTAACGAAAAAAGAGGCCGCGGCCGCCCGAAAACCGGCATCGGCCCGGTCGTCGGCGTCCGCCTCTATCCGGAGATGCAGGCCGAGCTGGACGCCTGGATCGCGGACCAGCTGGACCCGAAGCCGTCGAGGCCGGAGGCGATTAGGCGGCTGGTGGGCGTGGCGCTTCGAGGGAAACGCGCGAGCTAGTAGTCTTTCTTGGTGCCGGGCATGTCGCGACTACGACCCTCCATCCGGTCGCTTCTGCAGCTCCTCGTCGATAGGCTTCGCCATCGTGTTCAGCAGATTACCGAGCTTAACTAGCGCTTCCTCGAAAGCGAGGCTGCTCGCGGACCCATCATCATTCAAGGTCTGGCCGATTTGCCTCCAGAAGCTGGCGCGTTGAGCGGCAAACTCGATTGGATTGAACCCCTGCTTGCTTGCTCCTTCCAGCAAGGTCTGTGTCACCGTTGCAACTTCGAGAGCCGTTATCCGGCCACGCAGCTTTACAATGTCATCCTCAACCGACATTCACCTACTCCAAAAGTTTCTGCTACCGGGGGGCAGCCGTATTCTATCCGCTTTAGACCTCTTTATAATCTTTGCCGTGAAGGTCCCCACCACGGATCGTGAGCGTGACGGCAAAGCGCTTGAAGAGACCGATGAAGTCATTGAGCGACAGCGGCAGATCGATCTTCCGCACCGGGACGGGGTCTTGATTTAGCACCTCACGAACCGCACCATCGTAGTCGGGGGCATTAACGACCAGGGCGCGAATGAAAGGGTTCTTAACTACACCGCCGTGGTTCTCTCCGATCCACACCTCTGCTGCTACGAGGAATTCGCCCGGCTGCATTAACCCGTTCTTGCGAAGGTAGTCACCGAGGTCATCCTGGTCCGCTCGATCAGCGGCTGCTGACCCCTCGAAATCTCCATATTGCACGCCCGCTTTGAACGACATGATTGCTCTCCTTGCATCGCGTATAGGACAATACCGCAATATCGAAGCATCAGCCTTTGTGCGCTGCACGGCTCTTTAAGCATCCACGGCCGGTTTACAAATCCAAAAGCGCTTGACAAATCGGCTGATTTGCCCATGCTGGTTCCTAGCAAAGGGGGCCAAGGCGTGTCGAAGCAGTTTCCATGGGATTACCATCCAGACCTAACAGCCGAGCGGCTGATCGAAGTCGCACTGCTGATACGACGAGGCCGCCACGACGCCGTCGAGCGATTTGAGAGTGAGGTCGGGGACGACAATTGGACACTCGGGTGTCGCGCCTACAAGTTCGGCCAATTTCGTATCACCGAGGCTCATAACGCCGATCGGCTCCCTTGGCTTAATATCATTGATCCGAGCATGCGATTCATCTTTGGTATTGGTCTTGTGCCGGTTCGCTTCTACCGCGGCGACGCGGAAGAACCGAGCGCCAAGACTTGCCGTGTCGCATTCCCCGAATTTAATCAGTTATCGATCGCTTTTCCCGAGGAAGAGAATGATCCGCTGATCTTCCGGTTCGCTGTGGAAACTGACTTCGATGGATCGGTGCTGGCGATCAAGTTCGTCGGCTTGCGCCACCAGCAGACCGTTCTCTGCTGGGAAGTCCCGCTACCGGTGGCAACGGTTGTCCGGTTATCGCCGATTGAAATGGGAGATGAAGGCGTGGAACTCGCTCCCCCGCAGGTGGGGATGCCGAGCGATGAAATGGTTGCCAAAGGCGCTGGCTGACGCACGTACGCGCGCGGCCTCTTCACGACCAAGCACGGGCAAAACATATGGGGATGGGCGAAACGTTTGCCGGCGAACAGCTGCGCCTCGCGCGGCTAGCGCACGGGTTCACTCTGGATCAGCTGGGCCAGAAACTGGGCACCACGCGGCAGTACCTTCATCAGTTGGAGACTGGCGCAAAGGCCGCGCCGCCCGATACGGTCGAGCTACTCGCTGACACACTCGGCGTCACACAACGCTTCTTTTTCTACCGAAGCCGGTCGCCAGTGCAGTTAGAACAATGCCACTTCCGAAAGCAGGCGACGACGCCGGTATCGATCACTAGTCAGGTGCTCGCGCGCGGAACTCTGCTCGACATGCTCGTCGAACGGCTAGACAGCGCACTTAAGTTGCCGCCGGTCGACTTTCCGCAAATTCAGGTTGAGACAGCCGATGATATCGAAGACGCCGCCGAGATGTGTCGCCGCCATTGGAACTTGGGGCTGAGTGGACCGATCACCAACATGATGCGTGTCGTGGAGAACGCTGGGGCTGTGGTCGGTTATTTCAGTGGGATATCAGAACGGGTGGACGCTCTGTCAATTGATCGGCGAAGGCCTCTGATTATTCGCAGCGACGCAAAACCTACGGCCTGTCGCCTGCGCTTCGACCTCGCCCATGAGTGCGGGCACCTAGTCATGCATCGGGGGGTCCATACAGGCTGCCGTGACACCGAGACTCAGGCACACCGCTTCGCCAGTGCTTTCTTGTTGCCGCGCACGGCTTTCGCCCGCGAGTTTCCGCGGAGCAACCACCTGAACTGGCAGGCTATCTTCGCTATAAAGGCGCGATGGAAGGTTTCGGCGCGCGCTATCATTCGTCGTGCATATGATCTTCGCCTGATCACTGCCGACAAGTATCGCACCGGGAATATTCACCTGAACAAGACCGGGCAGTCGAAGGTTGAGCAGCTCGACGATCAGATCGCGGCGGAACAGCCGGAGTTGCTCGAGACCGCATTTCGGATCCTGGAGCAACGCGGTTCTCGCGCATTGCGCGAGGTGGCTGATGGCGTGGGCATCTCAGATCCTATGTTCGAGATACTCGTCGGGCGGACCCTGACGTTCAGTAGAACCGATGGTCAAGGGACCAATGTCGTCAGGCTGTTCAATTAGGACAAGAGGCGATGATCACCTCGGTTGGCGCAACCGGCTTGCCTGAAAATAGTGACAGTATTACATTTAAGCCCGCTCGGCCGCCCTCTGAAGCTGCCGCAAATATATACCGTCCCCCCTGATGCTCACTGCATCCGCCAGGCTCGGCCCCCTTGGTGCCTTCGTGTCCTTCGTGCGAACCCAAAACTCCCGACTTGCCTGGCGGAGTGCTGGAGTTGCCGCACTGAGGTGAAGCCGGAACCCCGGAATTGGCCGGACCCGTTTCGGGACCGGGCATTCCTGTGTCAGCTACCTGCCAGCTTAGTGCCTCGTACGGACTGCTCCAGCTAAGCGCCTGGCGCCGATGCTTCCGTCGCCCGCCACGTGAAGGTGGAAAAGCGGAAATCCGCCAAGACGTCGTCGACTCGAAGTTCCCTGATCTTCGGCGACCGCAACACATTCGTGACCATCGCCAGCCGCCAGATATCGACGTTGATGGGATCTTCCATGACGCTGCGCTCCCCGTGCGTCATCATGAAGCCGGGCCGTGAACTCTGGGTTCCCTTGACCTCGATCAGCAGTTCGCGCGGCCCACGCCGCCGGTCGCCCTCGGGCCGGCGAGCGAACAGATCATAACCCAGTCCTCGCTTCATCGATACATCCGAGACATCATATCCGCGGCTTTCGAAATGCGCTTTCGCTATCCGCATCGACTCCTCCTCCACCTCGCGACGCCTATCCGCATCGAGCGTGATGGCACTCCCGAGCCGTTCGCGCTGCTTCGGCCAGCGCGCTGGTCCCCGGCTCAGCTGCCGAACGATGGATCGCGCCAGCCTGTCCCGATCCGCCGACTGGACTGGGCCGCCGCGCAAATAGTAGATAGAGGCACGGCGCATCTTCTTGGTATCTATGACGTCTAGCCGTTCGGACTCGGGTACCAGCACCGCCTTCGTCGACTCGATCAGATAGGGGAAAGGGTCTCCATCCGGAGTGTGCCGGAAGCTGCCCGGGCGCCCATATTCCGGCCGCGGGGCATATTCGCGCTTGAAGCTGGCGCCTTCGTACCAACCGACGATGCGCAGACCCGTTTGGCCGTGCTGCTTGGCAACGAAGACGACTAGCCAGTCGTCGGGCGCGGGCGGCTTCGCCACGGATCCCGAAACCGGCCTCACATAGCCGTAGAAGCGTCCGCCGGGCCCGGGCAGAAAGTTGAAGCGCTCTGCACCCCATCCCTGCTTCCTGAGGAATTCGTGATCCCCCTCGACGCCGTCGCCACGGTAGAATTCGGACCAGCCGACATTGGCGATCAGCATTCGACTAGGGACCTTCACGCCGGCGCCTCCCAAAACAGCGATATCTGAACGCACGAACCCGGAAAATTCCGACCTCTCCGGGCCTTCGCCTCTGTGAGCCGTCGATTAGCCCGCCGGCCCCTCGATCTCCCGGACCGGCTCCACCCGCAAACACGACCCGTCCGCCCCGGTGATCCGAACCCGCGAGCCCTCCGCGCAGTCCGGCCCTCGGCAGGACCAGACGCCGTCGCCGACGCGCACCCGGCCCTCGCCATTCTCGATCGCCTGGACGACGAGGACGGTCCGGCCGGCGAGGCGCGCGGCGCGGTCGTTGAGGAGCGGGTCGGCGCTCGGCATCGGGTTGTTCACGTACCAGGAAAATAGTGACAGTATACATTTATCAGTCCGCCACCGGCTCGTTTGGGCAGCGGTAAATGTATACTGTCACCCTTTCTCGCGGTCCGGCCCCTTCGTGCCTTAGCGGCCTTTGTGCGAACCCAACCGCTTTTGCCCCTCCACCGCGCTTCGCGCGGTCCCCCTCCCCGATCAAGCTCGGGGAGGACCTTGGCCGCCGGTGCATGCTTCGGCTCGGTGAGCGGCCGGATGGCGACCTCGTAATCCTGCGGCCTCACGTCTGCGCTCAATCCTCCCCGAGCTTGTCTCGGGGAGGGGGACCGGCCGCAGGCCGGTGGAGGGGCGAAGGGGGAGGGGGGCCGCCCGGCGCGGCCGGGTGGCGGAGGGGCAGGCGGGTCGTTGCCTGGGCAATGATTCCGCGGAGAACGGCTTCGAGGTCGTGGAGGACTTCTTTGGCGGGAATCCGCATCGTCGCCACGCCCGCCCGTACGAGCCACGCGTCCCGGGCTTCATCCCGTGCCGGCCTGTCTCCCCGGCCGTGCGCTTCGCCGTCGACCTCGATCGCGAGGCGGGCGTCGCCGCAGTAGAAGTCGAGGCTGTATGGACCAGTGGGGTGCTGGCGGCGAAACTTGAGGTCGCCGGGGCCCGCCCGCAGCTCCCGCCAGAGCAGGACCTCGGGAAGGCTCATTCGCCGTCGCAGGCGGCGCGACTGGCTGACGGTCCCCTTGCCGGGCCTGGGAGAGGCACTCCTGAACATCTCTCGCGGCGCTTCCGTCCTCTTCCCCTCCACCACGGCGCTTCGCGCCGTGGTCCCCCTCCCCGAGACAAGCTCGGGGAGGATCGGAGGTCTCCATCGCTTATCGCAAAAACCGGCGGACAACTATACGAAATATGCTGTCAGGAAGAAGCCGGCCCCTCGATCTCCCGGACCGGCTCCACCCTCAGGCACGACCCGTCCGCCCCGGTGATCCGGACCCGCGAGCCCTCCGCGCAGTCCGGGCCGCGGCAGGACCAGACGCCGTCGCCGACGCGCACCCGGCCCTCGCCATTCTCGATCGCCTGGACGACGAGGACGGTCCGGCCGGCGAGGCGCGCGGCGCGGTCGTTGAGGAGGGGGTCGGCGCTCGGCATCGGGTTGTTCACGTACCAGCGGCGGCCGAAATAGACCGCGGCGATCGAGACCAGGGCGAAGAGGGCGAACTGGAAGGGGAGGTCGATCCCGAAGATCAGGGTCAGGACCCCGGTCGCCGCCGCCGCCGCGGCGAGCCAGATCAGGAAGACCCCGGGGACGATCAGCTCGGCGATCCCGAGCAGGATCGCGGCCAGCATCCACAGCCAGTGCGGGTCGAGCTCGGCGGGGTTCACGAATTCGGGCCCCCGCCCTCGAAGGGCCCGCGCCGGCCGGCCGGGACGAGGCCGCCGCCTTCCTTGCCGCCGCCGCCGGCGGCGCCGAGCGCGTCGCGGGCGAGCTCGCCGATCCCGCCCAGGGTCCCGATCAGCTGGGTCGCCTCGACCGGGAAGAGAATGGTCTTGGCGTTGGGCGAGGTGGCGAAGCCGGCGACGGCGTCGACATATTTCTGGGCGATGAAATAGTTGATCGCCTGGGTGTTGCCTCCGGCGATGGCGTCGGAGACGACCTGGGTCGCCTTGGCCTCGGCCTCGGCGGCGCGCTCCCTCGCCTCGGCGTCGCGGAAGGCGGCCTCGCGGCGGCCCTCGGCCTCGAGGATCTGGCCCTGCTTCTCGCCCTCGGCCCGGAGGATGGCGGAGGCGCGGCTGCCCTCGGCCTCGAGGATGACGGCGCGCTTCTCGCGTTCGGCCTTCATCTGGCGGCCCATGGCGTTGACGATGTCGGCGGGGGGGCGGATGTCCTTGATCTCGACCCGGGTGATCTTGACTCCCCAGCTCTCGGTCGCCTGGTCGACGACGGAGAGGAGGCGGGCGTTGATCTCGTCGCGCTTCGAGAGGGTCTCGTCGAGGTCCATCGAGCCCATCACCGTCCTCAAATTGGTGGTGGTGAGCTGCATGATCGCGACGTAGAGGTCGGAGACCTCGTAGGCGGCCTTGGCGGCGTCGAGCACCTGGAAGAAGACCACGCCGTCGGTCGAGACCATGGCGTTGTCCTTGGTGATGATTTCCTGGCCGGGAATGTCGAGCACCTGCTCCATCATGTTCACCTTGCGCCCCACCCGGTAGAAGAACGGCATGTAAAAATTGAACCCGGGATGGGCGACGGCCGTGAAGCGGCCGAAATATTCTATCGTATAATGATAGCCCTGGCGGACGATCTTGATCCCCGAAAAGAGGAACAGGATGACCAGGACGAGCAGGAAGAAGAAGATCGTGGCAATCATGGCGGTCGCGCCTCCCCTTGCGAACCGGGGCATAATGTAGGCAACAGGGGCGGCTTCCAAGTGAAATCGGGACGATGCCGACCGACCTGCGACTCTGCCGCTCCCTGCTCTTCCTGCCCGCCTCCAATCCGCGCGCGGTCGCGAAGGCGAGGGGACTTGGCGCCGACATGGTCGTCCTCGACCTCGAGGATGCCGTGAAGCCCGCCGACAAGAGCGAGGCCCGGGCCGCGGCGGTCGAGGCGGCGGCGCAGGGCTTTCCCGGCCTGTGCGCGATCCGGATCAACTCCCTGGAGCCGTGGCGCGAGGCGGACCTCGAGGCGGCGGCGGCGAGCCGCGCCGATTACGTCATCGTGCCGATGACCCCGGGGCCGGAGGCGCCGCGGGAAGCCGCCCTCGCCACGGGCAAGCCCGTGCTCGCCATGGTCGAGACCGCGCGCGGGGTCCTCAATGCCGCCGCCATCGCGCCGGAGACCGCGGGCCTGATCGCCGGCACCAACGACCTCGCCGCCGATCTCGGCCTGCGCCCGGGCGGCGGCCGGGCGGCGCTCGCCACTTCGCTCCAGACCATCCTCCTCGCCGCCCGCGCGGCCGGGGTCGCCGCCTTCGACGGCGTCTATAACCGGCTCGACGATCCCGACGGCTTCGCCGCCCAGTGCGAGGAGGGGAAGAGCTTCGGCTTCGACGGCAAGTCGCTCATCCATCCGAGCCAGGTCGACATCGCCAACCGGCTGTTCGGCCCGGGCGAAGCGGAGGTCGAAGCCGCGAAGCGCCTCATCGCGGCCGCCACCGGCGGCGCGGAGCGCTTCGAAGGCGAGATGATCGAGCGAATGCATGTCGAGCAGGCGCGCCGGGTGCTGGCCAAGGCGCGGGCCGGGTGAGCCCCCCTCCCTTGCAGGGAGGGGAGGAAAGGCGCCTCTTGCCACTCCGGCTCGCCTTGCCATAAGCCACCGGATGCCCGTTCGCTTTCTCGCCGCCGCCGCTCTCCTCCTCCTTGCCTTTCCGGCCGCCGCCGAGCCGGTCACGCCCGAGGCGCTGCGCCGGCATATCGACATCCTCGCCAGCGACGCCTTTGAGGGGCGCGAACCGGGGACGGGAGGCGAGCAGAAGACGATCGCCTACATTGCCGGGCAGATGCGCGCGTTCGGGCTCGAGCCGGCCGGGCCGCGCAACAGCTGGTACCAGCCGGTCGAAGTCGTCGACCGCCGGCCGGGCGAGCAGACCAGCGTCTGGCAGGCGAGGGGCAACAAGCGCGAGCGGATCGAGCTGAGCCGCGACGAGATCGTCATGCTCGGCCGCTCCGCACGCGAGACGATCGAGCGGGCGCCGGTGGTCTTCGCCGGCCACGGCGCGGTGGTTCCGGAGAAGGGGATCGATCAGCTCGCCGGCGCCGACCTCGAGGGCGCGGTCGTCCTCATCCTCTACGATGCCCCGGAGGCGGCGGGCTTTCCCGGCTATTCCGAGCGGGTCGAGGCGGTCGCCGCCGCCGGCGCCGCGGCGGTCGTCGGAATCATCGGCCAGGAGCTGCCCTGGCCGGTCGTCCTGCGCACCTACGAGGCGGGAAGCAAGCGCCTCGCCATCCACGCTCCGGCGCCGCTCGCGGGAGCGATCTCGCAGGCGGCGGCCGAAAGCCTGCTGCGCGCCGCCGGGAGCGATCCGGCCGCTTTGCTCGCGACGCCCGGCCCCGCCTTCGCGCCGGTGCCGCTGCGGCTGCGCGCCAGCTTCGAGGTCGCCACCGCGATCAGGATAATCCCGTCGCATAACGTGGTCGGCCGCCTGCGAGGCTCGGACGGCGGCGGCGAGAGCCTGCTCTACCTCGGCCATTGGGACCATCTCGGACTGTGCGAGCCGGAGGGGCGGGACCGGATCTGCAACGGCGCCGTCGACAATGCGAGCGGAATCGCCGCCCTGCTCGAGATCGCGCGGGCGCTCGGCCGGGGCCCGCGGCCGAAGCGCGACATCCTGTTTCTCGCCACCACCGCCGAGGAAATGGGGCTGCTCGGCGCCGAATATTTCGCGTCCCGGCCGACCGTGCCGCTCGCCTCGATCGTCACCGCCATCAACATGGACACGCTCGCCATCGCCCCCAAGGGGGAGAAAGTGGCGGTGATGGGCCGCCGCCATGCCGCCCTCGACGCCCTCATCGAACGCACCGTCGCGGAAGCGGGGCGAACCCTCGACCGCGACGACGAGGCCGGAGCGTTCATCGAGCGCCAGGATGGCTGGGCCTTCACCCGCGCCGGAGTGCCCGCCATCATGGTCAACGGCTCGTTCGCCGACATGAAGAAGCTCGGCGCCTTCCTCGGCGGGCCCTATCACTCGGCGGCGGACAATCCTGGGCCGGGCCTTCTGCTCGACGGCGCCGCCGAGGATACCGACCTGATGATCGCGCTCGGCCGTAAGCTGGCCGATCCGGCGCAATATCCGGCGCCGGCGAGGGCCGGCCTCGCCAACAAAGGCAAAGCGGAGACGCCGGCCTCCAAATAGGCAGCGGCGCGGCGCCTGCCGAAAGGGCCAGCGAACGTAGGGAGACTTTCACGCCCTTTGGCCGCGGCCGATCGCGCCGTTGGAGAGGCCCCGATATGTCTGTACAACGGGTGCGGGAATGGCTGCAGGGGGGGGCGAGCCGATGAAACGCATCGTCTTTTGCTTCGACGGAACCTGGAACGCGCTGAACGCGGATACGCCGACCAACGTCGTCCTAACCGCGGCCAGCGTCGAGCGGCAGGCCCGGGACGGCATCGTCCAGATCATGCATTATGACGAGGGGGTTGGAACCGGCCGACTCGAAAGGTGGAGCGGCGGAGTGTTCGGCGCCGGGCTCACCGACAATGTCCGCGAGGCCTACCGCTTCCTGATCTTCAACTACGATCCAGGCGACGAGATTTACGTCTTCGGCTTCTCGCGCGGCGCCTTCAGCGCGCGCACCTTCATCGGCTTCGTCCGCCATGTCGGCCCGCTCAGCCGTCTTCACGCGGCGCGCATCGACGAGGCGCTGCGCCTCTACGGAAAGAGGCTCAAGGGCAGCGAGGGCGAGAGCGAGGAGATGCGCCGTTTCCGGGCCGAATATGCGGCCGCCGTCTGCATCGGGGAGGATGACGACAGCTGGCGCTGCAAGAACGTCCCCGGCTACGAGACGGGCTCGGCGCCGCCGCTCACCATCCGTTATCTCGGAATCTGGGACACGGTCGCTGCGCTCGGCGTCCCCGCCGTCCTTCCGTTCAGCGGCTGGCTCAACCGCAAGCATGATTTCCACGACCCATCGCTCACGAACTTCGTCGAGAGCGCCCGCCACGCCGTGGCGATCGACGAGCGGCGAGCGACTTTCCCGGCCACGCTCTGCGGCGATCTCACCGAGATCAACGCCGCCAAGGGCAAGACCGCCGATGCGCCGGATGCGCCTTATCAGGAGAAATGGTTTCCCGGGGTCCATGGCTCGGTGGGCGGCGGCGGCGACATTCGCGGCCTCTCCGACGGCGCTCTCGATTGGGTGCTCAAGGGGGCGAAGCTGGCCGGCCTGAAGCTCGACGTCGATTACGGCTCGCGCGTTCATGGCTTCCGGCCGGATCCCTTCGCCCCCATCGTCAATCTGACCAGGCCGAAGTCCGGCCTGCTTCAGAAAGTCGCCAGGGACCGCCCCGGCCCGAAACACGCCTGGCAGGTCAGCACGGCCGCGGTCCGGCGCTGGAAGGCCGCTCCCGGCAGCCTGCCCGAAGCGGCGCCTTATCGCCCCGGAACGCTGGCGAGAGCCGCCGCCGCGCTCGACGCGCTGACCCTGCCGGGGCCGGTCGCCGCTTCGACGATGACGACCCACGTCGTGGTTTCGCGCGATTCGCTGGGCAAGCTCGCCCAGCATTATTACGGCAAGGCCTCCCTCTGGCCGAACATCTTCGCCGCCAACCGGGACCAGATCGACGATCCTGACGAGATATTCGTCGGCCAGGAATTGCGCATCCCGCACCCGCCGGCGCAATGAGGACGTTTCTCGCCAGGTCCGTCACACCGCGATGAAGCGGCTGGTCTGGGCCTTTCTCGCGATCCTCATGGTGGGAGCCATGGCCCTGTTTCTCGATCCGCTCGGCAGCTTCAACGCGCTCATGCCCAAGGACCGGGCGTCGAAGCGGGTGGCGGAAGGCGTGGCCTTCGGCTCCGGGGAGAGGCTGAAGCTCGACGTCTACGCGCCGCGCGCGCCCGCCGCCCGTCCGCGCCCGGTGATCCTCTTCTTCTACGGCGGCTCGTGGAACAGCGGTCGCCGCCAGGGCTATGCCTTCGCCGGGCGGGCCCTGGCCGCTCAGGGCTTCGTCGTCATCGTCCCCGATTACCGGCTGGTGCCGGAGGTGCGCTATCCCGATTTTCTGAGCGATTGCGCCGCGGCGGTGCGCTGGGCGCGGCGCCATGCCGGCGCTTGGGGCGGCGACGGCGGGCGGATCGTCCTGATCGGCCATAGCGCCGGCGCCTACAACGCCGCCATGGTCGCGCTCGACCCGGGCCTTCTGGGCGCGGACCGGAGCGCGATCCGCGGTTTCGCGGCGCTTGCGGGGCCGGCCGATTTCCTGCCGCTCGACGATCCCGCTTCGATCGCCGCCTTCGGCGCCTGGCCCCGACCCGCCGAAACCCAGCCGGTCAGCCATGCCGGGCCCGGCGCGCCTCCCGCTCTGCTCCTCCACGGCACCGGCGACACCAGGGTGAGGCCGCGCAACAGCCGGCGGCTTGCGGCCCGCCTCAACGCCGCCGGCGGCGATGTCCGGCTGAAGCTCTATCCCGGCCTCGGCCATGTCGGAATCCTCGCCGCCCTCGCCATACCGTTCAGACGGCAGGCGCCGGTGCTCGCCGACGTCACGGCATTTGCCCACGAGGTGACCTCCGAATAAGGGAGCCTCGATGGATTTGGACGACCAGCTCCGCCGCTATTTCGGCACCGGGGACCTGAGGACGGTGACGCCCGCGGCGCTGGAGTCAGGGATCGAGCGGATGAAGGTCGATTTCGGCCTCGAGACCGACCGCGGCAATCGTTTCGCGCTCTGGGCGCTGATGCACATGCTCGGCGCGGCGCCCGATCTCGACGTCGCCTTCGAGAACGAGCGCGATCGCGAGGCGGCGCGAAATTGCATGGATCTGGCGGCTCGGTCGGATGGAACCTGAATTGTCTTTTCACGGTTTTCCCGTCCAATCCGTGAAGGTTTGACCCCCGAAACGGACCTGGTATTTTTTGGCCTCCTGCGCTCCCTCCGCGCGGAAGCGAGGGACATGGTGGACAAAAACGATACGAAAGCGGCGATGGGTGTCGCAGGACTGGACGACATCCTGGCCGGCGGCCTTCGGCGCGGGCGCGTCTATCTGCTCGAAGGCAGCCCCGGCACGGGCAAGACCACGATCGCCACCCAATTCCTTCTCGAAGGGGCGGCGCGGGGCGAGCGCGGGCTCTACATCACCTTGTCGGAAACCGAAGCCGAGCTTCGCGAAAGCGCCCGGTCCCACGGCTGGGAATTCGGCGAGCCGAACGAGATTTTCGAGCTGGTGCCGCCCGAAAGCCTGCTCGACGACGAGCAGCAGCAGAGCCTGCTCTATTCGTCCGACCTCGAGCTTGGCGAGACCACCAAGCGAATCTTCGAAGTGGTCGAGCGGGTTCAGCCCAAAAGGATCGTGCTCGACAGCCTGTCGGAAATCCGGCTGCTCGCGCAAAGCTCGCTTCGCTACAGGCGCCAGATCCTCGCTCTGAAGCATTATTTCTCGCACCACGATGCGACCGTGGTGATGCTCGACGACCTCACCACGGAGGTGAACGACAAGACGGTTCACAGCGTCGCCCACGGGGTCGTCCGGCTGGAGGAGCTGGCGCCGGAATATGGCGCCGAGCGGCGGCGGCTCAGGGTCGTCAAATATCGCGGCCAGCGTTATCGTGGCGGATTCCACGATTTCGTGATCGACACCGGCGGAGTCCGGGTCTTCCCTCGGCTGGTATCGTCGGAGCATCGGAGCACCTTCACCCGCGATACCGTGAAGAGCGCCTCGCCCGAACTCGACTCACTGCTTGGCGGCGGCATCGAGCGCGGCTCCAGCACGCTCGTCATCGGCCCCGCCGGCACGGGCAAATCGCTGATCACTTTGACCTTTGCCGTCGCGGCGATCGAGCGCGGCGAAAAGGCGGCGATGTTCGTGTTCGACGAGGAGCTCGGATTGCTCTTCGAGCGGGCCAAGGGTCTCGGACTCGATCTTCAGGCGATGGCCGATGGCGGAAAGCTGATCTTCGAGCAGGTCGATGCCGCCGAGCTCGCTCCCGGCGAGTTCGCCCACCGGGTCCGCTCCGCCGTCGAGAGGGAGGGGGT
>Ga0196965_1000484_pt1 | contig 23094 bp, 19 predicted proteins | sample S1_20metaG_FD_148668 | JGI IMG/M metagenome (GOLD analysis project Ga0196965, IMG submission 148668) | Soil microbial communities from Anza Borrego desert, Southern California, United States - S1_20 | ecosystem: Environmental > Terrestrial > Soil > Desert | place: USA: California | collected... | reverse complement strand
TCATCTGGTGGCGGCATTGGCCGGTTTTGTAGCGGCGTGTCATCGTTTCTTTTTTATCAAAGGGATAATGACCGTATTATACTTGGTCGCCTTGATGGAACGGCTGGATTCTTTCACAGTCTCGTACGCATCGCGTACCTTTCCGGACTGCGGTGTGTCGAAAGCCCTGGATAGGTACGCGATGCGTACCCTACAATGGATTCCGCCTTGATTTTGGCAGGGCAGCGGGGCAGGCCAGGCTGCTAAGCCCGTTCGGCTACCCTGCCGGGTTTCCGCTAAAGCGCCAACCCGGCCCACACAGGCTGCGTAACATCAGTTCTAATTTTTGAAAATACCAGTAGTCATCCAGCGGTCAGCGGATGTACCATCTCCAGGATTGCCTGAATCAGACCAGGAGCACAGCATGAACGATAAAGAATTGGTCGCCCTGCATGCGGCCCGACAGGTGAAAGATGGCATGATCGTCGGTTTAGGTACCGGCTCGACGGCCAATTATTTTATTGAAGCGCTTGCAAGGCGCCGCTCCGAGGAAGGCTTGCAGGTGACCGCGGCGGCCAGTTCCGTCGTCAGCACGATCAAGGCCCGGGAACTGGGGCTGCCGCTGGTGGCGCTGGAACACCTGACCCGGCTCGATCTCTACGTCGATGGCGCCGATGAAGTCACCCCGGACATGACCTTGCTGAAAGGCCGGGGATACGACCTGGTCCGGGAAAAGCTGCTGGCAAGGGCCAGCGATGTGTTTATCGTACTGGTCGACCGGACCAAGCAGGTGGGCCGTATCGGTGAGCATTTTCCCGTGCCGGTCGAGGTCATGCCGTTCGCATGGCAATTGGTCAAGAAGCGGCTCGAAGCCCTGGGCGGGCGCGGCGGTCTGCGTCAGAATGCGGCCAAGGACGGGCTGGCCGTGACATCCCATGGCAGTCTGGTGCTCGATATGGTTTTCGATCCGGATTTTGACATCGAGGCGCTCGACGCCGCCCTGAACGATACGCCGGGCGTGGTGGAACACGGTATATTCCGCGGGCTGGCCAGTGCCGTTTTTATCGCGGCAGAGGGGCAAATACAGGAATATTGGGCTACGCAGTGTTAGCGGCAAGAGCGTGCGTTGCAATACCATCTTTCTTTTAGCTATTTAAGGAGTACTTATGTTAGAGAAAAACCAAGAGGCACCATTTTTCAGAGCGCTCAATCAGAAAAATGAATTAGTGTATTTATCGGATTACCAGGGCAAGACCGTCGTGCTGTATTTCTATCCGAAAGACGATACGCCCGGCTGCACGATAGAAGCCAACGACTTCACCTCACTGGCCCAGGATTTCGCCGATCTGGATGCCTTCGTGATCGGCGTCAGCAAAGACACCTGCGAGAGTCACAGGGCTTTTATCGACAAGTACAACCTGAATGTGCAATTGCTGGCCGATACCTCGGGCGAATTGTGCAACAAGTACGGCGTCTGGCAGGAAGTCGAGAAAGACGGTGAAAAGAAAATGAAAATCGTGCGCTCGACTTTCATCATCAATAAAGACGGCGTGCTGGAAGAGGCCATGTACAACGTCAAGCCCGAAGGGCATGCGCAGGACGTCCTGGAGAAGGTCAGGGAACTGTCCGCCAGAACCGAAACCGCATAACTCGCGGAACGGTTCCAGCCAACAGAGGATACAGGGATTTCAAGCCGGCTTCTTTGTTCCTCTGTGCCCAGCCGCGCTTTCCAAGGCGCAAAATCCGATCTTCCGCCCTTCTTTTAACATCGCTATCCCAACCTGAATAATGACCAAACCCAGACAGGACTTTTTTTCAGCCGGTCTCAGTGAAGCCGACCCCGAAATATGGCAGGCCATTGCCGGCGAACTGAACCGCCAGCATGATCAGATCGAACTGATCGCCTCGGAGAATTTCGTCAGCCGCGCGGTATTGCAGGCGCAGGGCTCCATCCTGACCAACAAGACTGTCGAAGGCTATCCGGGCGGGCGCTATTACGGCGGCGCCGAATTCGCCGACCGCATCGAACGGTTGGCGATCGACCGGGCCTGCCGCCTGTTCAACTGCCGCTACGCCAACGTGCAGCCCCATTCGGGCAGCAACGCCAATCAGGCGGCTTTTCTAGCCTTGCTGGGTTACGGCGATACCATACTGTCCATGAATGTGGCGGCCGGCGGCCATATCAGCCACGGGCATCCGGCGACCCAGACGGGGCGGCGCTACCGCATCGTCAGTTACGGCGTGAGCCGCGAGGACGAATGCATCGATTATGCCGACGTGCGTCGGCTCGCGCGGGAGCACAGGCCCAGGCTTATCGTCGCCGGCGGCTCGGCTTACAGCCGGATTATCGATTTTCCCCGACTCAGGGAAATCGCCGATGAAGCCGGTGCTTATTTGCTGGTCGATATGGCGCATTTCGCCGGCCTGGTCGCGACCGGGCATTATCCCGACCCGTTTCCGCACGCCCATGTCGTGACGACCACTACCTACAAGAGCTTACGGGGCGCCCGCGGCGGCATCGTTCTGGCCAACGATGAGGCCATTGCCCGGAAAATCGCGGCGTCGGTCTTTCCCGGCGTGCAGGGTTCGTTACTGCTGCACGCGATCGCCGGTAAGGCCGTATGCCTGGGCGAAGCGCTGCAACCCGGGTTCAAAGCCTATAACGGCCAGGTGCTGGCCAATGCCAGGGCCCTGGCTGAAGGTCTGGCGAAGGCGGGCTATCGCATCGTGTCCGGGCGGACCGATACCGGGCTCATGCTGGTCGATTTGACGGCCAAGGGGCTTGATGGTGCCAGGGCCGTGGCTGCGCTGGAAAGGGCCGGGCTGACCTGCAACAAAAACCTGATCCCTTTCGATCCGCTGCCGGCCGAGATTGCCTCCGGCATTCGCCTATCGGCCAATGCCGGCACGACGCGCGGCTTCGGTACGGCCGAGTTTGCGCAAATCGCCGGCTGGATCGCCGAGGTATTGAATGGCCTGGCTGAAAATGCCGATAATGCGGCCCTGGAAAGCCGTATCCGCAAGCAAGTGTCAGCCTTGTGCCGGGCATTTCCGATCTATCCTGAAATTTAACCATTGCATACCTGAAAGGCTGTAAACACATGAAGACGATACTCTGTTATGGCGATTCCAATACCTGGGGTTACATTCCGGGCCAGAGCCGGCGCTATGCGCCTGAGACACGCTGGCCCGGCGTTCTGAGCCGCGAGCTCGGCGATGGCTACCGCGTCGTCGAGGAGGGGCTCAGCGGACGCTATACGGTCTGGGACGAGCCGTTCCGACCCGGCCGCAACGGCGCGGCGCTGCTGTTGCCGCTGTTGCAGTCGCACGCGCCGCTGGATCTGGTGATCCTGATGCTGGGCACGAACGACGTGCTGCATTTCAGGGACAACACGGCCTTCGACGCGGCGCGCGGTGCAGGGATATTGGTGGATATCATACAAAAAAGCGCCTGCGGGCCGGATGATCTGCCGCCTGACGTGTTATTGGTGAGTCCGCCCAGAATCACAAGGCTTTCCGCCGAGCTTGCCCTGAAATGCCATGGCGAGCCCGAGCGGTCAGCGGAATTCGAGCGGTATTATGCTGCCGTCGCCAGCGCGGCCGGCTGTTATTTTATCGATGCCGCCGAGTATTGCGAGCCCAGCCCTGTCGATGGCGTGCATCTGGATGAAGCCGGGCATTTGGCGCTGGGCATGGCGATGGCCGCTAAAGTGCAGGCCTGCGTCTAGGCGCGCCGGCTTGCAATAGCAGCAGGGCCGGCGGCAGGCTATTCGTGCCGGCCATGCGGATTGCCGTTGCCGCGGCCGGGGCGCGTCATCCGATGGTCATCCCCGCGATTCCACTGCTGCGGGCGGCCGCCGTTCCAATGCCTTTGCTGTCCGGAACGGTCCGGCGTTCCATGCGTCTCCTGGCGAGGACCATGGTCTTCGTGTCGCCAGTGGCGATTGTCTCTTGCGCCGCCGGATTGTCCCTGGACAAAGCGGCCGCCCGCAGGTGCCGAGTGATCATGGTTCGGCCTGTCCCCTTGCCGATTGCCGTTCCGGAACCTTGGCTGTTCAGGATGACCTAACATTCTGTGATCTTCCCGATGAGGTTTGTGGCTTTCATGTTGCCAATTAGGTTGCGCCCAGTGATGTGAGTCGTTTTGTGGTCTGCGTGAGGGGTAATAATGATCATGCCCCGCTCTGCCGTAATCATCCTGCCAGCGTGGCCGGTAGCCGTTATGAAAATGATCTCCGCCCGGACTGTAATGGCCATAATCAGGCCCGCTCCGGTAATAATCTCTTTCGATAACCGTGTAGCCGCCGCCATAAGAGACGCTATCGGGATAGTAGTATCCGGAATGATGAGCGCAGGCATTCAGCAGCAGCATCAAACCGATAGGAAATATCTTTTTAATTAATGCATTCATTTGTTATATCCTTCGATATACGGGACTTTGACTGGAGCATAGGATCAGGATGCTGAATGATAAATGAACTGCCGGGAAAATAATGCTGTACAGAGCCGTTTTCTCCGATACGTACCGAACCTGAGAATGCAGGCGGTAGGCAATTTAGACAATACAAACATTTAAAGGAATACAATGAAACATAAAGTAGTCGATGCACTCATTTCCCCCGAAGGTCGTCTCGATGTGCTGTCCAAGGTTGAAGTCAGCAAACTGCTGGATACCAGCCAGGGCGGACTGTACCAGGTATTCCGCAACTGTTCGCTGGCGGTGCTGAACTGCGGCAGCGCCATGGATGACGGCAAGGAACTCCTGGAACGGTACTCGTCTTTTGATATTCACGTGATTCAGGAGGAGCGCGGCATCAAGCTGGAGGTGACAGGTGCGCCCGCGCATGCCTTTGTCGACGGCAAGATGATCAAAGGCATCAATGAGCACCTGTTCGCCGTGCTGCGCGACATTATCTACGTCAGCGACGAGATCAACGACAATCCGAAATTCAATCTGGAAACCTCGAACGGCATCACCAACGCCGTTTTTCATATCCTGCGCAACGCCAATATCCTGCGCCCGATGACCAACCCGAACCTGGTCGTGTGCTGGGGCGGTCATTCGATCGACCGCATAGAATACGATTACTCCAAGCAGGTCGGGCATGAAATGGGCCTGCGCGGGCTGGACATCTGCACCGGCTGCGGGCCGGGCGCGATGAAAGGGCCGATGAAGGGCGCCGCCGTCGGCCACTCCAAGCAGCGCATCAAGAACGGCCAGTATCTGGGCATTTCGGAGCCGGGCATCATCGCGGCCGAATCCCCGAATCCGATCGTGAACGATCTCGTGATCATGCCGGATATCGAAAAACGCCTGGAAGCCTTCGTGCGCACCGGTCACGGCATCGTCGTGTTCCCCGGCGGCGCCGGCACGGCCGAGGAAATCCTCTATGTTCTGGGTGTCCTGCTGCATCCCGATAATGAAGACATGCCGTTTCCGCTGATCTTTACCGGGCCTGACACGGCCATGGACTATTTCAATGAAATCGACCGCTTCATCGGCGGCACGCTAGGGCCGAAAGCGCAGCAGCGTTATCAGATCATTGTCGACAATCCCGTGCAGGTCGCGCGCGAGATGCACGAGGGCATCAAGCAGGTGCGCCATTTCCGCAAGGAAAAAGGCGACGCCTATTATTTCAACTGGTCGCTGAAGGTCGATCCGGTCTTCCAGCAGCCGTTTGTTCCCACGCATGAAAACATGCGGAACCTGGCCCTGCACAAGAATCAGGAGACGCATGTGCTGGCCGCCAATCTGCGCCGCGCTTTCTCGGGCATCGTCGCGGGCAACGTCAAGGCCGACGGCATCCGCACGGTCGAACGATACGGCCATTTCGAAATTCGCGGCGATGCCGGCATCATGAAGCTGATGGATTCCCTGCTGGCTTCGTTTGTCGCGCAGTACCGCATGAAGCTGCCGGGCAAGGCCTATTCGCCCTGTTATCGCATCATCAAATAAAGGGGCTGTTATAATAGGCAGGTTTCAGACTTGCCTTTTAGCTTTATGAAAGTCATTTTAACGGAAAAGCCGTCCGTCGCCCGCGACATAGCCCGCTGCCTGAACATCCGCAACAAGCGCGACGGCTACTTCGAGGGCAACGGCTACCGGATCACCTGGGCCTTCGGGCATCTGGTCGAACTGAAGGAACCGGACGACTATCACAAGGAATGGAAGCGCTGGTCCCTGGCGTCGCTGCCCATCATCCCGGAAAAATTCGGCCTGAAGGCGCGCGGCGATGCCTCGGCCAAAAAGCAGCTCAACGTCATCAAGCAATTGTTCAAGGAGGCCGATGAAATCATCTGCGCGACCGACGCGGGACGGGAAGGGGAGCTGATCTTCCGCTACATCCTGTCCTGGAGCCAGTGCCTGAGCAAGCCGTTCAAGCGCCTGTGGATCAGTTCGCTGACCGACGAGTCCATACGCAAGGGCTTTGCCCAATTGCAGGACGGCAGGCTTTACGACAATCTCTACCGCGCCGCCAGATGCCGCAGCGAGTCGGACTGGATCGTCGGCCTGAACGCCACGCGGCTTTACACGCTGAAATTCGGCCAGCGCGGCACGCTATGGACCATAGGCCGCGTGCAGACGCCCGTGCTGGCGCTGATCGTGCAGCGCGACGCGGAAATCGCCAATTTTACGCCTAAGGACTTCTGGGAATTGCAGACGCTGTACCGCGACACGGTTTTCCAGTACGTCGGCGGGCGCTTCGACCGGCAGGCCGATGCCGAAGCATTGCTGGGCCGGATCGACGGGCACGAGTTCCGGATTACGGACGTCAAGGGCAAGCAGGAGACGGTCAACCCGCCCTTGCTGTACGACCTGACCGATTTGCAAAAAGACATGAGCATGCGCTACGGCTTCACGGCCGACCGCACCCTGACCTGCGCGCAGCAGTTGTACGAGAAGAAACACATCACCTATCCGCGCACGGACAGCCGTTATTTAAGCAGCGACATGAAAGCCGGCATGAAGCCGCTGCTGGAGAAACTGCGCGGGCCGTTCGGGGCGCAGATAGCGCCGCTGGACCTGGACAAACTGGCGCTGAGCGCGCGTTATTTCAACACTGCCAAAGTCACCGACCACCACGCCATCATCCCGACCATGACGCTGCCCGGCAATCTGTCCCATGACGAGGAAAGACTCTACCAGGCCATCGCCATACGCTTCATCGCGGCCTTCCATCCGCCCTGCATCAAGCAGGTCACGACCGTTCAGGGCGAAGCCAACCGGGTGAAATTCAAAACCACCGGCACGGTCATCGTATCGCCGGGCTGGCAGGCGCTGTACAAGAACGACGATAAAAGGGACAAGGAGCAAAAAATCCTGCCCGAATTCAAGCAGGGCGAGAGCGGCCCGCACCAGCCTTCGGTCACCCAGGGCAAGACCACGCCGCCCAAGCCGTACACGGAAGCGACCTTGCTGAGCATGATGGAGTCGGCCGGCAAGACCTGCGATGACGAAACGCTCAAGGAGGCGCTCAAGGAAAAAGGCCTTGGCACGCCCGCGACACGGGCTTCGATTATCGAAACGCTGATCAAGCGCGGCTACATCGAGCGGCAGAAGAAAAACCTGCTCAGCACCGAAGCCGGCCGGCATCTGATCTCGATCATCGGCGACGATCGGCTGAAGTCGGCGGCCATGACCGGCGAATGGGAGTCCAAGCTCAAGAAGATAGAGCAGAACGCTTATGACCCCGACCGGTTCATGGCCGAAATCATCCAGTTCACGCAAAAGATCAAGGACGAGTCGGCCAAGCCGCTTTATGATGCGGGCAGGCTGGGCGAGTGTCCGCTGTGCCGTAAGCCGGTCATCGAAGGTCGCAGGGGTTACGGTTGCAGCGGCTGGAAGGAAGGTTGCCGATTCGTGCTGTGGAAGGAAGTCTACGGCGTGCCGGTCACGCACGAGCTGGCCAGCCAGCTGTTGCAGCATGGCCGGACCCTAGAAGCCTGTAAAGTCCATATCGGCGATGAGGTCTTCAACGCCCAGCTGACTTTGAACGCGCAGGGCGAGACGGGCTATATCAAAGCCAGCGGCCAGCCGGCGCCGGTGGCACCCGAAGCCATCGCCGCCTGTCCGTTGTGCAGCGGCCAGATCATCGAAACGGCCAAAGCCTACAGTTGCAGCGAATGGCGCAGCGGCTGCAAGGCCGTGATCTGGAAAACCATCGCGCACAAGAAAATCACGGCCGCGATGGCGAAAAAACTGATCGCTACCGGCCAGACGGGCGTGCTGAAAGGCTTTAAATCGGCCAAGGGGGCGGCTTTCGACGCCAACCTGAAGTTCGTCGACGGCAAGGTTCAGATGGACTTTTCCAAACCGGTTTAAGGTTTCGGTATGAGGTATAATAATCGCTTGATCAATCACGAGAGAAAACATGAGCAACGTATTCAGTTTTACAGGCACTGTCGGTCGTGACGCGGAAGTCAGGTATCTGCCATCGGGCCAGGCCGTGTTGAATGTCAGGGTCGCCAACAATATCGGCTTCGGCGACAAGCAGCAGACGCTGTGGATCACCGTAGTCTTATGGGGCAAGCGCGCCGAAGGCCAGCTGCAGAACTACCTGAAAAAAGGCCAGCAGGTCTTCGTCTCCGGCGAGCTGACCCAGCGGGAATACCAGGCCAACGACGGCTCCACCAAAACCAGCCTGGAGGTGAACGCCAACATTCTGGATCTGGTCGGCGGCCGTAACGCCGAAAGCAGACAAGGCGAGCCACAGTACCAGCGAGGAGCCAGGCCGAGCCAATCATCATCGGGCGCGCGCGAGCCGTCGTATCCTCGACAGGATGCAGGCCATGATAATTTCGATGAGCCTTATGATGACGATATTCCTTTTTAATGGATGCCTGAGGCCGGTTTTGTAAGAAATATAGATAAGCCCCTGGCTGAAGGGGCTTTTTTGTATGAAAGAACAGGTGTACAAGATGGATAAAAAACAGAATTCCCTCGAATCAAGTCAATCTGCGTTGGCGGTCAAGGAACTGGGCCTGGTCTTGCCGCCGGGCGGCAGCAAAAAACTGGCCGAGATACGCCGCAAGATTCAAACCAGTCAAACGAGCCTGCCGCCCGTTGAGTCGGCCGGTACCGACCATGAAATACCGGCAGGCTTGAAACCCGAAGTTGCCGCGGAGCTGAAGAAAGCGCGCAGGCTCATCGACGAAAAAATCGCCGGCATCATGAGTCGTTTTCCCGCAGGCAAGCAGAACAAACTGTTCAGTTTCAGATACGGCTCGGTTGAGGACATAAAACGCATGCCCATGAGCGCCGCGTTCAAACGGCTGGACATTGCGCACAATCAGATCCGGATGCGGCTGATTGCCGGGCTGGATTACTATGGCAATGAGACGGAAAGCCTGTCGAAAGATGATTAGCGCTAGCGCCATGAATGACACCGCCTGATCGCTACGGCTCCTGGCAAGGGGCATTGCCGCCGGCCTTAGGGTCGGGGATTTTCAGGAACAAAACGCGGTCATCCCCGCGATTGGACGCGTCATCATCGGTTATCGCCGTATCAATATCGGCATCCGGCAAGCCGTTTCCGGTTCCGGGCCCTGCCGAAACCAGGCGCGCGCAGTCAGCCGGATTTGCCGATACGCTACAGGTTGCGGGTACTTGTAAAATGACAGGCCGCCCCCAGCCGTCATTGACGATAGTGTCGCCGTCAGCAAGCGCATGCACATAAGTGGCGTCGCTAAAATTCGCTGCCAGGGTCGCCTTGCTGGCCAGGTTGGTGCCATTCATCAGATAAGGCCCCCGCCAGCCTATGCCGGTTTGGGGGCTGTATGCGGGCCAATCCGCGATTGGGTCGGTGCCGCTGCCATCGCCGGCAATAAATAGATATTTCAAATTGTAATCGGTATCGCCCCGGTCCGACGGGTATGATCCCAAGGTATCGGCGTAATACCCGGCTCCCGCCAGACTGCCCATGATCGACTGCTTGACGGCTTGAAGGGTTGCATCGGTCGCCTGGCACATGGCCATGCTTCCCGTGCCGCCGACAAAAGGCACAACAAGACCGGCCAGCGCGATCAGCGCCATTAAAACAACCGTTATTTCCAGCAGTGTCATGCCTGATTGCATCGCTTTGTGGAACCGTTTCATCATATTGCCCTCTTTGTGTTGGTGTGAATTTTTCCGCACTAAAATGCCAAATAAATTTCTGCCTCGAACACTTCTACCAATTGATCACCGGCATGTTGGCGCGCGGGTGGAAATCCACTTGAGTAGGATTTTTGCGGTCGGCGGGGTAATGCATGTCGGTGCAGGTTGTCCCACTATGTTCATATATACCTATAGCGTTGGCTCCAATTGGTATATCTCTAATTAAGCTATTGTTGCTTGAGTCTCTAAAGTTTTTGAATCTGATCGTCTGAAAACTGCCATCTGCAATAATTGATTTAGGATCATAATTTACTGTTGTTGCATCATTGGTTATGTCTTCATCACTAATCAGCACACCAGTGGAAGAATCTGATTTTCTATAAAAAATCTTCATGCAAATTTGTGGAGCCGATGGAGTTTTGATAGAAAAAATATTGTCCCCGTACCATATTTCACCTGCAGTTAAACATCCACTCTCAGTTGTTATAGCTCCGTTAGTGCAACTGCGCCAAGTAGTAGTACAAAGTGCCTTATTAGGTTTGGATTGATCAGAACAACCAAAACCGTCGCCAAACCAGATTTCTCCCGCCGATTCGCAGGTTGATCTGGTTGGGCTGGCTCCATCGGAGCAAACAGACCATGCTCCCGATGCTGCCGTGCAACTGTCTTTATTGTAGTAACCAGCATTACTGCAACCTCCATACCATGTTTCAGGTGACTGGCAAGTGGCTTTAGTGATCTTAGCCGGATCTGTACAAACCGAAACAGGTGGTAATTTTTCAGCTGATTTTAAGAAATTGACGTTAACTCCACTGGAAATATCAACCAGCCATTCCTGGCTTTTAACTTCGGGTTGGTTTGCGGGGGCTGGATAATCGGCATCATAGTCTGAACTGCCGGCAACATGGTCCTTGCCATAACTCTGAATAAGCAGGCCGTTGGTATAGCTCGCTGTATCGTAATACCAGCCATAGTTGTTATCGTTAACTGAAGGTGTCCACACTGCGGCGCTCGCTTCGCAGGCAGTCTGGTTCGTATGAATGATATTGGAGCAGAAACCTTGCGCCAGACGCCCCCATCCATCGGTAAACGCATTGCTATCGGCCGGATTACCTGAGATATTCAGATAAGGTCCATTCCAGCCGCCATAAAACAAGTGCGTCCATGAGCCGGCATTGGCAAGACATTGGGTCTCGTTGGGATAGTTAAGACTACAAAGGCCATAACTTTTGCGTCCAAACCAAACAGCACCTGGGGTGTTTTCACAATCCGTTACGGTAAGTTTAGTAGCGTCTGAACAATAGCTGGAGAGTTGAATCAATTCCCTGATACTTACCGGCAACCGCCCCATATCCGCCACAAACCCGCTCACCGCCTGCTGGCCGTTGATAATCTGCCGGGGATTGCCGAGGATGGCTTCCTTGATGCGCTCCAGGCGCTCCTGGGTCTGCTCGTAGCGGACCTGAAAACCGAGGGAATTGGTTTCGCGTATGGCGACGCTGGCCAGCAGCGTCATGAGCAGCAGCACGACCGTCATTTCAATCAGGGTGAAGCCCTGAACCTGGGTAGGGAAGGTTTTGTTCATAAGCCGATGAGTATCCGATTGCCGGTTGCTTTCATGAAATATCCGCTCCGGGCGGTCTGTCCGCCTTACGGTTTCAATACGTATAGGCGATGCCCAGATTGAAGCCGTAGGAGTCCCAGTTCACGCCGTTGAAACGGGTTGCACTGGCTGAACCGTCGGAAAAATAGATCGTACTGATGCCTTTGTTGTTGGCTTTCCATTTCTGATAGTCGGCCGACAGGCTGATCGTCCAGGCGGGATTGATGCGATAGCGCCCGCCGGCCGAGGCGACAATGCCTTCGCCTTCCGCTTCCTGGGCGTGACTTTTGGGATGGGCCAAATCGTCGCGCAGGTTCCAGTTGCCGGTGCCTTCGTAGTCCGCCCAGTGATATTCGATCGATCCCTGCAGGGAGAGGCGGCCGGTCAGGGACAGCAGCGACTCCAGGCCGCCCCAAGGTCCGAAAAAAGTCGCTTCGTAGGTACTGTCCAGGCCGGCGAAATGGCCTAGTGCCGGTATGGTCTGAAAGCCGTCGGTCATATTGAACTCCTGGGTATGAAAGGCGTAACCGATTTTGGGCGTCAGGCGCAGGCGGGGCGCGGATTTTTTGCCGGCGATGTCGAAGTGATACCCGAGCGCGCCTGACACTTCGATCGTTGCGCCATCGTCGGCAATGTTGTTGGAGCGCGAGAATTCGCCCTGGCGGTTGTCCAGATTGTAATCGGAATCCTGATTGCGGCCGTCGACGATCCGGCCGTAACCGAACTTGCCTTCCGCATGCCAGTGATCGTCATAGGTAATGTCGATGCCGGTTTCGAACATGGCGCTTTCCACGTCCTGCCATTGCAGTTCGGACAGGACATCGGGCGAGCCTCTCGAATCGGCGATGGTCCAGTCCAGATCGTCCTGCCGATAGCCGCCTTCAAGATAATAGCCCATCCGGAATTCCGGTATGGGCTCCGGTTCCTGAAGGTTCTCGACGACGGCCGGGCGGTCGGCGGCAAGGCGGATGGTCCGGTCTTGATTGGCCGCCGCAGGCCCGCCCGAAGGCGGCTCGGTAAAGATGACCATGTGCATCGGAGCGCCGCGGCTTCCGCCGTTTTCACTCCTGTCAGTTAACGGCTGCTCACCGGCAGGCGCTTCAAACACATGCATTTTCATGCCCGGCACGGCGCCCGAAGCGATGCCCGTCGCCTGCGCCGCCAGGGGGGCGCAGACGAGCAAGGGGCCGAGCCTTATCACGCGGTATTTCTTAATCATGATTTTCCTTGAGCTTCCGCTGCATCTAACGAGCCGCCGGCGTCACAATTTCCTCGAGCGGCTGGGAGGAAATCAGGTACAGATAGGTCGTCGCATGACTCTGGTCGCTCTGCCCGGCCAGCGTTTCGTTTTCGATCGTGGAAGCCAGCCAGCGGCCTTTCAGGTGGCGGTAATCGACCGTTACCCGCTCGTTCGAGACATTGTGCAGTTCCACGGCCGTGACATAAACGCCGCCCTGGCGCCAGCCGGCGATCGGCAAGGCCTTGATCCTGGCATCGTAGGTCAGGTCGACCGGCACGAATTCGCCCAGCCTGACAGGCGTGATCTTGGGATCGATCCTGCGCCGTTCGGGCGGCAGCCGGACGGCTTCCGAGGCATAGCGGGTCAGGTCCACATAAACCTGCTGGGCAGGCGAGGGCGCCCTGCGGTTTTCCGGAAATTCCCTCGAATCGCCGCGGCCGCGGTATTTGTCGAAGGCATCCTGCTTGCTGTATTCCTTGTGCGGCTGCTCCAGCACATAGCCTTTATGGCGCCGGTCCGGATTGGAGTAGATGTCCAGCGTGCCGGCATCCAGCGCGTTCGGATGAATGCTGTTTTCCTCCAGGATCTCGTGGCTGACGCCGGCCGCTTCCGTGGGCGTTTCCATGATGTGCGGCTTGATGATGATGACCAGTTCCCGGCGTGTGCGCGACTGGCCGTCCTCCCTGAAAAAGAAGCCCAGGCCCGGAATATCGCCGAGTATGGGCACTTTTTTCTCGCTGTTGCTGGCCGCTTCCTGGATCAGGCCGCCGACGGCGACCGCGGTCGCATCCTTGGCGACGATCGTGCCGCTGAACGTGCGCTCCTGCACCAGATCGATATTGGCGTCCTGCAGGGTATCGCCGATCTGCACCGGAATCGTGCCTTTGCCGGCCGACAGGGTGGATTGCTCGACCAGGATCTGGATGCCGACTGTCCTGTCCGAATTGATGTTCGGCGTCAGCAGCAAGGTAGTGCCGATGGCGCGCAAGTCGGTCTCCGGAACCAGGATCGGCGTTGACACCACGGCACCGGCAATCGCTCCTGTGGTCGCCGTCGTCGCCGATGCCGAATAGCCGCTGATGATGGGTCTTTCCTCGCCGACAAACACGCGGCTGACTTCCTGATTGGTGGTCATCAGCATGGGCGTGGCCAGTTCCGTGACGCGGCCTTCTTTTTCCAGCAGTTGCAGGCGCGCCTCGAAATTGTTGCTGACCACGGTGGCCAGCAGTGATGGGTCAAACGCGGAGGCGGCGGCTCTGAGCGCGGTGTCGGCGGCTTTATCGAGGCCGATGGATTGCGTCGCATTCAGGGTGGACAAATTGGCGTCATTGGATTTGAGCTTGAAATCGAACAGCGAATTATAGCCGTCCGACAAATCGATGGACAGGACCTTGACTTCCATCAGCAGCATGGAGCTTTCGGTGTCCAGCTTCTTGTACAGCTGGCGGATTTCAGTCATCGCATCCTGGTCGCGGGTACGGACCAGCACCCGGTTCTGGTGCTTGATGACGCCGACAAAAATCGGCGCCTGGTGGCGAATGGTCTGATCCAGCAGCCCGCTGCTCTGGGCCGCATCGCCGGTCATCAGGCCCTGGATGCTGTCTTTGGAGTTCTCGGCGAACTTGCGCAGAATCTCGGTGGTGACCCGCAGCTGCTCATCCATTTCAATTTGCCTGTTGCTGTGTTCCTGCCCAGAGACGGAAACGTCCACCTGGTTGCCTAATAGGCCGCCGCTGCCGGCATTGATATTGGTCGAGTTATTGTTGCTCCTCCCGCCGCCGCTACCGCCGGAGCCGCCCCGGGCCGAAGTCAGGGTCGAGCGGCCGTCGATCATGTTAAAGCGCTGAAAACGCTGGGACAGATCCGTCATGATTTCCTTCTCGTTTTTTCCATAACTCAAGGTGACGCGTTCGGAAAACAGGTTTTTGATAGTCTCGGCCAGATCCAGGGCATTCTTGGCATTCTTCATCGTGAAGATTTCCGTTTCCTCCTTCTTGAATTCGACCTGTTCCAGCCGGTATTCCTTGACCGTGTAGATGCGCACGATGTTGGAGTTCCAGTCGCGCTGATACCAGAGATTGTAGGTTTTGGCGATGGCTTCGATCACTTCCATGGAGGTCACGCGGCGCAGGAACATCGTGACGTGGATATTGGCGGCTTCATTGGAGGCAATAATATTCAGATCGGATTGTTCCGACAGAATGCGCAGGGCATCGCCTACGGTGATATCGCGGAATTCGATTTGTTCAATAACTTGGCCGGGATCGGCATGCGCAACTGTAAGTAAAGAAGGCTGCAACAGCGATAAGGCCAGTACGACAGCAGTAAAACGGGATTTTGAAAAAAAGTCAGACATAAGTGATTAATTTTGGCGTCGCGGTAGTGAGAATTTCGGCATCAGGCCACTCTCATGGCGCGGATCGTCTTCAGCGTAAAATAATGGTCTCGTTGCCCGGGTAGATCCTTACCTGTACATGATTTTTCTGTATTTCCAATACCTGGATTTCGATCAGTTGATTTTTTTCGATATAGGTAATCTTGTCGTTGGCGCTCACCATCTCGGTCTTGCCGTTGATGCGCAGCATGGCGTGGTTCTTGCCCTTGTGCATATTGCAGGCGCTGGCGGCCAGCGATATAGCCGGCAGGCTCGGTGCCATGGGGACGTTGACGGCATTGCCCGGCGTAGCCGAACGGCTGGTAACGTGCCTCAGCGCATCCCTGAAGTTCTCGTTCAGATGGGTCGGGTCCCGCAGTTCATCCTTTAATTTATTTTTATTGGCCTGTTCCTGTTGATTGGCAGGCTCCTGCAACCTTTTCAACCGTTGCTCGAATTGGCTGGTCACAACAGTCGGGTCGGGCAGGGCGTCCATTACTTCCGGGGCAGGCGCGGCGGCGCTGTCTTGCCCGGTCGACAAGGACGGGAAACACAACAGCCACAGCGCCGCCAGTTTGAGCGATGGCATCTTCATGAAGGGCTTCCTCCCGCGGCGGAAAACATGGCCACTAAAAAAGCGGCATAAACAAAGCCGACGAGACCGCCGACAAAAATGGTCATGATCGGCGCAATCATGCCGGTCAATGTGGCGATGGCCTGCTGCAGCAGTTCATCGTGGTATTCGGTCATTTCAAACAGAATTTCGTCGAGCATCCCCGAGTTTTCGCCGACGCGCGTCATTTGCAGTAATAAAGGCATATAGCCGGATTCGGTTTCCAGTGGATCGGCCAGCGATGAGCCTTGCAGTACGCGGCTGCGGGCAAAGGCGATGCGGCTGGCCATGTATTTGTTGACGTGCAGTTTTTCCATCGTCTCCAGCGCGTCGACCATGACCACGCCGCTGCGCAGCAGCAGGCCCATGGCCCGGGAGAACAGCACCGTGCCGGACAGGCGCAGGACATAGCCGAACAGCGGCAGTTTCAGCGCCCATTTGTCAATCCACCACCGGCTGGACGGCAAGTGATACAAGACAATAAAAACAACGATGAAGGCGATAAGGAAAACGGCGATGGTCAGGCCGTTGGCCAGTACCCAGTCGGAGGTGTCGATCAGCGCCTGTGTCACCGGCGGCATCGGTTTACCCATGATTTTCAACAGTTTCTTGATTTCGGGAATGATGCTGGTCAGCATGTAGATAACCAGGCCGACCGCGAAGAGCAGGGTGAAGGCCGGGTAGCGCAGGGCCGTGACGATCTGCTTTTTGAGTTTGCGGCTGGATTTGACTTCCTTGGCCGCCTCGTCCAGAACCGTGCCCAGATGGCCGGTCTGCTCGCCGACGTGGATCAGCTGGATCGTGAACTCACTGAAGGCTTTATGCTCAGCCAATGCGTCCTTGAACGAGCTGCCTTGCTGGATGCGCTTGGCCAGTCTTTCCCAGGTAGGGCGTGCGCCGACCCGGCAAAACTTCTGAGTCAGGCTCAAGGCATCGAGCAGGCTGATGCCGCTGCGCAGCATGACCGCGATCTGGTGAAATTCATGTTCGATGTCGGATGAATTGAACGCGCGGTAAGCGAACGGGTTGAGACTGAAGGATTTGACAGCGCCGCTTTCTTTTTTGGCCTCTTCGATTTTAAGCGGCAGCAGGCCCTGCTCGCGCAGCGCCAGAATCGCCGACTCGCGGGTCGCGCTTTCGATGGTGGCAGTACGCTGCTGGCCGCTGCGGTCGCGGGCGAGATAGGTGAATACAGGCATTAGCGGACCGCCGGATTGTTAAACAGGCATAAGTTTTCAATCATCGGCTTTACCATGACGAAGCGATCTGAACGACTTCGGAAACCGAGGTGACGCCGGCCATCAATTTGGATACCGCATCGTCCAGCAGACTCTTGATTCCCGTTGCACGCATTTTGACCACCAGTTCGGCCTCGCCTTCGCCTTCGGCCACGGCGCGCGCCCAGTCTTCGCGCAGTTCCAGCAATTCGTAAAGCCCGATGCGGCCCAGATAGCCTTTGCCGCCGCAGTAAATGCAGCCGGACGGGTCGTGGATGATCCGGCCGGCCAGTTCGGGATGGCTGATCGACACGGCTTCCAGTTCGGTCATCGGTCTGGGAATGCGGCAGTATTGGCACAGGCGCCTGAGCAGGCGCTGGGCCACGGCAAGGCGCAGCGCGGCCGCGACCAGATACGGCTCGACACCCATGTCGGTCAGACGTGTGACGGTCGCGGCAGCCGAGTTGGTGTGCAGCGTGCCCAGCACCATGTGGCCGGTCAGCGCCGCCTTGATGGCGATATCGGCGGTTTCCCGGTCCCGGATCTCGCCGACCATGATCACGTCGGGATCGTGGCGCAGCACGCTGCGCAGAGCCTTGGCGAAACTGACCTTGTCGGCGGCATCGACCTCGACCTGCGCGACGCCGCCGATTTCGTATTCGATCGGGTCCTCGATGGTAATGATGTTGACATGGCGCTCTTCCAGCAGCATGCGGATGGCCGCGTACAGCGTCGTGGTCTTGCCGCTGCCGGTCGGCCCGGTCATGATCATCATGCCCTGGATGCGGCGCAGGAAGCCTTCGATCCTGTTTCTGTGGTCCGGATGAAAACCCAGATGCTCCAGCGTCAGCGAGTCGGTCTGCACGGCCAGAAGGCGCATCGTGACGCGTTCGCCGTATTTGGTCGGCAAGGTCGCCACGCGCACGTCGATGCGCCGTCCGCCGGATACGAACTGATGCGAGAAGCGGCCGTCCTGGGGCTGGCGTTTTTCGGCGATATCCAGATAGGCCATGACTTTCAGGCGGCTGACCAGTTCGGTGTAAATGTTGGCATTGATCTGGCTGTACTGCTCCAGCTGGCCGTCGACGCGGAAGCGGATGGCCGCGCCGTTGAAGCCCGGATCGATATGGATATCAGACGCTTGGCGCATGTAGGCGGCATAGAGCAGTTCGTCGCCGATGCTGACGGCGTTGGTGTTGAATTCGGCGCTCTTGGGCGCTGCCTGGGCCTGATGGCGGCTGTCGCCGTAGACCTGCCTGAGTTTTTTATCCAGCAAGTCCTCGTCGCTGGCCCATAGCTGGACGGGCATTTTCAGCAGCCGCTCCAGCAGGTTGGCCAGCGACGGGTTGTCGATGTCCTGGCAGGCCACATGCATGATGCCGTTCAGCTCGATGAAGGGCAGGGCTTTCTGGCGCAACGCGATATTGGCCGGCAGTTTCAGCGCGCAGGCAGGATCGATGCGCGCCAGGCCGATATCGAGCTGATGGGTTTGGGGATTCAGACCGACGTGATCGATGTATTCCACGGCCACCTGCAGTTCATCGCCTTCGGCCTGCACCCGGCGCACCCTGGCTTTGCGCGTAAAGCGCCGGTGCTGCGCTTCGATGCTGACCGTGACGGTCTGTTCATCGCCGATCAGTCCGGGCTGAGCCGCAATGGTCAGGTTGGCGCCGCTGTCGGAGGCCTCTTTGATGTCGGCATGGCTGACGGAGCCGCCGTCTTCGGTGAATACGGCCGCACGCCAGCCGATGACGGGCAGGTGTTCTGTGCCTTGCCCGGAAACGGGCCGTTCAAGCTCTGAGGTTTTTTGTCTCATGTAGTTATAGTTATTATCATCGCGCAGAGGGCGCTCGGGGCTCTCTGCATCTGTTTATTATTTTAGTCAGGACTTGCGCCGGCCTGTGGGGGCGACTTCAGTCGCCCAGATTATGTAGGGGCGAATTTATTTATGCCCTTTGGGTATTCGCCCTGGGCGACTGCCAACAGTAGGCGTTTTAGGCGAAGTCGCCCACACAGGTGTTGTAAAAGCGCAGGTCCACTACGGGCTTACAGCCACAATTTCAACAGCCACTCCTGTTGGCCGGCGCCCTTGCCGTAGGCTTTCATCGTCAGCGATACCGGCAGTGCCTTGATATCGCTGTCGGCCAGTGCTGCCAGCGCCCGGTACGCGTCGAGATAGGCGCCGGCGAAGCGGATGGTCCTGATTTTCAGGGCATCCTCTTTCGGTTTTTTTTCGGTTGCAGGCGCCGGCTTTTTAGCCTCGGGACCGTTGGCCTTGGGGTCTTTGGCTTTGGGATCGGCGGTCTCTTCCGGCGTCAGCAGATCCTTGAGCCAGCCGTGCGTATTCTGAAGCGATTTGGACAAGCTTTTTTCGCTCGACAGCTCGGCGGGAATCTCTTCGAGTATCTGCAGACGGTTGTCATCGAGAATGACGGTAATGCGGTCGATGGTGTCATTGGTCGAGTCCTGAAGCGACAGAAAGCCGCTCTCGCCCGCCAGGGCCGCATGGATGGACTTGGATTCCTGCTCGAGCTTGGCGATCTCGTCCTCCAGGCGTTTTTTTTCCTGTTCCATGCCCGGCAGCGCATCGGCGTTGATGCCTTTGCTGACCATTTCGAGATACTGTTGCTCGGCCTTTTTGGATTTTTCCGTGACAAAGTTGCTGATGATCGCAAAATAAACCACCAGCACGCCCAGCGCCGGCAGGATGCGTTTAAGCAGTTGCTCTCGTTGTTGTTCGGGTGTCATTGTCATTCGGGCGATAACTCGTTAAAGCGGCGCGGGCGCGTTATTTTTTGGGCGGCTCATGATGAAACCCTTCGATGCCTTTATCGCGCAGGGCGATCTCGAATTCCCAGGGGCCGCCGTCTTCAAACAGGTTCATGTTCTTTTTGGTCGGCGCCGTGATTTCCCAGCCCAGATCGGCCAGTTTCAGCTCCAGATAGCCGGCCAGCTTGTTGGCCGAGACCGAATCGAGACTGACGCCGCGGATTTTGATGTCATCGTTGTCGGTAATGATTTCTTCCAGCACCAGGTTTTCGGGGCGGCCTGAGGCGACGGCGGCTAGCAGCCGCGAAGGGCGGTGCTGCAGGGCCTTGATCATCTGCGGCAGGATCTTCGAGTCGCCCTTGAGCTTGTCGAGCTTTGTTTTCAGCTTCTCGTGCTTTTCGCGATTGTCGGCCGAAGATTTGCGCAGGGCGATCAATGTTGTTTCGACCTTTTTCAGCGCTTCGGCTTCCTGGGTGTAATGCCGGGTCTGGTACAGGTGCCAGCTTAAATGCCCGGCGCAGATCAGCACGGCCACTGAGCCGCCGGAGGCCATCAGCAGCAGATCCTTGTTGAGCCTGGACTGATGGCGCAGTATCGGGGCCGGAAGCGGCGATTTTTGCGCCAGCGCGCCGGCCCATAAGGCCAGCCAGGCCGGTATCCGCTCGGTATTGCCCAGATGCAGCGTGTAAGCGGTCTCGGGCAACAATTCGATCATGTTGTTGAGCAGGGTCTCGGTGTGCGGGACCGCGCCTTGTTCATGCAGCCATTGTTCCAGTTGCGTATGCCAGTGGCGGTGATCAAGCGAGAACAGTTGCATGGAAAAGCCGCCGTCGATATGGCGCCGCAACGCGACCAACTGGTTGGACCAGCACTCCATCCGCAGCCAGTCCTCGTGCTCCGGGTTGGCCAGCGGCTGCGGCATGGCAGCCGGATGCAGCAGGCCGCCCAATTGGCTGCCGGTTTTTTTCACGGCTTTGTGGAGGTCCTCGAAATGCAGCTGGTTGATCTGGCTTACCCAGTAGGTGCTCATTTCGTCCTGGTTGCCGAGCAGGTGGTAGGCCAGCCGCATGTCGAGCGAGGACTGGCCGGTCAAGCCTTCCAGCTCGAATTGCAGCGCTTGCAGCAGCGTGGCCTCGTCGACGCCTTCCACCTGCATGGAGGGAATGCTCAGCAGGGCGATTGGCAGACGCGTGTACAGCAGCCAGACCTTGCGTCCCAGCGGTTTGCCGGCGGCGATCTGTGCGGCGCACTCGGCCAGTTTTGCCGTCGCCGGGCAGCCAATGTCCATTGTGCTCATCTCGCCGGTTAGCACGCCCGCCTTGTCGGCATCGACGCGAAAGGTTTTGGTCTCGGTGATGAACAGCAGGCTATGGGCCGGACGTTTGTTAAATAGGGGGAGTTTCATGGTTTTTTAAACTACAAATAAAACCTTGGGTTCGTTATAGCGTTAAGGAGGCGCGGCCGGGCGTCTTAATGCCCATACCCCTGCATTCTCTGGAAAAATGCAGGGGTATGAGGTGGACGAGGAGGTATCCGTATCCTCTTCATCCGTCATCCGTGATAAACATCTCCTTCGCTATATCTTCCGTCATCCTTTACGGAAACCGCCGGGCGTCGGTAATGGGGGTGCCTAATGGCCCGGGGTAGCCGAGTTGTCGCTGTCTGACTGGATGGCCGATGGTGTTGCGGACATCCTGTTAAGCTGATGCAGAGCGGGCATGAGATCCATGTCCGCTCTGCATGGCTTTTGCAATGGCGGCGGATCGCTGATCCGCCTTGTCAATCAATGTCGGGTTGCCGGACAGCATGGCAACCCGATCTGAGCGGCTACGGATTAGTTAGCGGCTCTATTTTGCCAGCCTTGGGCCAGCAGTGTATTTGCGCCGACCAGAGTAGGTGATTCAGCAGTTGGCACGTTAGCCACTACGCCCAAAAACTTCGCTTTTTCGGTCACACCTGAGCAGCCGGCAGAGGTGTTATCTTTATCTACTTGTATGACTGCAATAAAGTGTCCATAACGCTCTGTGGGGCCCATTTGTGCATCCTGAGGGAAGAACACGGGTGCGGCTGCCATCGTAGACTGGATCAATTCATTGTTATCGCCGATACCGACTGCAACGTAGTCGTAGCAAGTAGAGTTGTAGACCATTGGGTCGCGGCCCAATGCTTTTGCCAAATGCTGTTCGATTGTTAGAGCAGGAGTGGTAACTGCGGCAACTGTTGCAAATGAGGCATTTGCCCAACCGGCAGAAGTTGGCGTGTCGAGCATATACATACCGGTGCTTGTGCCGAACGTTTTGTTTTCGATATTGGGATCGTTTGCTACCGCCATGTTTATCCCTGAATTAGCAAGCGAAGTTGCTTGAATACCGCCGGAAGCAAAGGTAGCCTGCGCGAACAAGGCCGGGTTCGCCAAACCGCAATAGATGGCGCCTGCGGCTGGCGTACCGGCGCAAGGTCCTGTACCTGTGGCGCCCGCCACGCCGTTGGTTAATAAGTCAACATGCGGCGGTATTCTGTTTTTTTCAGAGGTGTAACGTAAAAATGCGTTATTCAGCTGCGTTACGTTATTGGAGTTGGTGCTGTCATGCGTGGTTTGGGTAAAGCTGCCGACATAAGGCACCAGCAAGCCTGCCAAACCGATCAGAATCAACAGGACTACGGTCAATTCAATTAAAGTCATACCCGCCTGGCGAGCCATGTTGTTATAATGCTTCATGAAGGGTTACTCCCTATTTTTATTAGTTAATGATGAATTTAAGTTGCCATTAACAAAGTTGTTGGCGGCAGAGCTCGACCCTCTGCCGCCAACCGGGGGTAGCCTTTCCCCCACACTCCTATACTTCCTTTAGCTCGCCGTCCCGGCTTTGCCCATCCGTGGAATGAATTAACTCGCATGGTCATAATATAGATTGCAAAGGTCGTGCCAAGTTTTTAAGTTATTGATAAGCAATAATTTGTTTCTTTCTGATGCACAAAGTGGTTTAAAAAACTGTGTTAAATGCCACATTTTTAAAGCTTAAGTATGGCTTATGACTTAGAAACTGTTTGGAAACTCCCGCTTCACGCCAGGCGATTCAACATAATGCGGGTCATGGCGATGTAAACCCAAGTTTCGTCAGTGCGAGTGAGGCGCTCATAGCTTTTGCTGAGGCGGCGTGAGTGATTCAGCCAGCCGAAGGTGCGCTCGACCACCCAGCGAC
>Ga0196965_1000483_pt1 | contig 23121 bp, 27 predicted proteins | sample S1_20metaG_FD_148668 | JGI IMG/M metagenome (GOLD analysis project Ga0196965, IMG submission 148668) | Soil microbial communities from Anza Borrego desert, Southern California, United States - S1_20 | ecosystem: Environmental > Terrestrial > Soil > Desert | place: USA: California | collected... | reverse complement strand
ATAATGCGGTAATACCTTATGGCGTTGGCGTTGATATCGGATGCCGAATGTGCATGACCGTTTATGACATCCCGATCAATAAGTTGAGTGAGCGCAGAAATGATTTCCGGAAAATTCTGATTGAGAATACAAAGTTTGGGCGCGAGACTTTCAAGAAACCAAAAGACGACGCGATCCTCGCGCGTAAAGCCTTTGACGAGTTAAGCATCCTGCGTGAAATGAAAGACCGCGCGTGGCAACAGATCGGATCCTCAGGTGGTGGGAATCATTTTGTAGAATTTGGCGTAGTGGAGATTTTACATCCGATTAATGAATTTGGTCTTGCTCCCGGACAATACACCGCGTTGCTGTCCCACTCCGGATCTCGCGGGCTGGGCGCCAACGTCGCTCGTTATTACACGAAAATCGCGATGGCGAAATGTAAGCTTCCATCAGAAGCGAAACATCTTGCCTGGCTCGATCTTGATTCGGAGGAAGGTGCGGAATACTGGCTTGCAATGAATGTTGCCGGCGACTATGCGTCTGCCTGTCATCATCAGATCCACGAACGGATTGCTGTTGGCCTTCGGGAAACACCACTCGCAATGATTGAAAATCATCACAACTTTGCCTGGAAAGAAAAAAATGGGGCGGGCAATGAAATGATCGTCCACCGAAAGGGCGCAACACCTGCAGGAAAAGGTGTGCTTGGAATTATTCCGGGATCAATGGCAACACCGGGCTTCATTGTCCGGGGAAAGGGAGTTGATGAATCAATCAAATCCGCGTCGCACGGTGCAGGTCGAACGATGTCACGGACAAAAGCAAAACAAACAATTCTGCGCGGCCACGTAAATAAATTTTTGAAACAAGCTGGCGTTGAACTCATCGGCGCTGGACTGGACGAAGCGCCAATGGCTTATAAAGACATTCATCAGGTGATGAGCTACCAGGACGAGCTGGTTGAAGTAATGGGTTCATTCATGCCACAAATTGTCAGGATGTGTGGCGACGAAAGTTTCCAGGAAGTTGACTGAGAATCCTTTTGTTACAGACGTGTTGTTGTTAAATCCCCTGTCAGGAAAATCTTTTTATCGCCGGATTCTGATTCATGAGTCCAGCCAGCAAATCATACAATGTCGGATGTAATGTAGAAAATGCCTTTGGTCGTTCGAAAAAGTTTTCGACAGCAACCGCGAAAAATTCGTGATCGTTGGTGGCTGCATACTTTCGGAACAAACTCACCTCATTTTCATTGATTCGTTGCATCTCCGCACGTGCATGAGACATGAATTGAAAAAATGTCTTGCGATCAAAAAAATTCCCTGTGCGACTGCCTCCGTGTTCCACTAACTTGAGTGCATGCGCCATTTCGTGCAACCCGAGGTTTATCCCATCATGTTGTACGGTGAAGCCTTGAAGCAAATTCTTCCAGGATAGAACAATCACACCTCCTGTATTTACTTCTCCTTTGTGAAATGCGTCAGTTGTAGTTGAATAATAAACATCGGGATAAAGAACAATCAATTTGAAATGGCGAAAATATACACTTGGATGACCAAATGTTATCTGAACGGCAGCCGCACACACAAGCAATTCCATTTCGACAGTTACATATAACCCTTCTCTGCCTTCGAAGGTCTTCATCCTTCGAAATTTCTGAACGCGTTTGATAAAAGTCGTCCGTTCTGATTCATTCAGATGCTGGTAATATGCACAGTTTACTTCCAGATAATGTTTTACCTGAAAATCGACAGGTGTAAAAGGTAGTCTGCGATTCCACCAGTCGGAAAGAAAATAATTACAAATCGCTTCAATGACCTGATACAAAAATACAAGCGGCGTTCCAAAAATCGCGAGAGCGAGGAGTACGAGCGCAAATGCACCAATGATTTCCATTCAACCAACAAAAGTAATGCATTTTTACCTGCAATTCCTGACGTTATCTTTTCCTTAAGTTCAACACATATACGGCGGCAATGCCGAGCAATCCCCCAATGATGGTGTGCAATTCAATTGTTTCGCAAAGAAAGGTCCATGATCCCAGCGCTGCCGAAAATGGAACAAGAAAAATAAAACTACTTGCCTGGCTTGCGCCGACTCTTGCTGTTGCTACAAAATAAAAAGTTGTCGCGAGTGCAGTGGTGATCGTTGCGCTGAAAAACAGGTTCCACCAAAAGAGCGAGTCGGCATTTTTTAATACATGGATAGACGGATTAACTCCGGCAAGAAACGACATCATCAGTGTACTGACAACGTACAGCCAGAAACTGAACGATATTGACGAACCATAACGCGATGCCCGCGCAGTGTATCTGCTCAATACAGCCCACACGATAGCAGCAAGCAGAAAATAAATATTGCCGGCTTTTATAATGTCGCCAGGACTGGAGAAAACTTTCAGCAATACAAAACCCGCGACCAATCCGAGAGAAAGACCAAGCATTTCTCTACGTGTAGGCTTACGGCGCGCGAGGATGATTGTGATGGCGTACGCAACGATTGGATTAAGTACCGTCACCAGCACGCCACCCGCACCTGCCTTACCAAGCATCAGCCCTTTGAAAAAAACATACGTGTAAATGGAAAGTAGCATCCCTGCGATCAGCAAATCGAAAAATCCGGCACGCTTGAGTTGCAGCTTTTCTTTCAGAACCAGGACAACTGCAATCAGTGAAAGAACTGTAACGCCAAACCGGATCAACGAAATGGTTAACGGATCACCATACTGCGAAAGAATTTTACCGGATGTCCAACTGAATCCCCAGCAAGTCATGCTGAGAATCATGCCGATAATAAAAACCTGATCTGATTGACGACGTGGTGTTGTCATGAACGTGAAGCCGCGTGAAGATAGCGCAAATCGTTCACGTACCCGTAAAGACAAAACTTTTTCTTACCGTGCGCAACGGGGGTTGCTTGGGACTAATAATTCAGGGATCTAACGGATAGTAATTGCATTCGATCACGCTTGCCGCGCATAATAACGTTCTCTATAATGGTAGACTCAACGGCCATTGAATCGTTTAGCCCGCGCAAAACGTCGGGTGACACCACCAATGACAACTTTCTCTCGGAGGCAACTTTGATCATTCGCGAACAGGTATTGAGCACGTCGCCGTGATACATTTTACGAAAACCCATTCGTGTGATCGCTACAAAACCCGAATGGAGCGCCACTTTAAAATCAGGAATAAATCCAAAAAGCGAACGGTAAACGGAAAACTTTGATGCTAGTTTGTTGCGAAAACATTCTGCTAACAATAAGGCACTCCGCACATTTTCAGACGTATTCTCCCAACTGACAACGATCTCATCGCCAACATACTGATAAATATTGCCGCCCATTTTCCTAACACAAATTTTGAAGTCCTGAAAAAATCGTGACAAAAATTTACTGTAGCGCAGATGGCCAAGTTCTTCTGCATGCATCGTGGAGTCATTGAGATCGATAAAAAGAAAGATCCTGTTCTCTTCTGTAACGCATGCGCCGAATTTGTCGCGCACGCTTTTCATTAATGCCATTGGATTCCAGGCAGGAGGCCATGCATTTTCAATCTGATGTGTCGTGGACAATGGATGACTGCTTGCGACGTTCATTTCTGTTTTACTTTTAACTGAGACACACAACTTGAGGATTACCCCTACCCTCGTTCTAAATATTTGTTAAATATCAGCGATCTTCAGACGAAGGCTGTTCATCACGACGCTTACCGAGCTGAGCGCCATTGCCGCGCCGGCGATCATTGGATCGAGCAAGAAACCATTCAGTGGATAGAGAAGTCCCGCAGCAATTGGAATTCCAACGATATTGTAAATAAACGCCCAAAAAAGATTTTGTCGAATACCGCGAACTGTCTTCGTCGACAGGTTCAACGCTTTGGGTATTGACTGAAGATCGGACGTGATCAACGTCATCTTGGCAACATCCATGGCAATGTCTGAACCTTTTCCCATGGCTATGCTGACATCCGCTTGTGCTAGTGCATGTGAATCGTTAATTCCATCGCCAACCATGGCTACGACTTTTCCTTTCGATTGCAGATCTTTTATAAATCCCGCTTTCTCTGCCGGCATCATTTCCGCGCGAAAATGTTTTACTCCCAACTGTGAAGCTACTGCCATCGCGGTTTGTTGATTGTCGCCAGTCAACATGAAGACCTCAATGCCTTTTTTTTGCAACGCTTCAATCGCAGCTTTCGAAGTAGCTTTGATCTTGTCTGCGATTGCGATCACTGCAAGTACACTCACCGCATTGGCAAAGTAAACAACCGTCCTGGCCTGCGCTTGCAGCTTCATGGCATTTTGAGAAAGAGCCTCTGATACCGCAATATTGTTTTCGTTTATAAGACGTGCGTTGCCAACAAAAAAAGTTTTTCCATTTGACTGTCCACGCACACCGCGCGCCGTAATACTCTCAAAATTACTGATCGCACCGGGTTCAATTCCTTCCTCTTTCAGCAACTTCACGACAGCCTCCGCCAACGGGTGTTCAGAATGCTCTTCCAGCGAAAAAAGTATCTTCTTCCATTCCAAATTCGTTTCAGTCGCCCACACGATATCGGTCACAGCAGGTTTTCCCTCTGTGATTGTCCCTGTTTTGTCGAGGATGATCGCATTGACCTTGTGACCAAACTCGAGGCTTTCTGCATCCTTGATCAGAATATTATTATCCGCTCCTTTTCCAATCCCGACCATAATTGCAGTGGGCGTCGCAAGCCCAAGCGCACAAGGGCAAGCGATGACAAGTACCGCAACCGACGTGAGTAGAGCATGTGTAACGTCACCCGCTACAAACATCCAGGTGAAAAATGTGATGATGGCTATCGCGATCACAATCGGAACAAATATGCCGGCAATTTTATCCACCAACTTTTGAACGGGCGCCTTGCTTCCTTGTGCCTGTTGTACCATCTTGATTATCTGTGCGAGCACGGTATCACCACCAACCTTTAGCGCTTCGAATCGGAAGCTACCTTTTTGATTCACCGTTCCTGCAAAAACCTTTTCTCCGGCTGATTTTGAAACAGGAACCGGTTCACCCGAAATCATACTCTCGTCCACGTAAGAAGATCCGGCCGATACAAAGCCATCAACCGGAATTCTTTCGCCGGGCCGCACCAGCACAATGTCGCCAACATTAACCGCGGCGATTGAAATCTCCTGCTCACTTTCATCAACGATAACGCGTACCGTTTTGGGTTGCATGCCCATAAGTTTTTTGATCGCGGACGATGTGTTCCATCTGGCTTTCTCCTCCAGCGTTTTGCCTAATGAGATAAATGCAATGATCACAGCCGCCGCCTCGTAGTACACATGCGCATGCAGGCCACGGGCATGCCAAAACTCCGGAAAGAAAGTATTAAAAGTGCTGAACAGAAATGCGATGCCTGTCGAAAGTGCTACAAGTGTGTCCATGTTAGCCTTTCCGTGACGCGCCTGTTTCCACGCGTGTATGAAATAGTTTCGACCGAAGTAAAAAACAACCGGCGCTGACAACACCAGCGAGATGTAGTTCGCGTATGGCATGTTCATAAAGAACATCCCGATCACAACCACCGGCAACGCAAGCAGCGACGACCATATCGTTCGGCGTTTAACGTCATTGTAGTGTTCCAGTTGAGCGGCCTCATGTACTGCTTGTGGCTCTTCTACATCAACAACAAGGTCGTAGCCAATTGCACGAACTGCTTTTTGAAGATCAGCGGGTTTGGTGTTCCCTGAATCATATTCTACCAACGCCGTCTGGTTGCCGAAATTTACAGCCGCATCTTTTACACCCGGCGTGTTTTTTAACATTGACTCAACGCTCACCGCGCATGCTGCGCAAGTCATTTCAAGTACAGGAAATGTATCCTTTACAAGATTTGCTGATGTTCGCTTACTGGCAACCTCTGTAACAGCTGACATAATTGTATTTGTTGTTCATAGATATAACTGCTGAAGACGTAATGAAGTTTTTCACTTAACGTTCTTTGAGTTACATCATTCAATGAAACGGGATGAAAATTCGTTGAGATCAGGAAACTGAATCGAGTGGTTTACGATTTGTGTCAACCGGACGTGATTTTTTCAACTCAGAAGGTGTCAACCCTGTGACCTTCTTGAACTGTGACGACAAGTGGGCGCCGCTGCTGTAACCCAGGCGGTCGGCAATCTGACTCAAACTCAACTCGTCGTAAAATAAGAGCTCCTTTACTTTTTCGATTTTTTGTCGAATGATATATTGCTCGAGCGTAATACCTTCGAGACTGGAAAATAAGTTGCTCAGATAATTGTATTCGTAATGCAAGTCATCTGACAAAACTTTCGACCAATTGAATTTTAAGTCGAGCTTATCGCTGTGGTGAACCATTTGGATCACCTTATTTTTTATAGCCTCAACCATTCTTCCCCTCCGGTCGTCGATCCTTTCAAACCCAAGATCACTCAGCGCAACATCAAGTTTCTTCTGCTGTTCGATGCTCAACTCGCTTTCGCGGATTGAAACTTCACCCAGCACAATGTTCTCGGGATGCAACCCGTGATGTTCCAGCACTTGCTTAACTGCAGCGATGCAACGATTGCATACCATGTTCTTAATATAAAGGATCATATATACGAGTAAATAACGCGAATTAACTGCGCGGAGGTTTACAGTTTACCGTGAATTAATTATAAAATTAGCTTTTGGAACTTTTGCTGAAAATTTCAAGAGAGAATTGGTAATGTTGACAGCAGCAAAATATTCGTCTTCGAAAATCACAATACTGGAAAGGCAATCGTGCTCATCAATGCGTTTTCGGCTTGCCTGCTGTCAAGCCGCGTATGTTGCACGATAATGGGCTCGTCGGATTCTATCAGGCAGGCGTAATCTGTATCTTTCGGGATCGGCATCGGGTCAGTAAGATCATTAAACCTGACATGTTTAGTCCTTCTTGCCGGTACAATGATATTATAAGGTCCTACCGGATCTTTGTCAGAGAAAAATATCGTGAACGTAATGTGTGCATCGTGTTCGCCTGCATTTAAAATGCAAGCCGTTTCATGACTTGTCATTTGCGGCTCCGGCCCAGTGCTGCGGGTCGGGATGTATCCCTCTGCTATTGCCCATACCTTGTTTCCTGCTGTCATGATCGTGTCTGATTTTTCGAATTAACAGAGCACTATTTACGTTCCCTCTTTGCATCAGTTCATTTAAGTCCACGCGCCAGAACGACCGGCGGGAAAATAAGAGCATTTCAAATTAATCCTAGGATATGCGGTTATTTTTGCGCATCTTTGAGAAACAATTGCGGAAAACTTAATTCACTGCTAAAGGTTCGTCAATCGAACCGTGGTTTCTTAAACGCTCCTCAGTTACCGGCAGTTTTACCTTTTTCTCCTTCCTTAGATTAGCAAAGGTCATTTTGCCAACCCGAAACTGTGAAAGTCACAGTCTCAATTTATTTAATTCATTTATTTAATGTCATTCAAAAACTTCAATCTCTCAGAAGCGATTCTGAAAGCAGTAGAACAAAAAGGGTATGGCAACCCTACCCCGATTCAAGAACAAGCCATTCCTCACTTATTATCAGGTAACGATATTTTAGGATCAGCCCAAACCGGCACTGGTAAAACGGCAGCTTTTTGCATTCCGGTGTTGCAAAATCTTCTCGCCAATAACAGCCAGGATAAAAAAATCCGCGCTCTTATTCTAACGCCTACTCGCGAACTTGCGATACAGGTGTCCGAGAATTTGAAAGCATACGGAAAATTTTTGCCACTCAGGAGTACGGTCATTTTCGGCGGTGTATCACAATTCAACCAGGAAAAAGAAATCAGACGCGGTGTTGATATCGTGGTGTCGACTCCAGGCCGTTTACTCGATCTGATCAATCAAGGCATTATAACCTTGCGTCATCTCGAAATCCTTGTACTCGACGAAGCGGATCGTATGCTCGACATGGGCTTTATCCACGACATCAGGAAAATAATCAAGATGGTCCCTGCTAAGCGTCAAAACATTTTCTTTTCAGCAACTATGCCGGAAGATGTACAGAAGCTTGCATCCGGTATTCTGAATAATCCTGTTAAGATTGCAATAAAGAGCGCTACGACTAAACCGCAGATCGCACAGTCAGTGTATTATGTGCAGCGCGAAAGCAAGCGCGCATTACTGAAACATGTTATTGCCGAACAGGCCATGAAAAACGTGATCGTTTTCGCGCGAACTAAACACGGCGCTGATAAGATAGCAAAGGATCTCAATAAGTCAGGTATCTCAGCCGAAGCCTTTCATGGCGATAAATCTCAAAATGCAAGACAGCGCGCATTGTCGAACTTTAAAACAAACAGCACCCGCGTATTGGTAGCGACAGACATCGCTGCACGCGGGATAGATATCGTGGATCTGCCATTTGTCATTAACTATGAATTGCCAGAATCTGCAGAAACGTATACCCATCGCATTGGACGGACAGGCCGCGCGGGGCAGACAGGAATTGCATTATCATTTTGCGATAACCAGGAACGCCCTCAGCTGAGCAATATAAATCGCATTTCGACGAGCCGCCTTACAGTAGTAGAACATCCATTTAATTAATTGCCTGTGGATAAGACAACAACATTAAAATTCGCAAACACACGACGCGATTTCACAGCAACGCTTAACAAGCGCGTCAACGATTATTTTAAATCTAACAACATACGCAAGCATGCAAACACTGAAATGGTCATCAAGACCTTCGTCATGTTCGCACTGTACCTGGTTCCGTATGCGTTAATTGTAACGTCGGTAGTAACAGGCACAGCGGGGTTGATCCTGCTCACCATCATCATGGGTCTTGGACTGGCCGGCATTGGCTTGTCTGTTATGCACGATGCAAATCATGGCGCATATTCAACAAAACCATGGGTAAACACCTTCATCGGTTATTCCATCAATTTCATCGGCGCAAATGCATTCAACTGGAAGTTGCAGCACAATGTGCTACATCATTCATATACGAACGTGCATGAAGAAGATGAAGACATCAGCCCGAGAGGTGCGCTACGAATGACACCGCATTCCGAATGGAAAAAGATGCATAAGTACCAATATATCTACGCATGGTTTCTCTATGGTTTAATGACGCTTGTGTGGGTAACGATCAAAGACTTTACACGTCTTTACAAGTATCAACGCAATGGACTGGCAAAAATGCATAAGGGAAACGTTGTAAAAGAATGGATCATTCTTGCCGGCTCGAAGCTGGTTTACGTGGGTTATATATTTGTCATTCCGCTACTATTTACTTCGATCGCGTGGTGGCAGGTACTTATTGGTGTTATCGCCATGCATTATATCGCCGGCTTTATACTTGCCATCATCTTTCAGCCGGCTCACGTCATTGAAGGGACAGAATTTCCGTTACCGGATGAGGATAAAACATTGCAGAACAACTGGGCAATTCACCAGCTTTTGACAACTACCAATTTCGGAAACAACAGTAGGTGGTTCTCATGGTATGTTGGTGGCTTAAACTTTCAAATTGAACACCACCTGTTTCCCAACGTTTGTCACGTTCATTATAGAAACATTGCAGATATCGTTAAGACGACCGCAGAGGAATTCGGGCTGCCATATAAATCTTCACCGACATTTATAGGTGCCCTGGCTGGTCACGCGAGATTGTTAAAGCAATTAGGTCAGCGACCAGCATTAATCCCTGTTCGCGCAAATTAAATAAGCCGGATGTCGATCCATTTGAATAAGCCTTACAAGATCATACGCTCGCGACACAAGCGATATGAATCACATTATGGCATTCCGTCCGCTGAGGTGGTTGTAATCCCGCTACGCCAGCTTGGGGCGGACGTGTCATGCGATATAAGGTGGGAAGACGCCAACGGGCAATTGCATGTAATCCAGCAGGCTATGTTTTCGAGCGATAACCTTGAACCTCTCAATGAGTTGCTGGATGTGAAGTTGCACGAGATCTGGAGTCATTATTACAGTCAGGTTCGCGAAAACGATGAATCTCAATAATGTGGATCCGAAGAAATGGGGGAATCCCACAATTAAATTGGCTTAAGAGCACCAATATAACACACGCTTAATTATCTTTATAAAAATCAAATCAACATGAATCTTTACGTATCCAACATCTCTTTCAAAGCATCCGAAGGTGAACTAAGAGAATTATTCGAACAACATGGCGAAGTATCGTCTGTGAAAATTATCCTTGACAAAGAAACACAGCGCAGCCGTGGTTTTGGATTTGTTGAAATGCCGGATGATGCAGCAGCTCGCCAGGCAATGAATGAACTGAATGGCTACAACCTTCAGGGCAAAGACCTTACTGTAAACGAAGCACGTCCTAAAACGGATTCTCGACGCGGGGGCGGTGGTTTTGGAAACCGTGGCGGCGGTGGTGGTTATGGCAATCGCGGCGGTGGCGGCGGCGGTGGCTTTAACAAAAAGTGGTAGTACAGTTATTGCTCAAGCAAAATATTCAATATGAAAAAAGGTCACGTTTTGTGGCCTTTTTTATTGTTGCCTCCCTAAAAACAGAACACACATACGTACGTTTTCACCCAAATCATCACTGGCCGTAGCCTGCTGCACGTGTATCTTTGTTATGGATAAGATATGAAGCGTATGTGGAATGAGGGGCCGATAGTTGTGATCGATGATGATCAGGACGAGCAGTATTTTTACCGACGTTCGTTCAAAAAGTTAAATCTCAATAACCCATTAGTATTTTTCGATAATGGAAAAGATGCGTTGGCGTATCTGCAGCAGCCGTCTGTCAGACCGTTCCTTACCATTTGCGATATCAACATGCCTGTAATGAATGGACTTGAATTGCGAGAATTGATGTGCAAAGATGAGCGCCTTTACAAAAAGTACACACCATTTATTTTCCTTTCAACCAGCGCACGTCAGGAAGATATAAACCGCGCAAGCGAATTATATGTCCATGGCTTCTTCGAAAAACAAACCAGCATAGACGCTTACGAACAGACTCTTAAAATGATTATCGAATACTGGCGGTCATCCCAAACCAGCCATCAATAAACTTCAATAGCAGCAGCTGAATGCGTTGCTTTTTTCTTTAATCGCCAATGCGGGATTCACTTTCAATTGGAGACGGACAATGGTTGAATTTCTAGCCAGTATTGGCTCTAAAGTGCAATCTCATTGGTTAGAAACTCCTTCACGCCTTCAGGCCCGGTGAGCGTGAGAATCGCCTTCTCACCTTCAATAGATAGTTGGAATGAAAAGAAGTCGCAGCAAATGCGTTCTGTCTTTATAAACTCATTGAGTTGGTCGAGGATTTCGTCACTGCCTCGGAATGTATACGCGAATCCGTTGCTAAGCTCCGCTTTGCCCGATAGAACCGTTCTCAGTTTTGCTATGACTGTGGCCTTTCGAAGTTGAAGTGCCGGCGTTGAAAGCTTACAACTTAAAATTGTGGGAGTACTCATAATGAAATTCTACTAGCCCGGATGCGAAAATTTATACTATTCACGTTGATTGTAAAACAATGTTTCACGACGAACAGTATTTATTGCATCCGGGTTTTGATGTACCATTTGTATTCGCCTACCTGAACAGAATCCTTAAATGCCGGATTTTCGTAACATGCTGACCGAAAGTCGCGTCAATAGAAAAAGCTCCTGCGCCATTCAACGCGATCACTGCTGAAAGCGCGATCACCAGCAAGTGAAACTCAATGCCTTCACCAGCCTGCACACCGAACCAGTTCATAAAAAACCCGTGCTGCGCATGTGTCGTAATAATGGCGCCCAACATGATGGCCACAAGCGATATGGAAATCAGCCGACTCATAAGGCCAAAAACCAACGCGATCATTCCGATACTCTCAGCAAGAATAATCAGCGCGGCAAAAATAAAAGGCAAGCCAATTACCTCAGTAAAAAAATTAACAGTGCCATCGAAGCCGTAGCCGCCGAACCAGCCCAAAAGCTTCTGGGCGCCGTGCGCTGCGATGACTATTCCTAATACGATACGAGCCAATAGCAGGCTCCAGTCAAATGTTGTATTTGTTTTCATTGATATAATTAGTGATCATTATTATGCGCCGTAAAAGAATTGCTCTTTGATAATTTTTTCATCCTGCCAGTTTTGCACCGATACCTGTGTGAATTTTTTGACACCCCATTCTTTGTGTGTATAGTCATAGCTCCATACAACAAATGAAATATCATTGCCAATACCGATTCCATTTACAGAAGCGTTACGGAATTCCTGAATGTTATTCAGAAATGTAATTTCGCGTTCGCGGTTCGCTGTCTTGCCGATGACAGGCTGGTTTTCATTTTCCTGCATGACAACATCTTCATGGTAATACTTTTCGAAGGCATCCATCATTTTTCCTGCTTCTACGAGACCATTCAGGTCCGACAAAGAAGTCTCAATTGTTTCACGATTCATTTGATTTAATTAATGTTGATTGATCTATTTAATCGCATGCTGGCAACAAAGTGGTCAGTCAATCGATGACTTTCGTGGCTTTATTGCAGTGCAATGCAATTAACGTTTGGATTGAAAATGAGTAGCGTCGCAGGTGGTAAGTAATTTCGTTAACAAATGTTAACGCTTTCGCGACAGGGCCTGGCTTCTGATTCGACTGAGGCTTTGTGGTGTAATCCCCAGGTACGAAGCAATCATGTGGTTCGGAACACGCTGCCCGATCTGCGGAAAATTCTTGATAAATTCTTCGTAACGGTCGGCGGCCGATTTCGAAAGACTGGAGGTAAGTCTGAGGTTGTAGGAGACAATCGATTTTTGATACAACAATCGAAAATACTTATTCATTTTAGGTACACGCTCGCAAAGTGTATCGAGATCTTTTGATGAAATGCGCAGCACCTCAGTATCCTCGAGGCAGTCTACGTTGTAGATACTCGGTGAACCGCTCAGAAAACTGGCGAGGTCGCCGACCCACCATTCTTCAGGCGTAAAGCGCAATATATGCTCCTGCTCGTTTGCATCGACGCGGAATGTTTTTGCGAGGCCCTTAATAATAAAATTGTCGTGTGTGGCTACCTCTCCCTCCTGTAAGATGTATTGGTGCTTCCTGTATTTTTTATGAACAAAAAGTGATTCAACAATGTGCACTTCTTCTGCAGCAAGATGAACATCGCGACGGACAATGTTTTCAAGAAGGAGATCAAACATGCGTCATGAAAATAATCAGGTGAAAATAGAAATAAGAAATGTTACACCCAATGCTGCCATCATTTTAAACCGGATGCAATTCTATTAGTCACGGAATGGTTCAAAGCTATATTTCGCATTTTCCCAAAACTTGTCGAGTGCGATGATTCGCGGCTTGAAAAAGGAGATGAGATCGGGCCAATGCTCTTTATTAAACACAGAAACATCGCTAATCCCTCTGTAAATGCGCGAGGTGGTTTTTTCTCCCGTCCGATCGTGTAACTGCCAGTACCATTCTTCGTCTAAGATTTCGTGCAAAAATGTTTTGTACTCCAGCAATTGTTTAAAATGCAACGTTTGAATTTGCAAGTCATGGTGTTCAATCGAAATGGAGATGGTAGCGGAATTGTTTCCCGCATCCATACGAAAATAGAGCTGTTTTATTCCGGTGTGATAATTAATCCAGTTTATCTTCGAACCGTCGGAAGACGGCACCGGTTTCATATAACGGCCAAAAGTCGTCCAGAATTCATGCTTAATTCGTGATGCGTCCTCGCGATTATACATGGGGAGTCAAATATTTTCCGGTCGCAACAACAAGCATGACTTCCATGACTAGACTGAGAGCCTTTTAACCCGATCAAATAACCATGTGGCGATGATGCAGATCATGATCGCAAGCACACTCGATATCGTGATGAACAATCCGAAAAACATGATCAGCATACCGGTAAGGATCAGCTTCCGTGAATAAGTAAAAAGCTTAGGAAGGCTACCCTTGGAGACGCCCGAATTAAACATCGCTATTGTTTTTTCAATGTTGAACTGGGCCATCACAATCCACACCAGCGATGTTTTCAATACAAGAACGCCTACGGTGTTAATCACTGGAACATCGAGCCATTCAATTGGCCCGGCGATATAGTAATACTCCGGGAAGTAAGCGTATAAAACTGAAAGGCCTATACTCAGCACGAGCAGCACTTTAAAAAATAAGTCAACGAGCTTCAACTCTGTCTTCATTGCGGACGCGGTCCATTCACCAACGTTAATTTTTTTGTTTTTTCTGACGTGCGACCATACAGAGATCGTTCCCAGGAAAACGAGCATGAATGCTGGCAGGAAAATATGGAGCACTCCGTAATCCATAACTAGTGCATTAATGGTGCAGTTACATCAAATGAAATGTACACTTTATCGACCGACTCTTTGTTATCTGCCATTATCAACAAATGGTCTTGTGCTTCGATTTTCGTATCTCCACTCGCGGTGATGTATCTCCCATTGCGGTGGATCAGAACAATCATGGCGTTTGTGGGCAGGTGTAAGTCGAGGACGGCCTTGCCGATCGCGCGCGAACCTCCGGGCACGTCAAGTTCAATAAGCTCGGATTTCGAATTGTCTTTCAACTCCAGATCAAGCGGGAATTTGCGTTTTACTTTTTCCGGCACAATGACATGCAGCCACTTCGCCATCAGCGGAAGCGTTGTTCCCTGCAAGAGCACCGACATCGCGGATATAAAAAAGACCAGGTGAAAAATCGTATCCGCATAATGAATACCTGCAATAAGCGGATAGGTGCCAAAAACAATTGGTGCAGCGCCTCGCAGGCCAACCCATGAGATGAACAACTTTTTGCGGAAGTTGAGATCCTTCGCAAAAGAAAGGGACGCGAAGACAGCAATCGGCCGGGCGATAAAAATGAGAAACAGGGAAATGATAACCCCTTTACCGAGAATCGGCGGCAAATGTGATGGAAATACCAGTAGCCCAAGCGTTAAGAACATAATAATTTGCATGAGCCAGGCCTGCCCGTCATAAAAGCGGATGAGGCTTTTCTTGTGCATGAAACTACTATTACCCATGATGATTCCTGCGATGTACACGGCAAGGAACCCGTTGCCACCAATGGAATCTGAAAGGGAAAAGGCGAAAAAGATCAGAGCAAGCACGAGCACCGGGTACAACCCATCGATATCAAGCTTAATGTGATTGAGTAGCCAGACCATCAGCTTACCGAAGCCATAACCGGCCACCACCCCGACAATCATTTCAATAAAAAATTTTGGCAACAATGACCAGACCGATGCGTCGGGGTGTTGAAGAAGAAAGATCAGACTAACGGTGAGGAAATATGCCATCGGGTCGTTGCTACCGCTTTCCAACTCAAGCAAAGGCCTCACGTACCCTTTCAGTCCGAGTCGTTGTGAGCGCAGAATAGAAAACACCGCCGCGGCATCTGTTGACGACACGATTGCACCAAGAAGCAACGCTTCCAAGAATGTAAATCCTAACAGATAAGATGAGAAAAAACCTACTAGCCCAGCTGTAATTAGCACGCCAACCGTTGAGAGCGAGAGTGCATTTTTCACGATTGGCTTTACGCTCGCCCATTTTGTATCCAGACCACCGGAAAAAAGGATTAATGTAAGCGCAATAACGCCAAGAAGCTTTGCCGTTTCAGGATCGTCGAAGTTAATACCACCCGGACCATCAGACCCAGCCAGCATGCCAACACCAAGAAATAAGATCAATGTCGGAACGCCGAGCTTAAAAGACGTTTTACTTGCGATGATACTGACAAAAAGCAGAAAGGACCCTAACAGCAAAATATTTTCGGTGGTAAACTCCATTTCAAGATTTTATCGGACTTTAAGTTTAAGAAAATAGAAGTTAAAATCCCATTAAAAATGACATCAGTATGCGTGATCCAGCGAACGTCTAAACAGCGCTGAAGCTGAATGCACGGCATAATATTTTTACTGCTGCTTGAACATAAAAGTCTATGCTCAGCCTCGTTACCAAATTCCAAAAGTCTCTGTCCAGAGACGGTAAGAATTTAAACCATTTCAAGTTCGTTAACGAACGCCAGGCAATTCTCAAGTTGCTGTCAATCGCCATGACCAGTGGCAAGGTAATTGGGGTTTACGCAAGGGTTCTTGGAGAAGGCATGTTTCTGACAGGTGTGAGTTATATCAGCGACGAAAAAATAATAGATTTTGAGACGTATGATCTGAGTGGCCAGATTCTGACTCGGACGAAAATTTCACTCGATGAAATAAAAATGGTTTGTCAATTCGACCAGGACTACGTCAACCCTTTACTCGGGCGCTCACACACTGCATCGCGGTAGAAAAAAATTTTTCTTTCTTAATTTTTGACCCAATAAAAAAATTGGATTCATCGGCAGCGGGGTGGTCAGTTTCGATGCTGTTCACCTTTTAAGGTAATTTTGGGTATGACACACCCCATTTTTATCGTTTGAATTTAGCTACGCTGCCTTCCTTTCATCCTGTAACAAACAAAAGAAATCCGGCAATGTAAGGTTGTGTATTTTCAGAACTCTGATAAGTGATTTTAGCGTCACATTGGTCTTTCCGTTCTCCATCCTCCAGTAATGAATTTCGGGTAATTCGAACTGATTTGCGAATTGTTTTAAAGTCTTGAATCCTTTTTTCTCGCGAAGTTCAGCTAACTGCATGCCTACTGCTTTCAGGAACTTTTCGAATTCTCGTTGTTTCATATCATTAACAATTTCAAGGTATGATAAAAGAAAATGATGCCGCAACAGTTGCATTGGCACAATATTTTTCGTGGCGTACAGATGTCTCAGTCTAAGCTTGAGATAAAACCCTAACCGAAGCTCATTCCAACCGATGGTTCCGTTAAAAAAATGCCTTCTTGTCACTGACGACCCGGATGATCACGTGGCTTTCACTGACGCCATTGCCGAAACCGCAGCAAATACGATCGTGCTCGCGGTTCTCGATAGTCAGAAAGCACTAGCATTACTACTTGAGAAGGCGCTCTTACCCGACTATATTTTTCTTGATCTTTCCATGCACGCGATCAATGCGCAAACGTTTGTTTCTGCTCTAAGAAAGGATGAAACCCTATCCAGAATCCCGACGGTGCTGTACGGCGACACGCAGGCATTCAACGCTGTCAATCATCATCCAAACCTCATCTTCTTCAACAAGGATTATTCATATTCAGATGTGATCGCTTTTGTTCAGAAGCTATTGATCGCTTAACACTGTAATCCGAGTTCACCCGAAATGAGTTCGCATTACACGCGATGATCGGTTAAGGTTGGATATTGTAATGATAGTATGGCTGAAACGCCTGAAATCGCGCTTCGAGTTCAAATTGAATTACATCATTCAGATTATGCACGATCTCAGTCTTCTTCGTGGTTTGATCGATCATCACTGCACCGTTGTCAGTAATTAAAAATATGCGCGAGAAATTCGGTTGCCACATTTGTCCGAGCATACGTAACCTGATCAGAATGCCTGAGTTGGAGTCTTTCAGCTCAAATAACAATCTCTTCAACTCGCCAACTGAAATTGTGTCGTTCGTGTTTGCTAGAATCGGCTTACCCTCCATTCCTTTTGCTTTTTCGAAGCAGCCAAAATAATCATACCACCTCCCTCTTTTATGATAATTCAGACACGACGTAACAGCCGGTGGTACAATATTTATCGTCCCATAACCACCTGCGAAAGTTTAATGGTAAATCTATGCAGCGACCTATTCAAAGATCCAATATCTGAACGCCAATCGGGGGTCGCCACGAAACCAGCGCCCCTCTATCTACATTTCTATGAAAAATATTAAGACATCCTTACTCCTGTTCCTTGTGCTATATTCTATGACAGGATGTTATACGATGCGAAAGTCAAAAGGTGGAGGGCAGATAGATAACCTACGGCAACGATACATTAACACGGCTGATATTCTACTTTTACCGGGATACAACATAGAAGCTGTGGCGCAAGGGTTAACATTTCCAAGCTCGGTCACTTTTGATGAAAAAGGAAATCTCTATGTTGTTGAAACAGGATATGCTTATGGTGAAGTATGGCTTGAACCGAAGCTGATCAGGCTCGACAAAGCCGGACAATCGGTCATCGCAAAAGGAAAAAAGAATGGCCCATGGACGAGCGTCAGGTTTCACGACGGTAATTTTTTTGTCTCTGAAGGAGGTGCAATGGAAGGAGGAAAGATTTTGAGAATTTCGCCCGAAGGAAGAATCACCGCATTGGTTGAGGGACTTCCCAGCATTGGCGATCATCACACCAACAATCTGGTAATTAAAGACAACTACATTTATTTCGGGCAGGGAACAGCGACAAACGCTGCCGTGGTTGGCCCCGACAATAAAGAGTTCGGCTGGCTTACACGCAGAAAGGATTTCCATGATATTCCCTGCGGCGATGTTGTACTCACAGGTGAGAATTTTGAAAGCGAAGATGTGCTCACAGAAATTGTTGGCGACAAAGCGTTGACGGGAGCATTTTCATCTTTCGGAACAAAGACATCGCCGGGGCAGGTGATCAAAGGCGCAGTGCCGTGTACCGGCGCAATTCTTCGCATTCCTGTTGATGGTGGTAAAGTGGAGGCTTACGCGTGGGGGTTGCGAAATCCATTTGGCATTGCCATCTCACCTGCCGGTAAAATTTATGCAACTGAAAATGCATACGACGACAGAGGTACCAGGCCCGTATGGGGTGCAGGTGATGTGTTGTGGGAGATAAAAGAAAACATGTGGTATGGCTGGCCGGATTTTTCAGAAGGCAAACCGATAAAATTTGATGAAGAATTTAAAGTACCAACAGAAACAAAAGTAAAACCGTTGTTGCAAAAGCATCCGAATGATCCACCAGAGCCGGCTGCCATCCTTGGTGTGCATTCATCTTCATGCGGATTTGACTTTTCACGAAGCCCCGCCTTTGGGTTTGAGGGCGAAGCATTCATCGCACAGTTTGGCGACATGGCACCGAAAGTCGGGAAGGTGTTGGCGCCAGTAGGCTTCAAGGTTGTAAGGGTTGATGTGAACACAGGTGTGATCCGTGACTTCGCGGTTAACAAAGGGAAACGCAATGGTCCTGCTTCCCAATTGGAAACAGGTGGTCTGGAAAGACCAATATCCGTGGTGACAGATACAGATGGCAGTGCGTTATATGTTGTTGACTTTGGCATCCTGAAAATGACTGACAAAGGGCCTGAGCCGCAGGTAAACACCGGTGTCATCTGGAAAATAACACGGAAGTGAATATGAAAAAGATAATGTTGATCGCCTTGATTTCCTTTGGGTTTCTTTCATTGATGTTGCATGCGTGCTCTTCTCGCAAGGCAGAACCGCACAAGGGGGAAGAGTTTCAAGCGAAAGATGAACACGTGGCGAACGGTGAGAAAATGTTTATGGAACATTGCCAGAAGTGTCATCCTGGTGGAGAAGCCGGGCTCGGGCCCGCTATTAATTCCAACCCTGCGCCGCAGTTTGTGAAACGTTTTCAGATGCGTCATGGGCTTGGCACTATGCCTTCATTTACTGAAAAAGAAATTTCGGAAGACAACTTGAAAAATATTTCAGACTATTTAAAAGCACTGAAGTCATACTAGCAAGAAGTACCGACTATGCTCACCTGGCTGCTTCGGTGGAACGCTTATTATCGATATTTACAAGCATGTTTAACTAAACGCCTGTTCTATGAATTCAAAAACATTTCAGATCATTCTTGGTATAGCGACACTGGTGATTGTTGTTATTACATTGTTACTCACGATCAAGGAAGGCAAGCGTCTTTTGGATAATGAGAACGATAAGCCTGTTGTTTACGCCATGAATGAATCTATTTCCTCATTGCAGCAGAGCCCGATCGCGTAACCCGCGCTTCACTTCAGCATGAAACGTGATAGGACGCTAAACTTTTTGCTTCGCTTTCGTGAGCATGCGCAATGCGTTTCGCTTGAGCGAAATGTGTTGCTTGATATGCTTGTCTTCCATAAAACGTTTTTCAAACACTCGCAGAATATCCCATTCTGTCACAACACCTACAATCTCCCTGGTGTGGCGATCCGCAACAGCTAGTGTGTTTTGACTTGTCTTCAGCATAATCTCCAGCGCAATATCCAACGTGTTATCGGGATAGATCGTCAGCGGTGGTTCCTCCAGCAGCGAGCCGGCGAGCAACCCTTCGTCGCGTGCGTCAAAAACCTTTCTCTTATTAACAATTCCGATTGGGCGAGTTTCATTCATTATGACCAGGAACTCATCTTCACTTTCAATGAGTATGGGCTTAAGCTTGACAATTGCTTCGTGGGCATTACATTTAATACTGCTTGACAGGTCGTGATAAACATCGGCCACTGTTTTTAATTCCAACACATCCGGTCTGTAATTCTCGGGTAGCTGAATGCCGCGCCGGACAATTTTTTCTGTCATAATTGTTGTGCGCATCATCAGGAAAGAAATGAGATAAGCTGTCGAGCATCCCGCGATCAATGGCAACAGTGTGCTTTCCTGCATCGTCGTTTCCATTGCAAATACAATTGACGTTAATATTGCGCGTGATGCACCGGCAAAGAGCGCGGCCATCCCAATCAATGCCGCCAGGGGAATGCTAATATTGACTTCGGGAAAATATTGCTGCGCGGCCATTCCCAGCAAACATCCGATCGCGCTGCCAATAGTCAAAAGCGGCGCAAGCGTTCCACCCGAAGTACCGCTACCAAGTGCGATCGCCCATGAAAGAAATTTCCACAGACAGAGTGACAGTAATACATACAATGACAATTCACCGGAAAGGGCATCCGTAATGTTATAATATCCGACACCTAATGTGCGCGGAGCAACAAAACCGATTGCGCCGACGGCAATGCCACCAATTGCCGGCCACCACATCCAGTGCACTGGCAATTTTTCAAATGCATCTTCAATCGCGTAGACTGCTTTTGTTACGAGTACAGAAATAACGCCGACAACTGCGCCAATCGCAGCATAGACTAATACCGCCCAGCTGTCTACGCCAGTGACTTCCGGCATTGGAAACGTTGGCTCTGTTGAAAAGAGCGCAAAATGCATACACGCCCCGGTGATGCAAGCGATCATTACAGGAACGAAACTCTTTGCAGAAAACTCAAAAAGCAAAAGCTCGATAGCTAAAAGAATCGCCGCGAACGGCGTTCCAAAAATTGCCGTCATACCTGCCGTTGCGCCCGCCGCCAGCAAGACTTTTCTTTCTTGCGCAGTAATGTGCAATGTTTGTCCACAGAAGGAACCCAGTGCTCCGCCAGTTGAAATGATCGGGCCTTCTGCACCAAACGGCCCGCCCGTTCCGATAGACACGGCCGACGACAGTGGTTTCAGAATTGTTACCATTGGATGTATCTTGCTCTCCTCAGTGACAATCTTTTCCATTGCTTCGGGAATGCCATGACCGCGGATGGCACGTGAACCAAACTTCGCCATAAGCCCGACAATGATGCCGCCCAAAACCGGAATAAGGATGACAAAATATCCAAGCGTATGTTCTGCGGGAGAAGTTTCGTGAAAGGAAAATGTACCGAAGAAAAATATATTCGTGAATAGTCCGATCAGCATCACCAGCAACTTTGCAATGAACCCGACGATCACGGCATTCACCAATGCAAGCATTGTGATGTAAAGAATACGTTTTGTGTTAGCTGGCGGCAATGTAGGTAGCCCCGGCGACGGTGCTTCTGCGCGATGGATATTATCGTCCGTTTTGGTAGTCATTTCTGCCTGTGAGAGAAGTAAGTGGAAAAAAGGCCAAGTATAGTAGAATGAGACGGATTTTATTTTGACTTATGTCAATTTGAACAAATTAGGCAATGGCTCCTTATGCGAGCAGCGACACGGTCTTTTGAATCCTTTTTAACTGATCGGGCCCTGAAAATTCCAATGCGCGACCGCGTGCGGAGATTAATTTTTCTGCTTTTAAAATTTTTAACATACGCGCCAGGGTTTCATTTGATGTACCTACAAGACATGCCAGGTCGGCCTTTGCCAATGATATCCGAATCGGCCACTTGTTTTTCTCGCGATACTTAACTGATAAAATTAAAAGATTGAGCAGCAGTCTTTCCTTCACGGTTGTGCTCGAGTGAAGCGAAATCGTATTCACCCATACGGTGAACTCATGGCTAAGAAATTTCAACAATGTACTTGATAACGCAAACGACCTTTCGACCAACGTCAGAAAATGTTTTTTCGAAATAAAAGTGATCGCGCATGGCTCCAGCGCGGTTGCGCTTACAGGATATCGTTCGTTTGATAGCAGCGGGCGATAGCCGATCATTTCTCCGGCAACGTGGATGTTCATGATCTGGTCCGAACCCGATAATGTGCGTTGGAAAAGTTTCACTTTTCCACGGTTTAAGATATACACGCCTTTCGGTAGATCGCCTTCTTCGAAGATGACAGCACTGCGCAGATATTTTTTTTCAACGCCGCGGCTCATCAACCATGAAAAGTCTTTATGTGTGAGCGACTCGCTCAACGGGCTGGCAATGAAATAGTAGTTCTTTAGTTCCACAACAGGCAGACAGGATCCAAAAATCAGAGCGATATTAGATATTTTTCTGCTAGCGTAAAACTGCGAGGCACTCTCCTGTCAGCGAAGGCGAGGAATCGTTTCCAAAACAGGTGGCGCTTAAATGGCTTTCATCACAAAGTTGACGATAGCATCACAACGGCTGTTGCCGAATTCGAAAACTTCAGCGCCTGCCGAGAGCTTGTATAAGCTTTCTTTCAGGAGCGCTTTTGCGCGATGCAATCTTACCTTGATATTTGAATCGGTAAGGCCAAGTGCTTCGGAGATCTGGCCATTGTCCATGCATTCGATTTCTTTCAACATGTAGATCACCCTGTATTTTTCTGGTAGCGAGTCGATCGCACGTTCCAGGATCTGCTGCGATTCCTGGCGAATGATTTTCTTCTCTGGGTTAATCTGCATATCGGATATTTTTACAGCTTCCAGGCGAACTGTCATTTCGTTCAGCGAAAGCACATGTTTTCGTTTTAAATCTTTCAGGCGGAGAAGCGCCTCGTTTATGCCGATGCGTATCAGCCAGGTTGAAAAGGTTGCATCTCCACGAAACTGGTACAGCTTGTCAAAACCTTTCAGGTACGCGTTCTGCATTGCATCCTGAACTTCGTCTTCATCTTTCAGATATCCACGGATAACGCGGTAAAGTGTTTGATTATA
>Ga0196965_1000482_pt1 | contig 23135 bp, 15 predicted proteins | sample S1_20metaG_FD_148668 | JGI IMG/M metagenome (GOLD analysis project Ga0196965, IMG submission 148668) | Soil microbial communities from Anza Borrego desert, Southern California, United States - S1_20 | ecosystem: Environmental > Terrestrial > Soil > Desert | place: USA: California | collected... | reverse complement strand
CAAATATTTACACATGATGAAAGACCGCGTTCATTCGCTGGATAAATTCATTAAGGACATCACCGACTACTCACGCAATAACAGGCTGGAAATCACGCACGAAAAAGTTAAGCTCATTGACCTCGCACAGGAAGTATGGGAAAGCCTTAAATTCACTCCCGAGGCGCAACCGATTTCCTTTGAAGTAAACATTGATGATGCTGTCGTTGTGGAGTCCGACAAAAACCGACTGAAGGTGATCATGAGCAATCTTATTTCCAATGCCATTCGCTACCATGATGAACGAAAACCAAATCAATTCATCCGGCTTGAGGTAGAAGTACGTGATCGAAACTTTTACCTCAAAGTAGAAGACAACGGACAAGGCATTGCCTCCGAATACCAAAACCGCATTTTCGATATGTTCTACAGGGCGAACGAAAAATCAAAAGGCTCTGGACTAGGGCTTTACATTGTCAAAGAAGCACTTGCCAAGTTATCTGGCACCATCCACCTTGAATCCGCTCCCGGTATCGGAACTACCTTTACCGTTAAACTACCCAACCGCTAGGAATCAGTTCATTAAAGTTTATGGATGATAGCCCGAAAGTGAATTTATATTTTCGGCAACTGCGTTGGGTTATTATCTTTGCCGCCTATGGCCATTCAAGAAGACAACCTTTTTAAAAATGTGATTTCCCATGCCAAGGAGTATGGGTTTGTTTTTCCTTCAAGTGAAATTTATGATGGATTAAGCGCAGTATACGACTATGGTCAAAATGGCGCCGAGTTAAAAAATAACATTAAGGAGTATTGGTGGAAATTCATGACACTCCTCCACGATAATATTGTTGGTATTGACGCAGCGATCTTTATGCATCCTACCACCTGGAAAGCTTCTGGTCACGTCGATGCATTCAACGATCCGATGATCGACAACAAAGATTCGAAAAAACGTTATCGCGCTGATGTGCTGATCGAAGATGCTATTAGCAAGATGGAAGAGAAGATAACGAAAGAAGCCGACAAGGCAGCCAAACGCTTCGGCGATTCATTCGATCGTGAAATGTTCCTGAGTACTAATCCGCGTGTGCTTGAGTATCAAAAGAAAATTGACGATACCAACGCAAGGTTAAAAGACGCGATGGGCTCGGGCAACATGGCAGCAATGAAGCAACTGATTGAAGATCTCGAAATAGCAGATCCAATATCGGGCACAAAGAACTGGACCGAAGTTCGCCAGTTCAACCTGATGTTTTCTACGGAGATCGGCTCGCTGGCGGAAGATGCCAGCAAAATTTATCTTCGTCCGGAAACAGCACAGGGTATTTTTGTAAACTTTCTCAATGTGCAGAAAACCGGTCGCATGAAAATTCCCTTCGGGATAGCACAGATCGGTAAGGCTTTCAGAAATGAGATCGTAGCCCGCCAGTTTATTTTCCGCATGCGTGAGTTCGAACAGATGGAAATGCAGTTCTTCATTAAACCTGGGGAAGAAATGAAGTGGTATGAATTCTGGAAAGAAAAAAGAATGAAATGGCATAAAGCACTGGGTTTAGGTGAAGACAACTATCGCTTCCACGATCACCTTAACCTGGCACATTATGCGAATGCAGCGTGTGATATCCAATTCAATTTTCCAATCGGATTTAAGGAATTGGAAGGCATCCATTCACGCACTGATTTTGACCTGAAGAATCACGAAAAATACTCAGGTAAGAAGCTGCAATATTTTGATCCTGAATCAAACCAAAGTTACATCCCTTATGTGGTCGAAACGTCTATCGGACTAGACCGTTGTTTCCTGGCCGTTTTATCCAAATCTTACCATGAAGAAAAGCTTGAAGATGGCAGTGAACGTGTGGTTCTTCGTATACCTCCACCGTTGGCACCCCACAAAGTCGCGATTCTTCCGCTCATGAAAAAAGATGGGCTGCCGGAAAAAGCAGAAACTGTAATGAATGAATTGAAATACGACTTGCGCTGTTTCTACGAAGAAAAAGATGCCATCGGTAAACGTTACAGAAGGCAGGATGCCATCGGCACACCCTACTGTATTACAATAGATCATCAAACGCTTGAAGATGATACCGTAACGATACGTGACCGAGATACCATGAAACAGGAACGCGTACGCATTGCAGACGTGAAATCGAAACTTATCGATGCATGCTCGATTAATAACATTCTGCGTAAAATTTAATCCATGGTAGCCATTCTGTGTATCGTCGGAGTGGCTATCTGTTTATTATATCATTATAATTCCGAAATAAGGGAGGGATTCGACCGAAAGGCTGCGCCAATTAAGAGCAAGATACTTCCGGTCCCCCGGCGTGTTCATGAAATCCTGGAAAAGTATTTCAGCTATTATCAGAAACTCAGCCCTGAAAATAAAAACCGGTTTGCGCGCAAGGTTGTTAAATTTCTATACACTAAACGTTTCATTCCCCGTAACGTTGATGAAGTCACCATAGAAGCAAAAGTATTAATCGCCGCCTCGGCCGTTCAGCTAACGTTTGGACTACCCGATGTTTACCTGCAACACTTTACTAAAATTCTGGTCTATCCGAATGATTATTACTCTTCCATTACAAAACGTTACCATAAAGGTGAAGTTAATCCGTTGTTCGGAATAATCGTGCTGTCATGGCAAAGCTTCATAGATGGATATATTTATCCAACCGATTCATTCAACCTCGGACTTCATGAAATGGCACATGCCCTGCGCCTGGAAAATATCATCCGAAATGAAGAATATGCTTTCTTTGATGAAGATCTGATGGAAAAATTTGATGCGTATGCAAAAAAGGTGTGCGACCGCATGGCGCATGAAGAAGTTACTTTTTTTCGTCCCTATGCCTGTACAAATGTGCATGAGTTCTTTAGCGTAGCAGTGGAGAATTTTTTTGAACGCTCCAGGGAATTCAGTGACCAGTTACCTGAGTTGTACAACATCTTAAAAACGTTGTTAAACCAGGATCCGGTTTTAACAACAACACAAGGCGAAATATAAATCAACGTTGTATTAGCGCTGGCCGCGCTCATGGCTTCTATATGTCGCTCCATCGACGCTTTTATTCAATGCGATTTTCCCTGTCCTGTTAAGGACACGATACTTTCATTATCATTGTAAAAATTTTTCAACCATGAATTGGGAACACCTGCTTTCGGCATCGCGACAAGGTCAAAAAACTACGTTAGCAACAGTCTCATCGCGCAGTGCTTTTGAGCAGGATTTTGATCGCATCATCTTTTCGCACCCTTTCCGAAAACTTCAGGACAAGACACAGGTGCACCCGTTACCTGAACATGACTTCGTACATACACGTCTTACCCATAGTCTGGAAGTATCGAGTGTAGGACGTTCTCTCGGCCGAAAAGTAGGTGACGTTATCGTGCAGCGACATCCGGAACTGGAGAAAAACTTCTCCTTATATGACTTCGGCGCCATTACTGCTGCAGCATCGCTTACACATGACCTTGGTAATCCGCCCTTCGGCCACGCAGGCGAAGACGCACTGGGGGATTTTTTTTCAGAAACAACATACGGAAGATCTTTTGAAAGCCAGGTGACACCAGGGGAATGGGGCGACCTCACTTCGTTTGAAGGAAACGCACAAGGATTCCGCATTATCAACAGCAATGTTTATGGTTTAAAACTTACCCTTGCAACACTCGGTGCTTTCACCAAGTATCCTTGTGCTATTGATATTAATCCGCGCGACAAATCAAGAAAGAGTCAAAAGAAATACGGGTTTTATCAATCCGAAAAAAAATCATTTCAACAGATCGCGGAAGCGCTGAGCTTACATAAGATTACAACGCAGGCCTGGTGCCGGCATCCCCTTGCCTTTTTGGTGGAAGCCGCTGACGATATTTGTTACAGCATCATTGATCTTGAAGATGGATGTCGTCTCGGACTGATCACATTTAATGATACAGTTGACTTACTTTCCCATATCCTCAAGGATGATTTCAAACCGGAAAAACTACGTGAAATGAGGGGGCAAAATGAAAAGATCGGTGTACTCCGTGCATTAACGATCAACAAGCTTGTAGATGAGTGCACCAAGGTTTTCCTTGAGCACGAAAGCAAGATCCTGGCGGGTAGTTTTGACCAGGCTTTAACAGATCTTTGTGATTCCAAAGATGTACTCAGCCAGATCAGCAAAACCTCCGTCGAGTTAATTTATCGTGCACGACATGTGGTAGAAATCGAGGCCTCAGGACACGAAGTATTACCCGGGTTACTCCATGAGTTCATTCAGGCTGGTGAGCTTTTGATCCAAACCAGAAACGCGGTGAAGCAGACCGTTCCGCGAAAGTATCAGAACATCGCCTTGCTATTTCCCATTGAGACTCGGATAGCGATTGAAAAAGCAGGAGCTACCTACGAAATGCTGCGTCTCGTGCTGGATTTTATTTCAGGGTTAACGGATAAACATGCGCTGTCTCTATATCGCAAAATCAAGGGCATTTCCCTTTAACGCAAAGATAATAATTCTCCCGCTTTATGCTGGTGTAATATTTCCGCACAGCCGAGGTTAATCCGCTTCTGCTGAACCTTGAAACTTTCTAAAATTCATTAGCTTTGGCGACGAAAAACTATCACCGCGCTATCTTTTATGTGGAATAAAGTCGCCCAATTCATCATTCGCTTTCGTTTACCGCTGATCGGCGCTATTGGGCTGGTAACCTTGATTATGGGCTATTATGCCACGAAGGTCGAAATGAGTTACGACTTTGCACGAACTGTACCGGTAGATGATCCTGACATGGTGACTTTGACCAAATTCCGGGAACAATTTGGTGAAGACGGGAACATTATTGCAGTAGGCTTAAAGGACAGTGCAATCTATACACTGAAGAATTTTGAAGCGTATCGCAGATTAACCAATACGGTACGCGGCTTCAATGGTGTAAATGAAGTAATTTCAATTCCTGCCCTTAAAATGATCTTGAAAGACACGGCAGAATCCAGATTTTACCTTGCTCCCATTTTTCCGGATAAAATAGAAAATCAGCAACACCTCGACAGCCTGTTGGTTCTTGTGCAGGGCCAGCACATTTACATGGATCAGTTGGTTAACGCCTCCAATGGCGCCACCATGATGTTGATCTCTGTTCAAAAAGACGTGATGAACTCATCAAAACGTGAACCGCTCATTGACGGATTACGTGAGGCTGGAAAAAAGTTTGAAGAGGAGACAGGCATTTCTTTACGGTATGCCGGATTACCATTCATACGAACCATCGTTGCCAATTCTGTAAAAAAAGAAATGCAGATTTTTCTGTATGCTTCTGTACTTATCACAGGAATTATCATGTTCATTTTCTTCAGGTCTTTACGGGCAGTGATATTCTCAATGATCATTATTGGAATTGTGGTGATCTGGACGTTAGGAACACTTTCGCTTTTTGGATTCAAAATCACGTTGCTTAGCGGATTGATTCCACCTGTTATTGTAACCCTGGGTATCACGAATGCCATTTACCTGTTGAATAAATACCACCTGGAGTTTACAAAATCAAAAGATAAAATGAAAGCCATTAGCGTGGTGGTTCAGAAAATGGGACTCGCCACGTTTCTCACCAACCTTACCGTAGCGATTGGTTTCCTTACTTTACTCGCCACCGATATATTGATCCTGCGTGAGTTTGGAATTGTGGCCGGTATCAATATTATGGTGTTGTTCTTTGTCAGCCTTGTGATGATCCCTGGCATTTTTTCATGGTTGCCAACACCTTCTGAAAAACATTTACGCCACCTCAATTTCAGAATCATGGGTGAATTCCTGAAGATGATTGATCTTCTTGTTCACCGTCAGCGCAGCATGATCTACATCGGTTCCATTGCCCTGGCTGTTGTGTCGCTGATTGGCATTCTACAATTAAAATCCGTCTCCTTTATGGTAGACGATGTTCCGGAAGACAGCCAGGTAAAAAAAGATCTTGATTTCTTTGAAGCAAACTTCAGTGGCATCATGCCGTTGGAAGTAGTGGTAGAATTCAAAACAAAGCGAAGACGTCCGATCCTGGATGTTGCAAATCTTAAAAAGATAGAAACTTTTGAAAACTTTCTGGACTCAATCCCGATGGTTTCCAAGCCAGTTTCTGTCTTAAGTTTTATCAAAGCATCCAAACAGGCTTTTTATAATAATAATCCTGACCGATACACGCTTCCCACTAAAAGCGAAGGCGCCTTCATCATGCGATACATGAAAGGGCAAACCGACAATAGCGGACTTTTCAAATCATTTGTTGATTCGACTTTTACCAAAATGCGCATCTCCAGCCAGATCGCTGACATTGGTTCTACGCGCATGGATTCACTCGTCCATCACGCAATCGAACCACGCATGAAAGAGATATTTACTTCCACGAAGAGGGATTCAATTAAAACCTCGGTAACCGGATCGACAAAAATATTCATCAAAGGAAATAAGTTTCTGGTCGCGAATCTCCAGGAGAGTTTACTCCTGGCTTTTTTACTGATTACACTCTCGATGGCGATTCTTTTCTCAAGTGTACGCATGATCATCATTTCACTCATTCCAAACCTGCTGGCCCTGATGATTACCGCAGGACTTATGGGCTATTTTGATATCCCGCTAAAGGCAAGTACGGCGTTGATCTTCAGTATTACATTTGGTATCTCTGTTGATAACTCGATTCGCTTCCTGGCAAAATACAGACAGGAAATTTTATCGAATAATTTTTTCATACCAGTCGCTGTAAGTGAAAGTATTCTTGAAACCGGTAAAAGCATTATGTACACATCGATTGTTCTATTTGCCGGCTTCATCATATTTACATTCTCTGATTTTGGTGGTACCATAGCCCTTGGGTTGCTTACGTCTATCACTCTCGTTATTTCCATGTTCACCAACTTAATTTTACTTCCTGCACTCATCATGACGTTCGATAAGCCCAAACGTAAAAAAGGCGATTACCAACTCATCGATGATTTTGATGCTTCCTTTTATGGTGAAAGCGAAGATGAAGAAATTGATCTGAACAAAATCACGATTCACAACCGCCACTCTGCAGCTGAGTAAGTCAGTTCAAGGTTTAAAGTTCATAGTTCAAGGTTAGGACATCACGCCAACCTTAAACCATGAACCATCAACCTCAAACCTTTAACCTTTACATGCTTCGGAATTCGTAATTAAGAAATATCTTTGATTTGAGAGCCTTAAAGTTTTAAGTAACCCGTTAGTAAATGAAAAAGGAACAAATAAATGCCTTGTTTAAGAAATTCGAAGATGCTCGTTACATCTATGAAAGCATAGAGTGCTGGAGCGCAAGGGAACTGCAACAAATTTTGGGATACGCTAAATGGGAAAATTTTTTAAAAGTAATTAATAAAGCAAAAACAGCTTGTGTGAGAAGTGGTATTGAAATGAAAAACCATTTTCCTGACATCAGGAAAATGGTACCGCTGGGAAGTGGTTCTGAAAGAGAAATACTAGACATTGCACTAACAAGATACGCTTGCTATCTAGTAGCACAAAATGGCGACCCTGCCAAAGTAGAAGTGGCTTTTGCCCAAACTTATTTCGCTGTACAAACCCGTAAACAAGAGATTATTGAAAAACGTCTGTTGGACCTGGCGAGAATTGCCGCACGTGAAAAACTTTCTAAATCAGAGAAAAAGCTTTCCGGGATAATTTATGAGCGAGGCGTTGACGAGAAGGGTTTCGCAATCATTAGAAGCAAGGGTGACACTGCATTATTTGGTGGTTTCAGCACTGGAGACATGAAACGCATTCTTAAAATTCCGGATAGTAAACCGCTAGCTGATTTTTTACCTACTCTCACTATTAAGGCAAAAGATTTTGCCACTGAACTTACCAGTCATAATGTCGTTGAAAAAGATTTAAAAGGCGAATATCACATTTCAAAAGAGCATATCGATAACAATCTTGCAGTAAGAAAAATGTTAAATGAGCGGGGTGTAAAGCCGGAAGCATTGCCTCCCGCCGAGGATATAGGAAAATTAAAACGAAAATTGAGCACCGATGAAAAGAACGTATTAAAAGGAGTAAAGAAAGTACCAAAAAGAAAAAATAATAACTAGCAGGACTTAAGTTCTTCTTCTAATTCTCGTGGTTTGTTGAGTTGCGCCTCTCGTTGGCATGAGCAGAATTGCTTTCAAAAAAAATCGAAGTAAGAATTAATATGCAACTAGTCATGATTCGCCTCTCGAAAATTATTTACACCTAACAATAAGGCTCGAATCTGGCACACCATCCGCGTCAAGACGTTTTAACCTTTACATGCTTCGGAATTCGTAATTAAGAAATATCTTTGCGGTCTTATTAAATCACAGAAGCAAGCTTTTAGATCATGGCTGGGAAGTATACAGAATACAAAGAGGTGAATTTTGCCAGAATTGCGGATGAAATCCTTGAGTTTTGGAAAAAAGAGAAGGTTTTTGAACAATCGGTTAACAACCGCGAGGGAGCGCCGGTATTTACATTCTATGAAGGACCACCATCCGCAAACGGAACACCCGGCATTCACCATGTGATGGGCCGCACGGTTAAAGATATCTTTTGCCGTTATAAAACACTCCAGGGCTTTCAGGTTAAACGAAAAGGCGGCTGGGATACCCATGGGCTTCCTGTCGAACTTCAAGTTGAAAAACAACTCGGCATTACCAAAGATGATATTGGCAAAAAAATCTCCATTAAAGAATACAATCAGAAATGCCGTGAAACAGTGATGATGTATAAGGATCAATGGGATGACCTTACCCGTAAAATGGGCTACTGGGTTGATCTCGAAAATCCATACATCACCTACGAAAGAGAATACATTGAATCCTTATGGTGGGCGTTAAAAAAACTTTACGACCGCAAGCTACTCTATAAAGGGTACACGATTCAACCCTATTCACCCGGTGCCGGTACAGGACTTAGCTCACACGAGTTGAATTTACCAGGATGTTATAAAGATGTAAAAGACACTTCCATCGTTGCGCAATTCAAGGTAAAAAAAGATAATACATCATCTTTTCTTTTTGATAAACCAACGGGCGATGTTTATATCCTTGCCTGGACGACTACACCATGGACACTGCCTTCAAACACCGCCCTGGCTGTAGGCGAAAAAATCGCATACCTTCAGGTTAATACCTTCAACCCATATACACATCAACCCGTTAGCGTTATCCTTGCCAAGGCACTTTTCGGTAAATATTTTTCAGAAAAGAATAAAGACTTAAAACTTGATGGATACAAAGCGGGTGACAAAACAATCCCCTTTGAGATCGTGCAGGAATTCACCGGCAAGCAAATGGTCGGTATACGGTACGAACAACTCATGCCCTATGTGCTGCCACTTACTGATGCCGACAAGGCGTTCCAGGTAGTCGCCGGTGATTTCGTTACGACCGAGGATGGTACAGGCGTTGTACATACCTCACCTACGTTTGGTGCCGACGATTTCAGGGTAGCTAAACAAAATGGCATTCCAGCATTAACCGTTCTGGACGAAGCCGGCAATGAAATGCCTACCGTCGATAAAAAAGGTAAATTCATTTCGCAGGTAGGCGTGAAGTTGCAGGAAGGCGTAACCAGATATGGTATTAAAACACACAAGTCATTGGGCGCCGACGATTTTTATGTGAAGAATTATACCGGTGAAGATGAAGCGCATGCGGACTATAAAACGACGGATGTAATCATCTCCATTATCCTTAAAGAAGAAAACAAGGCGTTTAAAGTAGAGAAATACGAACACACTTACCCGCATTGCTGGCGTACAGATAAACCTGTTTTGTATTATCCGCTTGACTCGTGGTTTATCAAAACCACCGCGTTGAAAGACCGGATGGTGGAGCTAAACAAAACAATCAACTGGAAACCGGAGTCTACGGGCTCGGGTCGATTCGGAAACTGGCTGGAAAATCTTGTGGATTGGAATCTATCACGGTCGCGCTACTGGGGAACACCGCTACCGATCTGGAGAACCACAGATGGCAAAGAAGAAATCTGCATTGGTTCACTGGGTGAACTTAAAAAAGAAGTTGAAAAATCAGTTAAGGCTGGTTTTATGAAAGCTGAACTCCCCGAAGATTTCGACTTACACCGCCCGTATGTTGATGACGTTATATTGGTTAGTGAGTCTGGTAAAGAAATGTTTCGCGAGCCCGACCTGATCGATGTGTGGTTTGATTCCGGTGCTATGCCTTTTGCACAATGGCATTACCCTTTTGAAAATAACGATACTTTCAACGCAAATCATCCTGCCGATTTTATTGCCGAAGGCGTTGATCAGACACGTGGGTGGTTTTTTACACTTCATGCAATATCCACCATGACGTTTGATAACGTCGCATTCAAAAACGTGATCTCAAACGGATTGGTACTCGATAAAAACGGCAATAAAATGTCCAAGCGATTGGGCAACGTAGTTAATCCGTTTGAAACATTATCAAAATTCGGCCCTGATGTAGTGCGGTGGTATATGATTGAAAATGCACCACCATGGGACAACCTGAAATTTGATTTTGAAGGCATTACCGAAGTGCAACGCCGTTTCTTCGGCACACTCCAAAACACGTATTCGTTCTTTGCATTGTATGCCAACATTGATGGCTTTGTAAAGGATGAAATGAACAATGTTCCTTTTGAAAAGCTTACGCATTTGGATCGTTGGATCATTTCAAAACTTCAATCACTGGTCACTGAAGTAACAACAGCGTACGAAGAATACGAACCAACACGCGCCGCGCGTGCCATTCAGGATTTTGTAAACGACCATCTCTCCAATTGGTATGTTCGCCTGAATAGAAAGCGCTTCTGGTCTACAAAGGTCAATGCAGATAAGGATGACAAGAAAGCCGCATATGAAACATTGTATGAATGTCTAATGGTTACGGCGCAACTCATGGCGCCGATCGCACCTTTCTTTAGTGAATGGTTATATAAAAACCTGACAGAACAATTACGGGAAGCTGCAATCAAAAATAACACACCTTTAAAACATACCTCCATCCACTTAACCGCGCTAACAAAAGCTGAAACTAACCGCATGGATCCGGAACTCGAGAAGTCCATGGAGTATGCACAAAAAATCTGCTCGCTCGTTCACTCAATTCGCAAGCACGCGAAGGTAAAAGTACGTACACCACTGCAACGAATTCTTTTACCTGTGATCGAAGCAGCATTTGCAAAAAGAATTAAAACCGTAGAAGAAATCATCCTTGCCGAAGTAAATGTGAAAGCGATAGAATATATCGACGATACATCCGGTGTGTTGGTGAAAAAGGTAAAACCGAACTTCGCCAAGCTGGGCAAGCAATATGGACCTAAACTGAAAGAAGTTTCAGCTGTTATCGCAGGTTTCTCAAAAGAAGAAATTAACACCATAGAAAAACAGGGTACGCTTACTAAAGCAGGATACGATCTAGTACTGGAAGATGTATTAATTTCATCTGAGGATATCCCCGGCTGGTCAGTTGCTTCAGAAGGCGGAATAACGGTTGCCCTGGACGTTACCATCACAGAAGCACTAAAGAAAGAAGGAATTGCCCGTGACTTTGTTAACCGGGTACAAAACCTTCGTAAGGATATGGGATTAGAAGTACTGGACAAAATTGGAATTGAAGTGGAGCGCGATGGCGAAATGGTTACCGCTGCGCTCACCGAATTCAAAGATTACATCAGTACGGAGACACAAGCCCTTACATTCGACTTAAAAGACACGGTTGCAGAAGCCACTGAAGTTGACATGGATGAGTTCATCCTGAAAGTAAAGATCAGTGTAAAGAAATAATTGCATCATTTTTAATATTATTACGGTAGGTAATGAAAGTTTACAGGTATTTTATTCTTGCACTGGTTGTGATCATTCTCGATCAGGTTTCGAAACTTTTAGTGCATGAGTTCATGGAGCTTCATGAGGAGATCACCGTGATTGGAAATGAATCGTATGGGTTTAAGCTGCATTACCTGCTTAACCCGGGAATGGCTTTCGGTATCCGATGGAATAATGAATTCGGGAAACTTGCCCTCACCGTGTTTCGCATTATTGCCATGTTCGGCATCGGATATTATCTCTGGAAGATGGCAAAAAAAGAAGCAAAATCAGGCTTCCTGTGGTGTATGGCGCTCATCCTGGGGGGTGCAGTGGGAAACGTGATCGACAGTACGTTCTATGGCGTATTGCTCAACAATCATCCGCATGATTCACCCACACCCTGGTTCCACGGGCAGGTGATTGACATGCTGTATTTTCCCTTGTTTGATTTTACATTACCCTATTGGGTACCGTTAAAGGGCGGAGAATTTTTCACTTTTTTTAGCCCGGTGTTTAACATTGCCGATTCATCTATTTTCATTGGCGTCGTTATTATTCTTATTTTTCAAAAGCGTTTCTTTGGTGAACACCTGGATGAATCTAAACCCGAAGACGTTGCTCTGCCAGACAATCCAATATCAACCGAAAAAGATCCCACAATGCCCGACTCATCAAAGGATTAATCAATAAATTGAAGCGCCCTGATCATTAACCTAACCTGAACGCTCATGATGCAAGAACTCAACAATTTCCTGGCTACCATCGACAGTTATATTGGAGGCGCAAACTGGTTTGCCTACTTTCTGCTGGGAACCGGATTATTTTTCACCCTCTACCTGAAGTTCCCGCAGATTCGCTTTTTCAAACACGCCATCCGTATTGTACGCGGCAAATACGATAAGACTACCGATGTTGGCGACGCTTCCCATTTCCAGGCCCTTGCAACAGCGCTTTCCGGAACTGTTGGAACAGGAAATATTGCAGGTGTTGCGCTGGCCATTCACCTGGGCGGACCGGCTGCATTGTTCTGGATGCTGATGACAGCATTTCTCGGTATGACAACAAAATTTGTTGAAGTAACCCTCTCCCATAAATACAGGGAAAAAGATAACAAAGGGCATATCGCGGGTGGACCAATGTATTACATGAAGAATGCCATGAATGCCAGGTGGCTCGCCGTAATTTTTGCCATCGCCACTGTCCTTTCATCTTTTGGAACCGGAAACCTCCCGCAAATCAATAGTATCGCCAACGCGATGTATACTTCTTTCAACCTGAATCACATCATCACAGGCGGTGTGCTTACGGCGTTATTGGGCTTTATTATCATCGGTGGAATAAAACGAATTGCGCAGGTTTCAGAAAAGCTGGTTCCTTTTATGGCAATCACTTATTTCATTGGCTCACTGTTGATCATCTTTTTTAACATCGAAAATTTAATCCCTTCCATTCGTTCCATTGGTGCTGACATTTTCTCGGGAACAGCAGCTACCGGTGGATTTCTCGGAGCTACCTTTTCATTTGCCTTCAACCGCGGTGTCGCGCGTGGTTTATTTTCCAATGAGGCTGGCCAAGGTTCAGCACCGATTGCGCACGCTGCCGCTAAAGCACACGAACCTGTTTCTGAGGGTATGGTTGCAATTCTTGAACCTTTTATTGATACCATCATCATTTGTATGCTCACCGGACTCGTGGTGTTGTCTTCAGGTGCCTGGATGGACAAAATACAGAATGATTTTCAAGACACCGACCTGTACGTTCTTGCAGAACGCTACGATGACAAATCGGAAGCTGATCGTATGAAACTTTCCAACCACATGACGGAAAAGGAAACACTTCCTTTGTTCACCGGCGACCTTAATATTCAAAACGGAAAAATTACAAACACCGTTACGATAATTCATTCGCGTTCGCAGGCGGAAGATGTCTTTATTGAAAAAGACAAAGAACCATTTACTGGAACCTTGAAAATTATGAATGGGCGATTAATCCGTACCCAAGGTGATGGAAATATAAAATTCAGTGGCAAATCATTACTCGCCAGTGCGCCTTTAACCATTGAAGCATTTAAACGCGGGCCACTCGGAGATTATGGCGAGTATATCGTGACAATAGGATTACTTCTTTTTGCATTTTCAACAGCTATCTCGTGGTCGTATTATGGAGACCGCGCCATCACTTATCTGTTTGGCGCAGGGGCTGTCAAATATTATCACTTCGTATATGTAGCCGGATTTTTTGTGGCTTCTTTCACAGACACAACCATCATCTGGACTTTATCCGGCATTACGATCGCGTTGATGACTATTCCTAACCTTGTGGGGATTTTATGGTTACATAAAGACATGAAGAAAACACTCAACGATTATTGGGTTTCATTCCGCAATGATCGTCCTGACGATAAACACGGCCATCGACGGGATTGAGGTTTGAGGTTCGAGATTTCGAAAACTGATGTGTTTATCGCCTCCCCCTTGATACCGTCATCCTGATGCGTCGGTGCAACGCACAGACATGCAGAAGGATCCCCCGATCAGGAAAAAAAATGATTCGTAAGAAAAACCATGGTAACGCATGAGTGTCGGATAACACGTACGTTATTGACCAAACAAGCTCAAAGCTCAAAACTGTTTCCGTGTGTTGTGGATCACCAATACGTTTAGCTTTCCTAAAACCCCTGACCACTTAAGGGAATCATCGCGACTAACAACGAGGTGTGGTCAGAATCGAAACAACTTGAAGCTTGTAGCCTATAGCCTGAAGCTGATCGCAAAACGTAAGTTACGGATCAAACAAACGCGCAGCTCGAAACTCACAGCTCGCAGCTTTTCATGAATCTCCGGAACAGAAAAACGCGTACGAACTATGAACCTTTGAATTTTTTTCCTTTGCGGAAATTCTTTTTATTCTCGGCAAGCTTCTTCTTCGCCACTTTCTTTCCGGCCATTTTTTTATACGGCGTCTTTTTAGCAATCTTCTTCTTCTCCGCTTCACGCTTATCATGAAATGCGCCTTTAAAATCCGGATCCTCTCTTCTTCGTTGCAGATCAATTTCACGTTTCATTTTTTGAGACTCATCAAATGAAGTTTTTTCCATCGCCACATCTGCAGGTATTTCCCTTACGGGGATTTTTTCACGAATAAGCTTCTCAATTTTTTCGATGTGATAGGTCTCAGCAGTAGTTACAAATGTAATGGCTTTTCCTTCCTGAAACGCTCTTCCTGTTCGGCCAATGCGATGAACATAATCTTCATAGAGCAGCGGAACATCAAAGTTAATTACGTGCGAAACTTTAATGACATCAATTCCACGCGCCGTCACGTCGGTCGAAACAAGGATCCGCACCTTTCCCTCCTTAAACTCATCAACGGCATTGATGCGTGAGTTTTGCCCTTTATTGGAATGTATTACCCGCACAGTACCAAAGTCTTTCCGATCGAGATAATTGAAGACATTATTTGCGACGTCTTTGGTACGCGTAAAAATCATCACACGATTAAAAATTTCCCGGTCGCGAAGCAGGTACTCAAGAAAATTGATTTTAGTTTTCATGTTAGGCACATGATATAACACCTGCTCTACTTGTTTCGCAGGTGTAGCCTGTGGCGTAACTTCAACCTTCACAGGGAACTCAAGAAACTCGGCAGAAAGTTTTTCCACCTTTTCAGGGAATGTGGCTGAAAACAACATATTTTGTCTTTTACCCGGAAGCACTTCGAGTATTTTACGGATCTGTGGCATAAAGCCCATGTCCATCATTCGGTCCGCTTCATCCAACACGAGCATCTTAACCTGCTTCACTGGAAAATTGCCTTTGAGGTATAATTCCATCAGGCGCCCAGGCGTCGTCACAATAATGTCGACACCTTGTTCAATCATTTCAACCTGAGTTTTTGGTCCCACACCACCATACAGCGCAATGATTCTCAAATCCGTGTATTTCGCAAACGCTTTGGCATGAGCTGCAAGTTGCAGCGTAAGCTCCTTTGTCGGCGCGAGTATAATCGCCCGGGGCATATTGCCCTGTGCATGCTTTACCTTCATTAACAGGGGTAGCATATAGGCGGCAGTTTTACCCGTTCCTGTCTGTGCTATTCCGATTACTTCCTGACCACCCAGAATTAAGGGGATACATTTTTGTTGTATTCCCGTCGGGGTTTCAAAACCGAGGTCAGCCACAGCGTTAAGCAATTGGCGGTTCAGATTAAATTCTTCGAAAGATGTAATGGCAGACACGATTTGATTTTAATTTTACGGGCAATGAAAACGCTAATTGTAAACGCAAATATAGTCAACGAAGGTAAGGTGTTTCAGGGTGATGTCTTGATCCAAGATGAATACATTGAGCAGGTTGGCCAAAATCTTTCTTCCAATCAGGTAAATCGAACCATCGATGCGCGGGGACAATTCCTGCTTCCGGGTGTGATTGATGACCAGGTACACTTCCGGGAACCCGGATTAACACATAAAGCCACGATCTATTCCGAAGCAAAAGCGGCTGTTGCGGGAGGGGTAACGAGTTTTATGGAAATGCCCAATACAAACCCACCGGTTTTTACACAAGCACTGCTGGAACAGAAATATGAAATTGCCGCCCGTACTTCCCTGGCAAATTATTCCTTTTATATCGGCGCTTCTAACGACAACCTCGATGAGGTAATGAAAACCGACCTGACACAGGTTTGCGGGTTAAAGATATTTATGGGCTCCTCTACAGGAAATTTGCTCGTGGATAATGCTGAAATGCTCCAGGCATTCTTCTCGCGGTTTCCTGGATTAATTGCTACACACTGCGAAGATGAGGCTACCATTCGTGCCAACATGGAAACGTATAAAGAAAAATGGGGAGACGATGTCCCGATAGCATGTCATCCACTGATCCGAAGCGCCGAAGCGTGTTACAAATCTTCATCATTCGCTGTTGGGCTTGCCAAACAGTATGGCACACGACTTCATGTGTTGCACATATCTACCGCTAAAGAGACCCAGCTTTTCGAAAACAATACGCCACTGGAGATGAAAAAAATCACGGCCGAAGCATGTGTTCATCACCTCTGGTTTAATGATAAAGATTACGGGCGCTTGGGTACCCTTATCAAGTGGAATCCAGCGGTAAAAACAACAGCAGATCAGCATGAAGTATTGAATGCCCTGATAGACGGAAGAATCGATGTGATTGCGACCGATCACGCACCTCACACGCTTCAGGAAAAAGAAAATAGCTATTTCAAGGCACCGTCCGGAGGCCCGTTAATTCAACATAGCCTGGTCGCAATGCTTGAACTGCTCAGGGAGAAGAAAATATCCCTTGAAATGGTGGTTCAGAAAATGGCCCACAACCCTGCGGTTCTCTTTAATATCGAAAAGCGCGGATTTATCCGCGAAGGATATTTTGCTGACTTGGTATTGGTCGATATTAATTCTCCCTGGAGGGTGGAGAAATCCAATATTCTGGCGCAGTGTGGCTGGTCGCCTTTCGATGGTGAGACCTTTCATAGCCGTGTTACGCATACCTTTGTTTCCGGGCACCTTGCCTATGCACTTGGCGCCTTTAATGAATCAACAAAGGGCAAAAGATTGAATTTTACCGTTAAATGAATGTATCTTCACTCTTGGAAATTCAACAGGGCTGTCTAAATTTGCAGTCCTTAAATGGTGGATGTAGCTCAGTTGGTTAGAGCATCAGATTGTGATTCTGAGGGTCGCGGGTTCGAGTCCCGTCTTTCACCCGGTTAAACAAACCCTATGCTGGTCAGCCTTCATAGGGCTTTTTTTTGCTTCTATTCAGTCCGTTAATCTTCGATATCACGAACCAAAGTCATTTAGTCAAACCCCGCTAAGGAGGAAGGGTGAGCCGTGAAAAGATCAAATTAACTAACCGTAATCAGAACGGTTAATCCCATGTTAATAACTAAACGGATTTAAGAAATAATAGTCATACATACCCGCTGTCAATTCCATGCTGCTGCAAAATAAAACCAACAGGGCTGTCGTTTTTTAATTCAATTCTTTATAGTTTTTACTAAATCTTACATGTCAATTAACATTCTTTTTCAATCAGAATATTGTTATTGCAACGTATGGGCTATGGGATCAATGTACCGCAGCAGAAATAATTGTACAACCGGTCCGAATGACGGATTCTCAAGCGAGTTTAGACAATTAATTTTTTCAGCGGGTACCAAAATTTAAATGAACTTCGAGAGCAGGGCAGTTAACCAAAAAGAAGAGCGATATCAATATTGTTAGGTTTATTTTTTTACATTAAGTTGTATCTATGATTGCGTGGGGCGAGTACAAAAAATTAACACTGGAGCGGAAGATCGCGATGCTATACCAGCATGGTACTTTTGTTATGGCGATCCGGTATTATGGATACAAGGTGAACCTGTACATCATGGGAAATTATTACCTGGAAGTATTTATTAATCACAAACATGCGCTTATAGAAAAAATCATCCCGCTGGATACTTCCCATCCGCGAATGAAATTTTATTCAGATCAGATCAAACTTCCTTACGATATTTTTAAAGGTTAAGCCATAAAAAAAGCCCCGTCATTCAAACAGGGCTTTTTACTTTTATCGGTAAAGGATTATGCAGTCGCTGCACTTTCCTCAAATTTCTGAGAGATTCTGAGTGTAACTGTCTTTTTGGCTTTATACCCACAGTAACCACACTGGAAATGTTTCATTAACTCACCTTCCTCGCCAGCAGATGGAGCTTTTAGAATTTCTTCACGAACGATTTTAAAGGTTTGATAGTTACATTCAGGGCAACGCAGTGCGTGAAGGTGACCGGCATAGCGTTCAATTTTAACATATCCTGTTTCTTCATCTTTCCACACATCGTAGTCGATGGAGAATACGTTTTCTTCTGCCTGCATCCCTTCATCCAGGTAAGAATCTTCTTCTTCTTCACTCAGCAATTTCATTGCCTTGCCGGTCTTAGGAGAAATCCGTGGAGAATAACGCAACGCCTTCAAACGTGTTTCAATAAAGAAAGGGTAGTAGAACTTAAGCAGGTTTTGCACAATAAGCGCCACGATCATACCCATTGCAAAGGTTGTAAAGAATCTTACGAACACCCACATTGCACTTAATTCAACGATCTTGGAATTGGCATAGAAGCAGCATCCTATGATTAAAATGACAGCTGCAATCCAAAGCGTTTTTATTTCGCTTTTATTGATGTAATCATACTTTGACTTCGCATCACCCATAGTCGCAAGGCGAACCACATGATAAAGCACAATCAATAATGAAATTGCCCACAAACCGAAGGAAATGGTTTGGGCCATCGTATTCCAAGATTCAAACTGCTGTAGATTTTCTGGCTCCATATTTTACAGATTGGTTTATTCCTAAGTATAGCAAATATAAAATCCTCTTTTAATTTAACCTAACATCTTAGGCTTAATAAGCCGCTAAAGTAACATAATTTTACACCCGAATTATTCAAATTATCCCTGAAATATAACGTGACTCGTTCAGGATTATAAATTCATAATAAAAGTTTTAACTATAGTTAAAGATTCATCCGACTTTTCAAACATACCCATATGCCCTGTTTCGGTTAATATGGCAAGCTGAATATGCTCCCCTATACGGGACTGATCTGTCAAGGTTGCAAGTGGGATACCGGGATCTTTATCTCCTGCCAGAACCAAAACTGGTTTTTTAAACTGTTTTAACACCGGTGTTGCATCAGGCCGGTCACGCATAGCGCGGAGATATCCCTTTACTGTATCGGCTCCTGCCTGCATGGTGATTGACCGCACGCCAGGGATAGAAGCATGTTGCTGGTCAGCATAGAGCGGATGAATAAAATTTGAAGTGAAAGCCAGTACCCCGTTATCATCAATGAATTTAATCACTTTTGTTCGCGATGCTTTCTTTTCATCCCCGTCCGGGTAAGCAGTTGAGTGAAATAAAATAAGTCCGCGAAACCATTCCGGCCGTTGGGATATCATTGATAGGGCCACATAACCGCCCATTGAATGGCCTAGTATAACGGCGTTGGCAAGTTGATTTTCCGACATCCAGTTGAGCATCGAACGGGCCACATCTTCAATGCTAAAGGAGCCATCAGGAACAGCGCTTTCGCCAAAACCTGGAAGGTCGGGTGTATATACAGTAAAATCAGCGGCTAATTTTTCAGCAAACTCACTCCAAACTTGGTGGTTCATTGGAAATCCATGAAGCAACAAGACTGCAGGTCCTTTACCTCTAACCTTATAAGATATTGCTGACATTAAACAGGCTTGACAATGACTTCCAACATCTCTGTTACAGTTCGTTCTATACTATCGGGATCGAATCCGCATTCACGCTGGAGTTCTAATTGCTCTCCATGCTCCACAATAACATCTGGAATACCAAGCCGTTTTACTTCAGCGTGGTATCCGTTGTCGGCCATAAATTCAAGTATGGCACTTCCAAAACCACCCTGAATACATCCGTCTTCCACCGTAATTATTTTTTTAAACTTTGAGAAGATTTCGTGCAATAAATTTTCATCCAGGGGCTTTGCAAAACGCATGTCGTAATGCGCCACCTGGATTTGTTGCTTATCAAGGCGGTCGCACACATCCACCGCATAATTACCCACGTGACCTAGCGTAAGTATTGCAAGATCCTGTCCATCAGATATTTTTCTACCTGTACCAATCCGGATTTCTTCCATTGGTGTTTGCCATTCGGGCATTACGCCATTGCCCCGCGGATACCGGATTGAGAATGCATTTTCCTTTCGCGGCAGCTGCGCTGTAAACATAAGGTTCCGCAGCTCCTGTTCATTCATTGGCGCAGCGATGATCATATTAGGAATGCACCTGAAGTAGGCGATATCATAAGCTCCATGATGTGTTGGGCCATCGGCGCCGGCAAAACCAGCCCTATCGAGGCAGAAATTCACAGGCAGGTTCTGAATACAAACATCATGGATCACCTGATCATAGGCGCGTTGCATGAAAGTACTGTAGATATTACAAAACGGGATAAGTCCTTGCGTAGCAAGGCCCGCTGAAAATGTTACTGCATGTTGTTCCGCTATACCCACATCAAAGGCGCGATCGGGCATTTCCTTCATCATGATATTCATCGATGATCCTGATGGCATGGCGGGTGTGATACCGATGATCTTATTATTGTTTCTGGCCAGCTCTACGAGTGTGTGACCGAATACATCCTGATAACGGGGTGGCTGGGGGCGCTCGTACGCTTTTTGGTGAATCTCACCTGAGATCTTGTCAAACTTCCCAGGCGAATGCCAGGTGGTTGCGTTCCCTTTTTCAGCCGGTCCGTAACCTTTTCCTTTTACGGTAACGCAATGCAGTATCTTGGGTCCTTTGATATTTTTAAGATCGTTGAAAATGGTAACGAGGTGATTGACATCATGACCATCTACCGGACCAAAATACCGGAGGTTGAGAGACTCGAAGAGATTGCTTTCTTTTAGTAGCGTGGATTTGATTCCGTTTTCCACTTTGGAAACAATTTCCTGGGCGCTTTTTCCAAACATGGAGAGTTTGCCCAGCATGGTCCAAACTTCGTCCTTGAGTTTATTGTACGTCCGGGAAGTTGTGATATCTGTAAGGTAATCTTTGAGGGCACCTACATTCGGATCAATAGACATACAATTGTCGTTGAGCACAATGAGGAGATTAGTATCTGAAACACCAGCGTGGTTAAGCCCTTCGAAAGCAATTCCACCGGTAAGCGCTCCATCACCAATCACTGCAATGTGCTGCTTATCTTCAATACCCAGATACCTTGAGGCAGCTGCCATGCCCAGCGCAGCCGAAACCGAGGTCGAAGAATGGCCGACACCAAACGCATCATACTCGCTTTCGCGAATCTTTGGAAATCCTGAGAGGCCACCATACATGCGGTTCGTATGAAATTTATCCTGCCGGCCTGTTAAAATTTTATGACCATACGCCTGATGTCCTACATCCCAAACCAATTGATCATACGGCGTTTTAAAGACATAATGCAAGGCAACTGTTAATTCAACCACACCCAGGCTTGCACCAAAATGACCGCCATACACAGACACGTTGTCAATGATAAAATTGCGAAGCTCTTCACAAAGCGTTACAAGCTCTGCCTGGGTAAGCTTTTTTAAATCGTCCGGGGAATTGATTTTAGCCAGAAGATTTCCGGGGGTAATCAGCATAAGTATGTTAAACTTGAGTTAAAATCGTTAACGCGCATGAAGGTAACAGTTTTACATTTTCTGTCCTAGTAAGCGGGTTGCGCAAAAACGGTGTTTTTGAACCGAAATAAAGTGCAAAATTAAGTACAATTCAGCGATTAAAAATTCCTACCATCTTAATCCGGTAACTTTTCTAAATTTGCTCCCTCATATATGGCAGCAACTGAAAACTTCGAGGTAAAACTCCCGCTTTTTGAAGGTCCGTTTGACCTTCTCCTCTTCTTTATCGAACGCGATGAACTGGACATCTATGACATACCGATCTACAAGATCACCAACGACTTTTTGCAATACATTCAACACCTGGAGAAGCTGAATATTGAGGTGGCGAGTGAATTTATTCTGGTTGCTGCCACGCTCATGCGCATCAAAGCAAAAATGTTATTGCCGCGTCCGCAAATTGACGAGCAAGGAAATGAAATCGACCCGCGTGAAGAATTGGTGCGACACCTCCTGGAATATAAAAAATACAAATCAGTAATTGATTCGTTCCACAAGATGGAAGAAACAGAACTGATGAAAGAAAAACGCGGTAACCTGACCAAAGAATTAAGAGCATTGGCAGAAAGTACCAACGTAGAAGCCGAATTGCAGGATGTTACCGTTTTCAAACTGATGGCTGTCTTTGAAAAAGTGCTGAAACGTTTCAATGCAGAAAAAAACAAACCTGTTCACCAGGTAATCCAATATCCTTATACAGTAGAGGGACAGAAAAAGTATGTGATTGATGAGTTGGCTAAAACTGAACGTTTATCGTTCAGTGTGCTGCTGGAAACATTCCCTTCTCGCCTTGGATTGATTTTCAACTTTCTGGCCATCCTCGACATGCTTGCGCTTCAATTGCTTTCTATTCAGATAGGCGAAGGGTACAACAATTTCTGGATCATGAAACCAGAAACTGCCAACGAAGCAAAAGAAATTGCTTAAGCATACAGATCATGCCTGTCAGCTTGCGCCACTTCGATTATGAAGTGGCTTACTTTTTCAGTGACCGCCTTAAAATAGGCAGCGCCTTTTTCCGCAGAAGCTTTTCGCGGATCTCCTACACCCGTGTCGTTGGTAACCTGTGTCCATTTACGTTCTGCCCACGCCCATCCTTCACGAATGGCTTGCATCCTGAATTTCTTCGC
>Ga0196965_1000481_pt1 | contig 23139 bp, 19 predicted proteins | sample S1_20metaG_FD_148668 | JGI IMG/M metagenome (GOLD analysis project Ga0196965, IMG submission 148668) | Soil microbial communities from Anza Borrego desert, Southern California, United States - S1_20 | ecosystem: Environmental > Terrestrial > Soil > Desert | place: USA: California | collected... | reverse complement strand
ACTTAAAGGTTTGTGTAACGTGGCGCTCACCGATGTGAACGACCAAACCGCATTAACCTATCTGCATAAGCTCGACTTTACGGCGAGTCAGCTCGATACTTTGCTGCGACGGCTTCAAAAGATCAACCAGATCAACAATGCTCCGCTTCATGCGCATGCCATTGATTTCAACGAGATCGTTGATTACGTCGAACTCATCGAAAAGCGAAAAGGATTACCACCACGATTTAAGATCATTCGTGAAATCCCCCGCAAAATTACCTATACCTCCGATCTTGAGTTGGTCACCTTGATCATGGAGAACCTGATCGCCAACGCAATCAAGTTTCATGATACCTCCGATCGTGTGGATCCGTTTGTAAAAGTGATCGTTGAAGCCGAGGAGTCATCAATTGTTGTGAAGGTCATCGACAATGGCATCGGTATCGGTGAAACACATCCGGAAGAGTTGTTCCATATTTTCGCGCGGGCATCGGAACGTTCTCTGTCGGGCGGAATAGGACTTTACCTCTCACGCCGCGCAACGCAGAAACTCGGCGGGCACATCGATCTCCACGTCACCAGCGAAGGATTCACTGAAGTAGTAGTCACATTACCGCTTGCAAATGCTGAAAATATGATTCCGGCGAAAACCAATACCGAAAGTGGGGCTGCAACCGGCTCATCCAGTAATGTGAGCACGCTCTCAAAAGAACAACATCCGGGTTAACCACAATAATTTCTAAAAGCTTGCGCCTGAAGACCGCCGATCTCAAATCCTTCCTGGACAAAAAATATAAACAGTTCAATCAGCCATCGTTTATAGAAAACGATCCTGTTTCCATTCCGCACCGGTTTACAAAAAAACAGGACATTGAAATAGCAGGACTATTTGCCGCGCTGCTGGCATGGGGCCAGCGCAAGACGATCATCCGCAAATGCAGTGAATTGCTCGCAATCATGGATAACGATCCTTATAATTTTATCCGACATCACTCAGCCAAAGACTTAAAACCTCTGAGTGATTTTAAACACCGGACTTTTAACGGCACCGACGCACTCTACTTTATTGAGGCACTTCGAAATTTATACAGCACGGAAAAGTCGCTTGAGAAACATTTTGCCGTGAATGCTTCGGAGGAAACGGTTGAAGCTGGACTCGTTCGTTTTCATCGGGCGTTCTTTTCATTGCCGGATCATCCCGCACGAACAAAAAAACACCTTCCCACGCCAGAGCGGAAGTCATCCTGCAAGCGCATCAACATGTACCTGCGCTGGATGGTACGCCAGGATAACAAAGGCGTCGACTTTGGTATCTGGAAAACCATTTCACCATCGCAGTTAATCTGCCCGCTCGACGTCCACGTCGACAGGGTAGGACGAAAACTAAAGCTGATCAAGCGTAAGCAAACGGACTGGCAGACTGCTCTCGAATTGACAACCAATCTACGCAAGCTTGATCCTACGGATCCTGTTAAATATGATTTTGCATTGTTCGGGATGGGAGTCGAAAGCAGGGAATCTGCGGGGAAAGACAAATGCTGATTTACGAGTGACGATTAACGTGTTTTGAGTAACACTAAGAATAATTGAGAATCCTGTTTTTCCTGAGCACGGCTTTGTGCGTCGGGAAGCGGCGAGCGAAGGATCTGCCCGGCTTCTTTGCCCAAACACAAATGAGGTAATGATGAGGCTAACCAAACGGACACAGTAATTGTAAAGAACAAAAAGATCCATTCGCTCGCTGCTATCTTACCCACATCCCATGCTCAGGATCGCACATGATCTCCTGGGGTTTCTTTTCCAGCGTCCGGAACATTTCATGCGAAAGACAAATGCTGATCTACGAGTGACGAATAACGATTTTTGATTTTCGAAGGATTGAAGTAATGACCGAACGTGTTGGGCACAGTTTATAGAAACAGACTCGTGGGACACCAAGTTGGTTTCCATACTTCTCAAACCGTTATCCGGAGTTGTTTGGTCGTTATCCAAACTATTTGAACCGTTATCCAAACTATTTGGATCGATATCCAAACTATTTAAATCGATATCCAAACTATCTAAATCGATATCCAAACTATTTAAACTGTTATCGGAACTTTTCAGGTCGTTATCCAGACTTATCAAGTCGTTGTCCGGACTTTTTAGGTTGTATCCGGAGTTGTCAGGTTGTTATTCGCACTTGTGAAATCGAAAGTGTTTAAGTAAATGTGGAAAGACCCGATTGACCTCTGATGAGCTGTTTGAGAAACAGCATGATGAAATAATTTCCTGCCCTTCGATCGGGAAACCGTCAATTCTAAAATCTTAAATCTAAAATCAGAATTCTAAATCTTTAGTGTCTTAGGGCCTTAGTGGCTAAACAATATACTGATTTACGAGTGACGATTGACGATTTATGATTTACGAAGTATCCGGGTAATGACCGGATGCGTGGGGGTGAGAGACCGCATCATGAAATAATTTCCTGCCCTTCGACGGGAAATCGTCAATTCTAAAATCTAAAATCTAAAATCTAAAATCTAAAATCTTAACTCTTAACTCTTAAATCTTTTCACCTGATCGTGAGGTACGTATCCTGAAGCAGAATCAGGCTTCCAAGCATCAACGCCAAAAATACAATAGCCACTACGTGGTGAACCAATGAATTTCTAATCTTCAGCAACATGACGCCTGACAAAATGATCAGCAGTGCAAACTGGATCACCTGATCCATTAATGCGTAGTCCGCGACAAATACATTGTGAATGATGCTAAGCACCACTAGCGTGATAGCCGTCACGAATATTCGTGGATAGTTAGAAAGGAAGAAGTCCCGGCTGTTAAAACCATTCCTGATATCGGCGGGGAACAGCAGATGAGCCAGGATATAAAGTGCTATCGGATAAAGAATTACAAACAGGAACATCGGTAGTTTCCATTCTTCAATTGTTCTTAGCGAGTAGCTTTCCCACCACTCGTGGATGTGCATCACGAAGACCAAAACGATCCAAATCAGGTACGGGGCATAAAACCGGGATGAATGGCGATGCTTAATGATCTCTGCCAGGCCTGAAAGGATCGTCGTGATTCCGAGTCCTATAATAATAGAGATCAGAACGATTACGTACTCAAATGGGGTCATCTGTTTAAAATGATTCTAAATTAAACTTTTTCAACTTCCTGTACGCGATCAGTCATTACCTTTCGCCGCTTTTTGGAAGGCGTGTAAATATGCCTTTATCTCGTCGTTTTAAGTTGATAAAAAATTGCCCCAAAGGGCAAATAAATTTGAAAAAATGAGTTCCAATAGTAGATTTGTGCCACTTGTTTGGAAACGGACACTAACCTTATCATGAGAAAACTTCATCTTCATTCCTCGTACAAGTCCTTACTTTTCGTTTTTTTCCTTTCATTATTCAGTTTATCGGCTTTTTCACAGGATATCTCTACGGATCCTGCAGCGATTTCGGCTGGTGAACAATTGTTTAATGCAAACTGTAAGGCGTGTCACCGTGTTGATAAAAAACTGGTCGGTCCTGCGCTCGCAGGGGTTGTAGACAGAGCACCTTCCATCGACTGGATTAAATCCTTTATTAAGAATTCATCGAAGGTGATCGCAGCCGGCGACGAGTATGCGGTAAACCTTTATAACGAATATAACAAGACGCAGATGACTGCGTTCACGTCTTTCAAGGATGAGGAGATCATGAACATTCTTGCGTACGTCAGCGCGTATAAGGCGCCAGGCCCTGATGAGGGAGGAGCTAATCAGAACAACCAACAAAACGCAGTATCGCAGGGAGCCCCTGAATATCTCAACATCATCCTTATCGGGATGATCATCATTCTCATTTTACTGGTTCTCATTCTTGGTTTCCTGGTTTCGGCCATGAAACGGTTCCTCGATCAGCGTACGCTAACTGAAGAAGAAAGAGACGTAGTTCATTCACCTATCACGTTCGGCACCGTAACAAGCAGCCCAGGATTCAAATTCATCGTCGTGTTCCTCATCGCCGCCTTCGGCTTCAAAGCTGTTATTAACGGTTTATTTTCGATCGGTGTACAGCAGGGTTACGCGCCAAAACAGCCAATCGCTTTCTCTCATAAAATACACGCTGGCCAGTACGAGATCGACTGTAAGTATTGCCACACCGGCGCCATGAACACCAAGAACGCAACGATTCCTTCTGTAAACATCTGTATGAACTGCCACAACCAGATCAAGAGTGGTACAAATACCGGTGAAAACGAGATCGGTAAAATCGTAAGAGCATTCAATGAGAACAAGCCAATCGAGTGGGTTCGTGTTCACAACCTTCCTGACCTCGCATATTTCAATCACTCACAGCACGTGAACGTCGGTGGCATTGAATGCCAGACCTGTCACGGACCTGTCGAAGAGATGGATGTTGTACGTCAGCACTCATTGTTGACAATGGGATGGTGTATCGACTGTCACAGGAAGACAGACGTTAATTCAAAAGGCAATGCTTACTACGATAAGCTTGTTGAACTTCACAACGATAAGGAGGGGATGAAGGTAAAGGACATTGGCGGCCTAGAATGTTCCAAGTGTCATTATTAATAGAATTTACGCTCAACGCATCGCGATAAACGATTTATGAAAGATTCGAAAAAGGTTTACTGGAAAGGCATCGAGCAACTGACAAATCAAACTGATTTAGTTAAGCGCGCTAACGACGAATTCCCGCCTGCTCCGGAAGAGAGTGAAGGTTCTTCACGCCGTGATTTCCTCAAGACGATGGGCTTTGGTATGGCTGCCGTTTCATTGGCTGCCTGCGAGGCGCCTATCCGTAAGGCAATCCCTTACGTTCAGAAACCGGTTGATGTTGACGCCTCGGTTCCAAACTACTATGCCTCTACTTATATTAATGGTGGAGACTATTGCAGCATCGTTGTAAAGACACGTGAAGGTCGTCCGATCAAGATTGACGGTAACGCGCTTTCATCGGTGACAAAAGGTGGAACCAATGCGCAGGTTGAAGCTTCCGTTCTTTCTTTATATGACAATTCACGTCTTCGCGGACCGAAAGCTGCAGGTAAGAAGATTTCATGGGAAGATCTCGACAGCCAGGTTATCGCCAAACTGAATGAGATCGCTGGAAAAGGTGGTCAGATCAGAATCGTGAGCAATACGATCATCAGCCCCAGCACAAAGGCTGCGATCGAGCGTTTCATAGCAAAATATCCAACGACACAGCACGTACAGTACGATCAGAATTCTCACTACGGAATGCTAAAGGCAAATGAGGAATCATTTGGCAAGGCAATGATTCCGTCGTATGATTTCAGCAAGGCAAAAACAATCGTGAGCGTTGCCGCCGATTTCCTCAATAGCTGGGGATCGACCATTGAGAATACGATCCAGTACGGAAAGAGCCGTGAAGTAGGAGAGAACAAGAAAGAAATGTCGCGTCATTACCAGTTCGAGTCAATCATGTCTCTCACTGGCGCTAACGCAGATTATAGAACGCAGATCAAACCTTCGGAAGAAGGGGCAGTTGTCGTACAACTCTATAATATATTAGCCGGGAAGGCCGGACGTGCTACTGTTTCTGGTGGCGTCGAAAAACAATATCTCGCAAAAGCGGCGGATGAGCTTTGGGCAAACCGCGGAAACGCGCTTGTCGTAGCAGGATCGAATGATAAAGCGATCCAGGTTGTTGTGAACGCGATCAACGACATGCTCGGAAGCTACGGATCAACAATTCTTCCTAATAATCCTGTCAACTTCCGTCAGGGTAACGACGAGGCAATGGCAACATTCGTTTCTGATGTCGCTGGTGGTAAGGTTGATGGTGTGATCTTCTTTAACTGTAACCCGGTTTACGATCACCCTCAAGGTGCCGAGCTGGCAGCAGGTTTGAAGAAGATCGGACTATCGATTTCAACAGGATACAAGGAAGAAGAAACTGCGGAAGCAGCTCCTTCGATCTACCTTGCACCTGATCATCATTTCCTCGAATCATGGAACGATGCCGAGCCGAAGCCTGGAACATACAGCCTTGCACAGCCAACCATCACGCCGATCTTCAAAACGCGTCCGGCGCAGGAGAGTCTCCTCGTTTGGTCTGGCGACGCGGAAGCGGATTATTTTGAATTTGTAAGAAATAACTGGAGAACCTGGTTCTATAAAGACCAGACGTTCGACTTCCAGACATTCTGGGATAAGTGTTTGTATGATGGTGTGTTTGAGCAATCAGCTCCAGCATCTGGCGGCGCGGCAAGCTTCGCCGGAAATGTAAGCGGGGCTGCATCAGCGATAGCATCGAACTACAAGGCATCTGGTTTCGAGCTTGTAATTTTTGAAAACGGAACGGTTGGAAACGGCTCGCAGGCAAACAATCCATTGTTACATGAGTTACCAGATCCTATCACCAAATCTGTTTGGGATCACTATGTAACGGTATCTCCGAAAGATGCAAAAGACATCGACTTCGAAGAAAGCGTTACAAAGAAGGCAACTATCACGGTAGGAAAGAAGACCATCACTGTCCCTGTTCTGGTTCAACCTGGTCAGGCAACTGGTACCATCGGTGTTCCGCTGGGTTACGGTCGTACAAAGGCAGGTAAGGTAGCAGACGGCATTGGTGAAAATGCTTATGCTCTGGTTGCGATGGTCAATGGCTCACTGAGCTATGCTGCAACAAATGTAGACTTTAAAATTACCAACGATACATATCAGATCGCACAGACACAGACGCATGAAACATACATGGGTCGTAAGACTGTGATCCAGGAAACAACGCTGGATAAATTCCAGGATGGAAGCTTCAGGAAAGATCATTATCAACCAATGATCAATACATGGAAAGCTGAAGACCACAAGATGGATCCTGAGAAGCTGACGATCTGGAAAAATCACGATTACAAGAATCACCACTGGGGTATGGCGATCGACCTGAACACGTGTACAGGTTGTGGCGCGTGCGTGGTGGCATGTAACGTAGAAAACAACGTAGCCCTTGTCGGTCGCGAAGAGGTGATCAACCGCCGCGAAATGCACTGGTTGCGGATCGACAGATATTACAGCAGCGATGCAAACATTGACGACTGGAAAGGTCTTGAAGATGCATCAGAAAATCCTGAGGTCGTATTCCAACCGATGCTGTGTCAGCATTGTAACAATGCACCTTGCGAAACGGTTTGTCCTGTAGCGGCGACGACACACAGCACAGAGGGTTTGAACCAGATGACTTATAACCGTTGTATCGGTACCCGTTACTGTGCGAATAACTGTCCTTATAAAGTAAGACGTTTCAACTGGTTCAAGTACCATGATAACAAGCAGTTCGCAGGCGTTAACCCGCACATGAACACAGACCTTGGTAAGATGGTGCTGAATCCGGATGTAACCGTTCGTTCACGTGGTGTGATGGAAAAGTGTTCGTTCTGTGTTCAACGCATCCAGGCTGGAAAGCTTACTGCGAAGAGAGAGAGAAGAACAGTAAAAGATGGTGAAGTGGTGACGGCGTGTGCTGCGGCTTGTTCAACTGGTGCTATTGTGTTTGGTGACTTCAATGATGCGTCAAGCAAAGTATCACAGCTTCTCAAGATCAGACCATTGGATCCAAACAGACCTCATATCAACGATAAAGAGGCTGACAATCCAAGAGCATACAGTGTACTTGAAGAAATCAACGTTCGCCCTAACATCTTCTATCTCACAAAAGTGAGAAACAAGGATGCTGCAAACGCATAGTTCAAATTGAAGTAAAACAAACGGATAAGTAATAAACGAAAAATGGCAGCAGTAACTTCAGCAGTTCGTGAGCCTCTGATAACCGGTGGTAAAACAGTGAAAGATGTTTCGCATGACATTAGCCGTCATGTTGAAAATAACCCGCCCAGGCTTTGGTACCTGGCGATGGCGATTTCACTCGCGTTATTCGCCTATGGCTTTTACTGTGTTTGTACAGTTTTGTGGGAAGGCATCGGTGTTTGGGGTCTAAATAAAACAGTAGGATGGGCCTGGGATATCACCAACTTCGTATGGTGGGTTGGTATCGGTCACGCTGGTACGCTGATCTCTGCGATCCTTTTGCTTTTCCGTCAGCGTTGGAGAATGTCAATTAACCGTGCTGCTGAAGCGATGACTATCTTCGCCGTTATTTGCGCGGCGTCGTTTCCGATGATCCACATGGGTCGTGTGTGGCTTGGGTTCTACTGGGCGCTTCCGTTACCAAATACCTTCGGTTCGCTTTGGGTTAACTTTAACTCGCCACTGTTGTGGGACGTATTTGCGATCTCAACGTACTTCACCGTATCACTTGTATTCTGGTATATCGGTTTGATCCCTGACTTCGCTACGATCCGCGACCGCGCCGTAGTACAGGGAAATAAAATCAGAGCTACAATCTATAACACCCTCAGCTTCGGCTGGCAGGGTGGCGCGAAAACATGGATGCGTTATGAATCAGTTGCATTGATCCTGGCAGGTCTTTCCACACCACTTGTATTGTCAGTTCACACGATCGTATCGATGGACTTCGCGACGTCGGTCATTCCTGGATGGCACACAACGATCTTCCCGCCATACTTCGTTGCGGGTGCGATCTTCTCCGGATTTGCGATGGTATTGACGCTTCTTCTTGTAACACGCGTCGTATTCAAGCTTGAAGATTATATCACCATCTATCACATTGAGTTGATGAACATCATCATCATCGTGACGGGTTCGATCGTGGGTATCGCGTACATCACCGAGCTTTTCATCTCCTGGTACTCAGGTGTTGAGTATGAAGGCTACGCTTTCTACAACCGTATCTCAGGCCCTTATGCCTGGGCATATTGGTCAATGATGACATGTAACGTAATTTCTCCGCAGCTTTTCTGGATCAAAAAGATCAGAACCAGCATCGTGGCAACATTTGTTCTTTCGATCGTCGTGAACATCGGTATGTGGTTCGAGCGCTTTGTGATCATCGTGACATCACTGCACAGAGATTATGTTCCTTCAAGCTGGACAATGTTCCACCCAACGATGTACGATATCGGGGAATACATTTTCACATTCGGTTTATTCTTCACGGCATTCTTCCTTTTTGCCAAGTTCTTCCCTGTGATCAACATGGCCGAAGTGAAGAGTATTGTGAAAGCAACTTCAGAGCGTAGCCCTGGTACACCGACAGAGGTTGACAGAACAAAGGCATAACAAATCAGTAATAGAAACTACAGCTATAAGACAATGGATGTAAATAAAAGTTTTGTCGTAGGAGTGTTCGATGATGAGGATGTGCTGCTAAATGCCGTCCAGTCAGTGAGAGGAAGCGGCGTAAAAATTCATGAGGTTTATTCACCATTTCCGGTTCACGGATTAGATGAAGCACTTGGATATAAACGCAGCCGTCTGCCAATCGCATCGTTCATGTTCGGTATAACAGGAACGACCCTTGCACTTGTTATGCAGATCTGGATGCTTGGCTACGACTGGCAGATGATCATTGGTGGTAAACCGTTCGCGTCATTGCCTCCGTTCATTCCTGTGACCTTTGAATTAACAGTGTTGCTATCTGCCCTCGGTATGGTAGCCACGTTCCTGATCGTAAGCAACATGAAGCCTTACGGCTGGCCTGTACAATTCGATGTAAGGAGCACGGATGATAAGCACGTCATGGCTATCGACCTTGGCGTGAACAACAGAATGACGACAGACGGTATCAGCAAAATATTGAAAGAGGCTGGCGCGTCAGAAGTTAACTTGAAAAGTTTTTAATCATACTATAGACTGAATATGCGGTTATTGAAAAGCTTATTGATTGGATTCTCAGGCGTTGCACTCCTTGCCTCCTGCAGTGCGGGTGGCGATGACCAGGGGACAGAGTACGCTCCGAATATGTACCATTCAGTTGCGTATGAGCCATACACACAGATCACCGATAAGGATGCCGGACGTTGGCTGACTTCAATAGAATATGCGGATGATCATGCTGAGTTTTATAACTCCAACAATTACAACCCGCATCGCATGAACATGCGCGAGCCGGCTCCCAATACTGTGAAGCGTAACGCGCAGGGATGGCTTCCATATAGACTGCCAAATACTGAGGAAGGATTGAGAATGGCGAACTCGTTGAAAAACCCACTTGATTCATCAGTGGCAGTGCTTGCGCAGGGCAAGGCGTTGTATGAAATGTATTGCGATCATTGTCACGGAGCAAAAGGGGCCGGGGACGGGAAGGTAGCAAGCGGCGTTACCGTTGATGGTAAAGAGAAAAGCGCTTACGCAGGTGTTCCGAACTACAAGTCAGACGCATTGAAGAACATTACAGAAGGACATATTTTCCACGTGATCACTTACGGTAAGAACCTGATGTGGCCGCACGGCTCACAGGTCAGCCCCGAAGATCGCTGGAAGATCGCCAAGTATGTAAAGACTTTGCAGAAGTAATTGATAACTGAAACAGCCACGCGCTAAACGAATAATAAAAGAACAATGGCTCATTATATCACAGTTGCAGACGAACAATATGTATTCAGAACGGCTACACGCAACAAGCTTTTTATGTTGCTCGGTGTTGGCATCGTTCTGTTTGCCATCGGGTTGTTAACAGCCATCTACGGAGGAGGTCATAAACAGGAGAATCATGGTGGTGAGCATGCACCCGCTCAGACGGAGCAGGCGCACGGCGCGCAACATACCGAAACTTCTGCCGAACTGCAGAGTCATGAGAATGCAGGTGCGCATCACGAAACGGCGCACTGGTTGAAAAGACTCAAGACGACATTATGGATGAACAATGTGTTCTTTTTAGGTCTGGGTATAATCGGTTTGTTCTTTGTAGCGATTCAGTACGCAGCACAGGCGGGATGGTCGGCTGGTCTACTCAGAATTCCCATGGCGATGGGCAGTTGGATTCCGATTGCCGGGATACTAATGATCATTCTTTATTTCTTTTCAAGTCACGACATTTTCCATTGGACACACAGCTACCTCTATGACGAGGATAGCGCGATGTATGACCCATTGATCGCTAAAAAAGCACCGTTCTTTTTCTGGCCACTTGAAGGCGGCGGATTCCCATTGTTCTTTATGCTCAGACTCGTCCTTTTCTTTGGTCTCTGGTACATGTTCTTCATCACCATCAGAAGAAGAATGCTTGCAGAAGACATTGACAACTCAACGACATACTGGTATCAAAACCGTGTAACTTCAACCTGGTTCCTGATCTTCTTCGCAGTGAGCTCTTCCATTGCAGCATGGGATTGGATCATGAGCATTGATACACACTGGTTCAGTACGATGTTCGGCTGGTATATGTTTGCAAGCTGGTGGGTAACGGGATTGGCGGTTATCACCCTGATTGCCGTGAGCCTGAAGAAAGCTGGTTACCTGAAGGTGGTGAACGCAAATCACCTGCATGATCTTGGTAAATTTATATTCGCATTTTCGATCTTCTGGACATACATCTGGTTTGGTCAGTATCTGTTGATCTGGTACGCAAACATTCCAGAGGAAACGGTTTACTTCGTTGAACGCCAATTCACCTCTCCGTATAGCTGGATATTTTACGCCAACCTGATATTGAATTTTGTTCTTCCGCTCCTGTTATTCATGACAAGGGATTCAAAGCGTCAACTGTCAACACTGACATTGGTGTGCCCGATTGTTGTTGCAGGTCACTGGTTGGATTTTTACAACATGGTAACGCCCGGCGTTATGAAAACTGAAGGCGTGCTTGGTCTTCTTGAAATTGGAATGGCGCTGATCTTTGCGGCGGTATTTCTACTGGTTACGCTTGGCTCTTTAGCCAAATGGCCTTTAGTCGGAAAAAATCATCCGATGTTACAGGAAAGTCTTCATCACCACATTTAACAGATAGCGATTTATGATGAGTTTGATTATTGGTTTAGGTGTAATTCTGATTCTATACATCCTTTACCTTCTTTTCAGAGTAGGAAGTTTAGTTAGCATTGCAAAAGGAAGGAAGGAGGAACGTTATGAGGCCAGCAATGGTGTGAACGCAGCGTTGTTTGTAGTGTTCATGATCGTTAGTCTTGGAGGATTCTTCTGGTACTCCTATACTTTTTTCGACGATTATAATTTACCACTCGCGTCTGAGCACGGTGTAAAAATCGACAGCGTATTCTGGATCACGATGGCGGTAACGGTCGTGGCATTTACAATCATCAGTATCGTGATGTTTGTTTTCCTTTACAAATACCAGTATCAGCCAAACCGTAAAGCAAAATATTTTCCTGATAACCATTATCTGGAATTAACATGGACCATCATTCCTGCGATTGTTTTGGCCATCCTGATCTTCACAGGTCTTCGTGCATGGAATGAGATCACTGCGCCGGCATCGAAAGAAGCTGAGGTGATCGAGATCGTTGCACAGCAGTTCGCATGGACAGCGCGTTACCCTGGGACAAAGGATAACGAGCTTGGAAAATATAACTTCCGCTTAATAGATGCGGTCAATGAATTCGGTCTGGATCTTTCGGATTCAAGATCACATGATGACTTTAAATCACTCGAGCTTCACCTGCCAAAAGGCAAAGAGGTGTTGCTGAAGATCCGTGCAAAAGATGTCTTGCACAGTGTATTCCTCCCGCATTTCCGCGTGAAGATGGATGCGGTGCCGGGTATGCCGACCCAGTTTAAGTTCGTTGCGACAAAGACTACCGCTGAGATGCGTGACGAGGTCGGAAATCAGAATTTCAACTATGAGCTTGCTTGTACAGAGATTTGTGGTCGCGGTCACTTCTCAATGAAGATGACAGTGATCGTAGAAGAGGAAGAACAATACGAAGCATGGAAACGCAGCCAGGAGGCCTGGTTGAAGCAAAATCCTGATTACATGGAGAAGGTTCCAACTGCATTGAAGGAATCAGCGATGATCAAATCAGGTCTTGAAAAGGATCCGGGAGTGACTGTAGTAGTGAAGTAAAAGTTTAAAGAAATTAGGAACATGGCAACAACAGATATTAACATTCATCACGATGTTCACCACGGTGACGACCATGGACACGATCACGAACATCATGAAGGTAATTTTTGGACCAAATACATTTTCAGCGAAGACCATAAGGTTATCGCGAAACAATTCCTGATAACGGGTATTTTCTGGGCGCTGCTTGGTGGATCACTATCTGTGATTTTCCGTCTTCAGCTCGGCTTCCCTGACGCAAGCCTTGAATGGTTAAGACCAATCCTTGGCGGATGGATCACCGGTGAAGGCAAGCTTGATCCTGAGTTTTACCTCGCGCTTGTAACCATGCACGGAACCATCATGGTGTTCTTCGTATTGACCGCAGGTTTAAGTGGAACGTTTTCCAATTTCCTTATTCCGCTTCAGATCGGCGCGCGCGATATGGCATCAGGTTTCATGAACATGTTGTCATACTGGTTTTTCTTTCTGTCGAGTGTGATCATGTTTATTTCATTCTTTCTTGAAACAGGACCTGCGGCAGGTGGCTGGACAATCTATCCGCCGCTAAGTGCATTGCCACAAGCGATCAGCGGTTCAGGGCTGGGTATGACAATGTGGCTCGTTTCAATGGCGTTCTTCATTGTGAGCTCGCTACTAGGAAGTATTAACTACATCACAACTGTAATCAACATGAGAACGCATGGTATGTCGTTCGCAAGATTACCGTTGACGATTTGGGCTTTCTTCTTCACGGCGATTATCGGTATCCTTTCATTCCCGGTATTATTTGCTGCCGCGTTACTATTGATCTTCGACAGAAGCTTCGGCACGAGCTTCTACCTTTCTGATATTTACATCGCAGGTGAGGCATTGCCGCACTCAGGCGGAAGTCCAATCCTGTTCCAGCACTTGTTCTGGTTCCTGGGTCACCCTGAAGTGTACATCGTATTATTGCCTGGATTGGGTCTGAGCTCTGAGATCATTGCGACCAATTCGCGTAAGCCGATCTTCGGTTATAAAGCGATGGTTGGTTCGATGTTGTTCATCGCGATCCTGTCGTTCATCGTGTGGGCACACCACATGTTCGTGACAGGTATGAATCCGTTCCTCGGCTCGATTTTCATGTTGCTTACATTGATTATCGCGGTTCCTTCTGCTGTGAAAATATTTAACTATGTAACGACACTCTGGAAAGGAAACATCCGCTTTACGTCAGGCATGTTGTTCTCCATCGGTATGGTGTCATTCTTCCTTACCGGTGGTATCACTGGTGTATTTCTCGGCAACTCGGCTATCGACATCCAGTTACACGACACATACTTCGTAGTTGCTCACTTCCATTTGGTAATGGGTAGCGCGTCGTTCTTTGGTATGCTTGCGGGTATCTACCATTGGTTCCCGAAAATGTTCGGCCGGATGATGGACGAACGACTTGGATCCATTCACTTCTGGGCAACATTCGTAGGGGTTTACCTCGTGTTTTTCCCGATGCATTATATCGGTATCGCAGGTTTCCCCCGCAGGTACTACACGTGGACAAACTTTGATACCTTCAACGGGTTCTTTGACCTGAACATGCTGGTTAGTATTGCCGCAATTGTAACGCTCGCTGCACAGTTCATCTTCCTGTTCAACTTCTTCTATAGCATGTTCCGTGGGAGACTCGCTCCTGCGAACCCATGGTTCTCGAATACGCTTGAGTGGACAACACCACGTCATCCCGGTCACGGGAACTGGCCTGGAGAAATCCCATCAGTGTATCGTTGGCCATACGATTACAGCAAGCCAGGGGCAAAAGATGATTACATTCCACAACATATTCCTTATTCTGAAACGCCGGAGTCTAACCTGCCTCATGAGAATGAGCTTATTAAGCTCGAAACTTCAGGCGCGCAGGGAGCAATTATTGTAGAGGGAAAACATTAATATCACTTGAACCGGGGTTCAACCTTCAGTCATTACAGTGCTGAAGATTGAACCCTTTGTTTTTTACAAACAATTATGCGTTCATTCCGCAGGTTAACCATCTGGACTTTAGTGGCTGTGTATGTGCTGATACTCGTCGGCGGTATCGTTCGCAGCACGGGTTCGGGAATGGGTTGCCCTGATTGGCCTCGTTGTTTTGGAAACTGGGTACCTCCGTCGTCAGTAAACGAGCTGCCGGAAAATTACAAAGAGGAATACGCTGCGTATCGCCACGAAAAGAATAAAAAGTTCGCACGTTATCTATCGCTGATGGGAATGGATGAAACAGCGGAGGCGATTTTGAATGATAAGTCGATTCTGGTAGAGGCGGATTTCAACCCGGTAAAAACCTGGATTGAATATGGTAACAGGATCGTTGGTGTCACGATAGGATTTCTCATTATTGCCGTCTTTATCAATTCACTCAAATTCAGAAAAGTTTTCCCTTCGCTTACCTGGGCCGCATTCGCCACGTTGATGCTTGTGATTTTTCAGGGCTGGATCGGATCGTTCGTCGTATCCACCAATCTGACGCCCTGGACCGTTACGGTTCATATGCTGCTCGCTTTTGTGATCATTGCGTTGCTGGCATACCTGATCGACGAAACCTCAGATAGTGAAAAGATTAATTCTCCGATCGGCAAGTGGTGGTTATTCACATGCATTGCGGTCCTTTTAGTTCAGACTTTGCTCGGCACACAACTGCGTGAAGCAGTAGACGTTGCAGCGCTGAAATTCACCCGTGACAACTGGCTCGCCGAAACGGGGGATGTATTCGTGAAGCATCGTTCGTTTTCATGGATTGTATTGATTCTCCACATTGGATTAATCGTGAATTTGAAGAAAACTCGCGGGTTAAAAGCTTTCCCGCTTACATTAATACTCTTAATTTTGGGCACCATTTTAACAGGTGTGGGATTGGCTTATTTGTCAATGCCAGCGGTTCTTCAACCTGTCCATTTATTGCTGGCGACTGTTACTTTTGGAATGCAGTTTCTGCTGTTGTTGAAGTTGAAAAGGAAAGAGAAAGCATTGGGAGCGTAATATGATTACAAGCGAAATCCAAACTGAATCCGGTGTTGCCCTTGTCTTTGCAAAGTCGAGAGCCTACTGGGATCTTTTAAAATTCAGGTTGTCTTTTCTGGTCGCATTCTCCTGCGTTTTTGGCTACATGCTGGCCGCGCCTTCCATTCATGGTATCACATTGACCATGCTGTTTATCGGTGGATTCCTTTTGTCTGGAGCAGCCGTGATTGTAAATCAGATCATCGAAAAGGACTTTGATAAAGTGATGGCGCGTACGATGAACCGGCCATTGCCTTCGATGCGTCTTACGGTGAATGAAGCGATTGCTTTTTGTGTGATATGTCTCGTGCTCGGTGTAGGTATTCTGTTGACATATACCAACGTGCTGACGACTTCATTGTCCGTGGTGTCAATGATCCTTTATAGTTTCGTATACACTCCGCTAAAGCGTGTTGGTCCGATCGCCGTATTTGTAGGTGCAATTCCCGGAGCACTTCCTCCTTTGTTGGGCTGGACTGCGGCGACGGGTGTCATCTCTCACGAAGCCCTGATCATTTTCGGTATTCAGTTTATCTGGCAGTTCCCGCATTTTTGGGCGATTGCATGGGTAGGGGATGATGACTACAAGAAAGCCGGATTTAAGTTGCTTCCTCATGGGGGCAAGAAGGATCTTAATACAGCTATCCAGATCATGATCTACACGATGTGTCTGATCCCGTTGGGATTATTACCAGCCACTTTCGGTATCACGGGAATCAATTCAGCTATTGTGGCAACGGTGTGTGGCGTGTTGTTTTTTGCGCTAACATTTTCGTTGATGAAGTCCGGCGACCGGAAGTCCGCATTGAAGATCATGTTCGCTTCATTTTTGTATTTGCCGATTGTGCAGATCGCGTATTTGTTAGATAAAGTTTGAAAGAAGGGAAAGATAAGTTTATGGCATCAGAAATAAGAATAATCGAAGAGGCGAAGAAGCCACTGTCCATGCATCCGAAGAAGTTTGCGATGTGGCTCTTTATTGTGAGTGTGGCGATGTTGTTTGCAGCATGGACGAGCGCGTACATTGTAAAGCGCGGCGAGCCAGGGTGGTCATCATTTGAGCTGCCGATCCAGTTTTGGATCAACTCCATAATTATCGTGGCGAGTAGCTTAACTATGGTATGGGCACACCGCAACCTGAAGCAGGACAACATTGAGCAGGCGAAACTGGCGATCAGTATCACGGCAATTCTCGGTGTCGCGTTTCTTATCGGGCAGTTTTTAGCATGGCAGAAAATGATCGAAATGAACTATTACTTCTCCGGAATGGGAAGCAATACATCAAGCTCATTTATCTATGTTTTGACGGGTGTTCACGGCGTTCACATTATTGGCGGGGTGGTTTATCTGTTGATCCTGATGGTCTCCGTTTTCAAGGGAAAGGTGCATTCAAAAAACATGACGATGATGGATTTGTGCGCGACTTATTGGCATTTTTTGGATGTTCTTTGGCTATATTTGTTTGTCTTTCTAATATTGAACCGATAAAATAGAAATATAAGATGGCTAGTACCTCAACAACAACTGTTCAAGCACCCGGAAGAAGCGTGTGGGATGGCGGAGTATCACCCATGGGCGCCAGTTACGGCAAGCTCATGATGTGGTTTTTCCTGCTTTCTGATGCATTTACTTTTTCCGCATTATTGATCACTTACGGATTGGTTCGCTCTTCTCACCCGGCGTACGATGGTGCTGTCGAGGCGTTCGTATTTTCTGATCAGTACTGGCCAATTCCTGAAAAAGTATTTGAGGCAATTCCTTTCTTCGATATTCACGCGCCACTTGTGTTCGTAGGATTGATGACATTCATCCTGATCATGAGTTCGGTAACAATGGTGCTTGCTGTTGAAGCCGGACATCGCATGGACCGCGCTGCTGTTGAAAAGTGGATGCTGTGGACGATTCTTGGTGGTATAACTTTCCTTAGCTGCCAGGCGTGGGAGTGGGCTCACTTTATTCATGGTACGCACGCGGGTGCTGCTGTTGCAGAAGGAACGACCTTCTTCGGCGCAAATCTTGCGCACAACCAATATGGCCCTCCGGATTTTGCGGCCTTTTTCTTTTTCATCACAGGTTTTCACGGCTTCCACGTATTCAGCGGAGTGTGCCTGAACTTCCTGATCTATTTCAATACTGTGATGGGTGTTTATGAAAGACGCGGTCACTATGAGATGGTAGAGAAGGTTGGATTGTACTGGCACTTTGTCGATCTCGTTTGGGTATTCGTATTTACATTCTTCTATCTTGTATAATCGTCTAACAGTAATAACATGGCACATCATCACGAAGAAACAACACATGTAACAGTTCTTCCTCCTGATAGAGAAAAGATCAAAAAACTTTGGACGGTAGCAGGTATACTGGGTCTTATTACCGGGCTTGAATTTGCCGTAGCCTTTTTGGTACCTCACGAATATAAAGACCTCCGTGTATGGACTTTTATTCTGATGACGATTGTGAAAGCTGGCTATATCGTTGGTGAGTTTATGCACCTTCGTCACGAGGCGAAAGTGCTTATCTGGTCAATCCTGATCCCGATGGTATTTGTAGTCTGGATGCTCGTAGCCTTTGTTTATGAAGGAATGGCGATAGCAGATGTTCGGTTCGGTTTTTAGTAATGATTTCATCTACATATACGAAGGCTTAGGCAAGACCTAAGCCTTTTTGTTTTCAATCTCATGAGCGGCAAAAAAATTATAATTCTTTTTCTTGGCTTGTTGTTACCAATCCTGATATTCCTGTTTCTGCGCATGTTTGGAAAAAATGAATTCGATGTGCCGGTGCCTCATGAAGACGGCGTGATCGATAAGCCGGCAGATTGCAATCTTGCTTATGGTCAACCTTATATTCTGGACGACACGGTCATCGAAAAATTCACTGAACAACAGAATGAGCATCTGCTGTTAGTCCATTTCGGCGAGCCGATAAAAAAGCTCACGACCTTGCTGGCAGAGAACGCCGAAGTGATCTATGTTAATGAGGGAGAGGTTGATTTCGCGTCTGAATCGCATAAACAATTCATTCAACGTTGCATTCTGCTAATGCCGGAAAAAGTGGATGTCGTCTTAGTTGACAATCAAAAACGAATTCGCGGATACTATGATCTCGACGATCGCGATGAGATTGATCGCCTCGACGCAGAACTGGTTATTTTATTGAAGAAATATTGACATGGAGAAGACACTGGAGAAGAAGGAACCGTTTCAAAAGCTAATCATCGCACTTTCGGTCGTCATCCCGACCGTTGTGGCGGCCTTATTTGGCATGCCGAAGATTGAAGGTTATGATACATCGTTTTTGCCTCCGATCTACGCAACAATTAACGGATTAACTGCCGTTTTGCTTGTGGTAGCGGTTGTAGCGATCAAGAACGGAAAACGCGACATACACGAAAATCTGATCAAGACGTGTATGTTGCTTTCAATCCTGTTTCTTGTGATGTACATCGTGTATCATGTTACGAATGAGGCGACGAAATTTGGCGGCGAAGGAACAATACGTACTATGTATTTTTTTATCCTGATCACGCACATTTTGTTGTCAATTGTTGTTATCCCATTGGTGTTGTTTACATATGTGCGCGCGTGGTCAGGGAACTTCGAAAAACACCGGAAGCTCGCGAGATATACATTCCCGGTTTGGCTGTATGTGGCAGTAACAGGCGTTGTTGTTTACCTTATGATAAGTCCATATTATGCTTAGAATAAAGACATTCGTGGTGCTGATGACACTGATGATTATCAATATCAGTAATGGATTTGCGCAATGTGCGATGTGCCGGTCGACATTGGAAAACAATTACAGCAATGGTAATCCGGGCATTGCCTCCGGAATCAATTTCGGCATTCTTTATCTTCTGGCGATGCCGTACTTAGCTATCATGATTTTGGCTTATCTGTGGTATAAACATAGTCGCAATGGGAAAAAAGAGTTCACTGAACGCACTGCTTAGCTGCCAGTGTCCGCGATGCCGCGAAGGAAAGATGTTTACCTATCCTGCGTCGAATTTGATACGGTTCAATGTTATGAACAAAGAGTGTCCGCACTGTTTTGTCAGGCTGGAGCCGGAGCCAGGGTTCTACCAGGGCGCGATGTATGTGAGTTATGGCTTTACCGTCATGTTGATGATAATAATAAGCCTGATCTTGTACTACTTCGCCGGTGACCCAAACGAGTGGGTTTATATCGGCGTAGTCATCGCTGTCATGCTGATACTTGTTCCGCTCAACTATCGCTATTCACGTGCCCTTTATCTTTACATGTTCGGCGGCATTAAATACAGGCCCGATCTGTCATCCTAAATTCTTAACTTAGCCTGTCAACCTTCAGCTATTGTTTGATAAGCGCTACATATCTTTTTTCCTGGCAGTCGCTTTTCTGGCAGCTGGAATCTTCACAGGATATTTATCATTCCAGCGGCAAGCGCCATCTGATGTTGCTGATGACCTCGCGGTAAAAGTGCAGCGCGAACTCGGTAAGGTTGATGAGGATTTTCAGCGAATCATTGAATCCGGTTCATTCGAACAGATCTTTGGCGGGCAGTTTCATTATCCGATCTATTTGTTTGATAACGGTAATCTTATCTTCTGGTCGGACAACAGGTTTATTCCGCTGTACTCACATGTTGCAGATAGCCTTACCGTTAAGCTTTTGAATAATGGAAGTGAATCTTTCCTTTTAAAGAAAAGACGATTGCCAGACAGGAAGCTACTTGTCGCGGCAGTCAACCTGATAAAAGAATACCCTATCAATAACGATTACCTTTCGGTTGAGTACAACAAAAAAATTCTCCCCTCACCGAATATCAACATTCTCGATGCGAACGCTTCACTCGGCGCTCCTGTATGTTCCGGTACAATATGTTATTTCCGCATCAGCTTTTTGATGTCTGAATTTCCGCTTCATGAGGACTTGAAGTTGGCGACCGTTGTACTGATTTCCATCTCGCTGGTACTTTTCTTTGTGGCCGCGTACACAATCGCGGCAAGGATAAAACAGCGATCAGCGGGAATGGCTGTAGTGGGACTAATGACTTCTTTTTTCGTAGTACGAGTGTTGATGTCGCAGTTCGGATTCCCCGGGAATTTTGTTGACGCGTCATTGTTCGATCCGCAGGTATTTGCCGCCTCAGCATTAAATGCGTCGCTTGGCGATCTCCTTATCAACCTTATCCTCCTTTGCCTGCTGAGCTTTTATTTTTTTCGATTATATACCAGAATCAGAATCGGTGAAGCTAAAAGCCGTTTTGCAGATTTCTTTCGCGTCTTCCTTACGGGATTGGTGATCCTTTTTGCAACACTTTTCCCGGTGATTGTGATTCAAACGCTTTACAATAATTCGACGTTAGGTCTCGATATCACCAAAGTATTGGGTCTCGATTTTATTCAGATCGTGACTTTTATTTGTATGATGCTTTCAGGGGTAAGCTCATTCCTTGTATGCCACGCAGCAATCCGCTTTTTGATTAGTCATAAGAATAAGTTGGTACTTATTAGCGGATGTGCTTTTGCTGCATTGGTTTTCGTGCTTGTCAACGAGTTTACAGCCCAACTTTATCTTTCTACCCTATTTGTTGCCGTTGGATATCTCCTCGTTGTGATCTCTCTTCGCTTGTATAAGAGCCTGCAGCAATTGTCATTTGAAACTTTCGCATATCTCTTTGTTGCGATTTTCTTTCTCGCAATTAACGGCGCGTTGTCAATTCAGCATTTCTCTGAACGCCAGAAGATCAGAAGCCAATTCAAGTTTGCAAGTAACTTTCTGGTAGACCGCGATTATTTTGGTGAGTACCTGCTCGACGAGGCTGCACAAAAAATTCGCACGGATGCGTTTATAAACGCGCGCATGTCAAATCCATTTTTGGGTAAAGACGCCATTCGTCAAAAGATCAGGCAGGTATTCCTGCCGAGTTATTTCAATAAGTATGATGTGAATATTCTTTTGTACAACACGCTTGGTGATCCGATCGACGGAAACACGGGAACGTTCCAGGAGTTTATTTCAATCTATGACTCAGAGTCGTATCTGACGGATTTTGACGGTGTGCGGTTTATTACAAACCCTGGTTCTGATATTGCGCAAAAGTATATTGTAATTACACCGGTAAAAAGAAACCATACGCTCGGTTATGTCGTGATTGAACTTTCTTTGAAGAAGATCATTCCCGAAACTGTTTACCCGGAACTACTGGTCGATTACCGATTTCAGCAATTCTACCGCACACAGGACATCAGCTACGCGGTGTTCGTAAACAAGAGCATAGCAATGAGTTCGGGAGATTATAATTATGACCGATTGTTCGACCGATCATTGTTAGGCGACCCGCAGTTGTATTACGATGGGATCACTTTATCGGGATACGATCACATCGCTGTGGAGGAGCAAAGTGGCAGGGTGGCCGTTGTGTCCAGCCGGTCGATTCCGTTCATTAATAAGCTCGCAAATTTTTCACTCCTGCTCGCGCTTGGTCTGTTCACAATTCTCATTTTGATCTTTGTTCAGGGAATCTACCTGTACTTCCGTGGCACGCGGCTATTTTTCTCTGCGCGTATTCAGCTGTATCTGAATCTGGCCTTCTTTATTCCGCTGATCATTGTTAGCGTCAGCACGCTTGGATTAACGACGCGTTCTTCACAACAACAGCTTGACGAGGAATACCTGAGTAAGAGTAAGATTTTTGGCCAGCAAGTAGGAGCGCTACTTCAACGTTCAGGCCGTGACCTTGCGGACAACGCAAACCTAAGCAGCGAGGTAAGCGATCTCGCGGAGCTTTCCAATCTGGACGCAAACATTTACGATGCCGCAGGTCGGCTCATTGCTACAAGCCAGCCAATGATCTTTGAGAGTAACCTGCTCTCGGGATACATCAACCCGAAAGCATTTCTGGAGGTGCTGCAGGGTCAAAATCTTTTCATTGGCTCCGAACGTGTCGGGAAGCTGGATTACTTCGTTTCGTACAGTGTTTTGCGGTCGTCGCAGACAGGGCAGGTTCTCGGTATTCTTGGGATTCCATTTTTTCAGTCAGCTTACATTTTGAAGAAAGTCCAATCAGTTATCCTGATTAATATTCTCAATATTTTTGCGTTCATCTTCATTGTGCTGCTTCTGCTCTCTTACCTTGTCGCGGAGCGATTGACATTTCCGCTGCGGTTCATCACCCAATCGCTTAGAAAGACGTCGTTAACACAACACAATACGCCGCTAACGTGGCCGACCAATGATGAAATCGGTATCATGGTGAAGGAGTACA